>Ga0247840_10003212_pt1 | contig 28000 bp, 18 predicted proteins | sample LaCruzMarch2015__FD_192404 | JGI IMG/M metagenome (GOLD analysis project Ga0247840, IMG submission 192404) | Freshwater microbial communities from meromictic Lake La Cruz, Castile-La Mancha, Spain - LaCruzMarch2015_17m | ecosystem: Environmental > Aquatic > Freshwater > Lake | place: Spain...
GATAAAATTATCGATGAGATGCGCAAGATCACCCAGAAACTGATCTTGGAAACCCCGGAAACCACCCCGATTTCCAGCCCCAGAAACCATCCCAAAAGACCGTTAACTTAGTGCCATTCGGGTCGGAAGGCAATTAAATACGGCTTCCTTAGTGTGCCTCTTCCGTCAATCTGGCGTTGGTTGCGGCGATTCGCTCGAGGATCCAGGCGTTTTCGTTGGTGGCGGTAATATTCCACACTCCAAGGTCCGAATTAATGCTGTCGAAAACCCAGCAGGCAGAGAGGCCGATCCGGTGGCGCTCGATTAAGTTCAACAGTTCATCCACCTGCTCCTTCCGCAGGGCTATGTTGTTTTCGCCGATTCCAGCGCCGAACTCGCCAAGCCATAGCGGCTTGCCGCTGGCGCGGGCCGCCGCCGCAGCCACCTCGAAGTTTTCTGACAGGGTGGCGCCTGCCAAACCGCATCCCGGATAACCGGATCCATCTGCCCGCGGATGATAGAGGTGCAGGCTGATCGTATCGATTTGACCTGGAGCCGCCGCCAGGATCGCCTCGCTCCATTGCTCGATGGAGTCGGGTTTCCAGCCCTTGCCATGCGCCAGATGCCACGCGCTCCCACGCGGCATGGCGTCGCCGGTCATCACTGGACGTTTGGGATCCAGCGTGCGAACGATTTCCGCGAACTCGCGATAAGCGTCGATCAAGTCAGCGCTGTGCGGGAAGTCTGCCGCTGTCCGCTTGGTTGCGGTGCCGAGTTTCGGCAATACCCAATACTCCGCTTTGACCTGGGATTGCAGATCGGCTTCCATCATGAACTCATTGCCGAATTCCCACGCCCAGATCGTCTGAGAATCGCGATAACGCCGGAGCACGGCTTCTGTGTAACGCCGCATGAACGCGCGAGTTTTGCTGTTCGTGTCGCCCCAGGCGGAGATCGGTTCATCGCAAAGGTCCGGCACCGCGAAGTGTGCCCAGAACAAGCTCGGAATCAGCCCGATGCCACGGCGTCCCGCCTCCTCGACGAAGCGATCCAATAAAGCGAAATACCTTTCAGGATCGTCACGGAACAGGTGCCACTCCACCGGGTAAAATCCACCCGCGGCAAATCGTGCGAAAGGAATCTTGTGCTTCGCAAGCAAGTCCATGCCCGCTACATACTCCGGTGGATTCGCCGCCTGTTTGGCCGGGAATTCCAACAAGCGCCGGAAGCCATCGAAGTAGTTCACGCCGACCGCATGGATGGCATTTCCACCGCGCTGGAATTCGCCATCCCGCACCTCCAAAGGCGGCGCATCCGCCTGCCGGGCATCCGCCACTTCCCCATCCGCTGCCAGGATGGGGCACAAGGCTGCAGCGACCCAGATCCGGAAACAGCTTTTCGTCATGCATACTAGTATGTAAAAGTTTTAACTTGACGCAACAAAAAACAACATTATCGGTTGAGTGTTGTCCATGCACCCTCCCACTTCGTCCGTTCCCGCGCCACCGACTGACGGCCCGCTTCCGGCCAAGACCAAGGCGGCCTGGGCAAGCGGGGCAATTGCGGATGTGTTCATGGCGAATTCTTTCAGCTACCTTGCGCTCCCGATCTACAATGTGGCCTTGAAGGTGGATCCGGTGTTTCTCGGCTGGGCGATGGGTTTGCCACGGATCTGGGACGCCTTCGCTGACACTTTCGCTGGCAACATTTCCGACAACACGCGCTCGCGCTGGGGTCGCCGCCGCCCCTTCATTTTTTTCGGCGCGCTGCTGAGCGGCTTGTTCTTCGCGCTGATGTGGATGCCCCCGGCAAAGGCGACCCCGCAGGTCATCGGCATTTATTTCCTGATCGCATCATTTCTCTACTACTCCGCCTATGCGGTGTTTACGGTGCCATGGGGTGCCTTGGGGCTTGAACTGACCGGTGACTACAACGAGCGCACCAACGTGCAGGCATGGAAGAACGCCCTGCAAGCCATTGGCGGGTTGTTCCTCGGGGCACTGTGGTGGCTCTCACTGAGACTCGGATCCAACGAGGTGGAGGGCGCACGCTGGGTTGGGGTGATTTTCGGCATCGTCATTGCCGCGGCGGGCATCCTGCCCGCCCTCTTGGTGCGCGAGCGCCACGTCGACCACAGCCAGCAAAAAATCCCGTTCCTGAAAGCAGCGCGGGCGACCTTTGCAAACCCCGCCTTCCTCTGCATCGCCGGATTCACCCTGTGCATCATCTTCGGCATCTTTGTCATCAACTCGTTTGCACTCTACATCAACATCATCCATGTCTACGGCGGGGATAAAGCCGGCGTTTCGACCCTCAACATGATCATCAACGGCGCGTTCCAAGCCGTTGGACTCGCCATCACCCCGGTGGTCGCGGCGGTGGCCCGGCGTGCCGGAAAAAGCCGCACCCTCATCGGCGGAATGCTGTTGGTCATCCTGGGCTTCGTCTCCAGTTGGTGGACTTATACCCCCGCCGCACCCTACCTGCAGGTTGTCAGCCTGATCCTGATCAGCCCCGGCCTTTCCTGCCTGTGGATCATCGGTCCTTCGATGCTCGCCGATGTCTGCGACTACGATGAAACCAAGACCGGTCTGCGCCGCGAGGGAATGTATAACGCATGCTACGCCTGGACCATCAAGGCCGGCATCGCCCTCACCATGGTGCTCGGGGGCTACATGCTCAAATGGGCTGGCTACGACGCCGCCCGCGAGGCCGATCAGGCGGCCGGAGTCGTGGACCGCCTTCGCCTGCTCTACATGACCGTTCCCGCAGTGATGTCGTTCATCGGCATCATTTTTGTCGTCCTTTACCCTCTCAATGATCGGCGCGTCGCCGAAATCCGGAAACAACTTGCCTCCAAGCCGTGTGATCCCGCTTGACATCTCGGAGTGGAACCACACAATATCACGCAACATATGAACGCGCCCGCTGAATCCTCCCTCCGCCCTCGGGCCGACCAACCCCTGATTGCCCGCAGCGCTTACAATCCGATCATCACTGCGGCTCATCTGCCCTTCGCAGCCCAGTGCTGCTTCAACAGCGGCGCAGTGCGCATCGGTAAGGAAATCGTGATGGTGCTCAATTGCTGGGACGCCGAGTGGATTCCCCATTTTCTGATAGCTCGCAGCAAGGACGGCATTCATTTTGACATCGGAGCAAATAGCATCGCGACCCCGCCAAACGAATACCCTTATATCGGTCACGGAGACGGCATCTTCGACACGCGCATCACCACTCTGGATGGGTTCCACTACATCACCTACAATGTCTCGTCAGCCCTCGGCGGCCGCATCCGCTTGATCCTCACCGCAGACTTTGAATCCTTCGACGACCTCGGCTTCATCACTTCGATCGATCACCGCAATTGTGTGATCTTCCCGCAGAAATTTAATGGCCTCTACGCCCGGCTTGAACGCCCGAATGGCGAAGGCAGCACCGGAGGCGACATTTATCTGTCCTACTCGCCGGACCTGATCTACTGGGGTAAAACCCAGCTTTTGCTCCAGAAAAGCACCCGCTATTGGGAGAGTGAGAAGATCGGACCCGGCGCGCCGCCGGTCCGCACGGATGCCGGCTGGCTGGTATTGTATCACGCTTGCCGCAAGCACATGAATGGAATCATGTATAACGCGGGGGCGATGCTTCTGGATCTGGAGGATCCATCGAAGGTCATCGGCAAAATGCGCGCCTGCCTGATGTGGCCGGAGGAGGAATACGAATTCCGGGGTAACGTTCCCCAAGTGGTGTTCCCGACGGCCGCCGTGGTCGGCAACCATGATGACGAACTGTTCGTTTATTACGGCGCGGCAGACAGTTCGATTTGCCTCGCCACCGTCTCAATCAGCACGTTGGTGGAACGTTGTCTGGCAGACGGCCCCTGTTTGCCAGGGCAGCCATAAGCGGCTGGCGCAAATCTCAACGTTTACGCGGGGCAGGTCCGGTACTTCCCCGCACGATCAAGTCCCCGGCGATTGACAGCGCCGGATAAGGATTGCTTTTCAAGTTCTCCTCGATGCGGCGGGATACGAGGTTGGCGGCCTCGTAGCCGAAGCGCTCGTTGGATTGACTGACCACTGTGAGCGGCGGATTGGCATACTGGCAGAAGCGCGAGTCATCGAATGACAGGACCGAGACATCCTCTGGCACCCGGCGCCCCATCGAAACAAGCTCGTGAATCGCTCCAAACGCGACTTCGTCACCCATTGTCATGATTGCGGTGGGCGCGGGATCTCTGGCCAACAAGACTCGCACCCCCCTCGCTCCAAATTCGAAGCCGTCGGCTACGGAATCGCCACAGTCCGCATGCGTGAACACCAGTTCAGGCACGGGCGTTATTCCGGCATTTACCATGGCCTGATCGTAGCCCGCCCGGCGCTCCACTCCGATCTCGAGTCCGGTCAACGTGTCGAGAAGACCGATCGCCCGATGGCCGAGATCGATCAAATGTGATGTGGCCCGCTTGCCGAGGGCCGTTCCGTCCGAAGCGATCATCCATTGCGCCGCCTCCGGGGCACCACTTAGAACGCAGCAATAGGGAAAGTTCTGCTCGTTGAGGGCCGCAAAATACTTGCTGTGCCGCGTGGCGTTCAGGAACACCGCGCCATTCACCGAGCGTCGTCCCAGCACCCGGCTTAAATCGCAGTCGTCAAGGCGTTCGGGTTTTTCGCCGAACAGCGACAACTCCATGTCATTCTCCGTGCAAAATTTCCACACCCCGTCAAGAACCGCGTCGACGAAGGGCGAGAACAGGCTGCTTTGGTTCGGCGTCACCTCAATGACCACGCAGATATTGGTCACGCGCGGTTCAAAGCTTCGTAGCTTGAATCCCAGTTCACTGGCTTTCTTGCGAATCAGTTTGCGGGTTGTCAGGCTGATTTCAGGCCGGTTGTTCAATGCGCGGCTCACCGTGCCGGGAGTAACATTCAAAGCCTCCGCAATGGAGTAAATCGATACGCTCTGAGTCTTTCCGTTTTTCTTTTTCGCAGCCACCGGCGCACGCTAGAGCATTGATAAAGACGCGGCAATTTCAAAGTTGCGCGATATTCCTGCTTGTCAGGGACTATTTTCGGAAATGCAGTGACTCCATTAGGAGATCACGTCATCGTTATGTTGCGCTTTATTGTTTTTCGGGCGACTATTCGACCATCGTAACCATGCACGCCGAGACACCGAAACGAGACGCTTCCGTCGCCCAGCAAGGCTTCCAGAGCGCTAAATGGATCTGGATAGAAGGAGAAACAGCCCCCAGGAACACCGTCGCAGAGTTTCATTGCCGGTTCCGCGCGAAAGGCCTCAAGCCCGGAGTGCAGCTCCTGATCAGCGCTGATTCTCGCTACACCGTCTGGCTCAATGGCGAGCGCATCGGCTTTGGGCCGGCACGCAATTTTCCGCACCACTACGAGTTTGATGCGCATGACCTGACCGGACTCCTCTGTCGTGGGGAAAACCAACTCGCCATCCGCGTCCAGCATTGGGGTGAGGGCAATATTCAATCGTTCGTTTCCCGTGCTGGCTTGCTTGCCGAAGTCGCTGATGGTGCGGGTCGCGTGCTGACCGCCACGAACTCATCCTGGCAGGCAAGGCTCTCGCCTTCGTTCCGGCGCATCACACCCCGCGTCGCCTGCCAGATGCCCTTCGAGGAGCAGGTGACTGCGGAGGAAACGGACTGGCTCGATGCCGGATGTGGTGACTGGCCTGCCGCCCTCGAGATCGGCCCGGCCGGATGCGAGCCATGGGGCGCGCTGGCTCCCCGCAGCATTCCCCACCTGACCGACGAGCCGTGGGAATGCGTTTCCCTGCGCGGGGCTGGCATCGCGAGCGATCCCGCGCTGGTGCTCTCCTTGCGTGCGGGGCCGTCGCTCGTTCCAGAGCAACTCTCGATGAATCTCACGGCCACCGACGGGATCTTCGCCACCGTTCTGCACGTCCCGCGTGCGGGCCGTTTGTGGATCAAGCATGCCTCGATGTATAGCGGACCGGTTTCCTTCGTTCTCGATGGCGAAAACCTTCCATTTGAGCAGGACGAGTTCGACATGCTCGCCACGCACGAGGTTTCCGCAGGCAAGCATCTGCTGTTGATGGATTGGAAGGGGCTGGCGCACGATTTGGACATCGGGCTGGCGCTGGGTGGCATCGCGGGTCTGAAGCAGGAGCGGTTCGGGGGTTTCCAGAAGGCGGCGTGGATCATGAGCATCAAGCCCGGCAAGAACCGGGCGAAACTACGCCGCTGCAAGGATCTCACTGCGTTGCTTGCCGGAGCGTCCACCTGGCGGGCGGTGGCGGCCGATGCGGTTCCCGAGCGCGACGTTTATATGTCGATCACCTGTCGCACGCTGGAAAACGGCGCTGCGCAAAAATCCACCACGCTGCCGTGGTCGGGCGAGCCGGTTTCAGGTGGCCGCCATCACCGCCTGATCCTCGATTTCGGCAGACACGCCAACGGTTTCATCGAACTTGAAATCGATGCCGGCCAGGGCACCCAAATCGATGCCGCGGGTGTGGAGGGCATCAACATGGGCCGGATCCAGTTCACGGAACTCAACAACAACACGTTTTCCTATCTCTGCCGCGAGGGCAAACAGACCTTCTCCTCGCAGCTCGTGCGCGGCCTGCGTTATCTGGTCGTCGATGTGCGCCCGCTGGGTCGTGCGGCAAGCATCGCCGCCGCCAGAGTGCGGGTGACCACCTATCCGTGGCAGCCAAAAGGTTGGTTCCGCTGCTCCGATACACGGCTCAACCAAATTTACGAACTCTCCAGCCACACGCTGCGCATGAGTTCCATGGATACGTTCATCGATGCCACCTACGAGCACGCCATGTGGGTCGGAGACATGGCCAGCATGACTCTTCAGGTCCACCATTACGTCCAGGGCGAGCGGTTGCTGCCGGAGCGCAGCCTGCGCCTCGCCGCCCAATCGCTGGAACGGATGCCGCTGGTCAATTCACAGGTCCCGAGCGCCTGGGAAGACCGGCCGATTCCGAACTGGAGTTTTCTTTGGGCCATGGGCGTTCGCGACCATTTCCTATTCACCGGTGATCGCCGCTTCGCCCGCGAAATGCTGCCCGCCCTCGAACAACAGGCGGCGTTCATTGAAGATTCCCTTGATGCGGAAGGCCTTTTCGCCATGCACGGTGAGGTCTGGCACTTCCTTGATTGGAACGGCTGCGAAAACGATCACCGCCACGCCGCCTCGCGCACCTATGCGCACGAGAACGCCCTCGCCATCGCCTCGCTCAAGGCCACGGCGGAAGTCACCAGCGCTATCGGAAAACACGACATTGCGCGCCGTTGGACCCTGCTTGTGGCCAGGATGACGCGCGCCATGCGCAAGACCTATTGGCTTCCGGAGGCCAATGCCTTCGGCGAAACACGTGCCGCCGGACAGACCACGACCACCGTGACCGCCTCCACCCAGATTTGCGCCCTCATGGCCGGATTGTTCCCGCAAAAAGCCGCGGCCGCAGCCGTCCAACAAGTCCTCGACACCGATGGCGCGTGGCTGCCGACTGGCACGCCGTGGATGTGGTCTCTGGGCGCACGACTTGCCTGTGAGGCTGGCCATGCCGCCAGCGTCCTTCCGGGGATCCGCCGGCTGTGGGGGGAGATGTTGGACCGGGGTGCGACCACGGCTTGGGAGATGTTCGAAGGAGGTCACCGTGCGGGCCTGCCGACACGTTCATGGTGCCACGGCTGGTCAGCGGGACCCGCCTGGCTGCTTCCCGCCTACGTCCTGGGCGTGCGCCCGCTCGAACCGGGATGGAGCAAGATCACGCTCGATCCCCAGGCCGCCGATCTCCAGTGGGCGGAGGGCACGATCCCCACACCGCAGGGACCCATCCATGTGCGCTGGGAGCGCCTGTCAAACGGCCAACTTTCGATCCACCACACGCTGCCGCCCGGCGTTCAGGTCGTCCCATCGTGAATCGCCTGCTCCCGGCTGCACATTGGCGGATGACGCATCCTTAAGAACCGGAAGAGGCAGGTGATAGGCCCATCCACCAGGTGACTAACTCATTTCCCGGGCCGACGGCCTGCAGGGGCTTGCCTGCGGCCCGGCGGCATCGCTGTAAGCCGCGAAAGCGACGAGGACGAGTTGTCATGGTGGTTTTCATTCCGAAGAGTCAGCACCCGGCTTTGCGACCAGCCACGCGGCGGGCAATTCTCCCTTTCCCAGGAATCTGGGCAGAAGCGGATCGTCAGTCTGCCGCATCTCGGCCTCCATGATCCGCTTCATCTCCGCCTTGATTGCGGCGTGGCCGGGATCGGCGACAAGGTTATGCAGGCACCAGGGATCGCTTTTCAGATCATAGAGTTCCTCCGCTTCGCGGTAGGCGATGTGTTTGACCCGCTCGGCCACCTTGGCATCCGTTTTGGCCGCCTTTTCCATGGCGGCGAACGTCAGTCCGCTCATGCATTCTCCTTCGAAGCGTTGCCTGCCATCAGACCAAGCATTGAAGATATAAGTAAACTCGCGCGTGTGCACGGCGCGCATGGGAAAAACCTGAGTCCCCGGCTTGATGTAATTTTGCGTCGTGTAGAGGTGATCGCGGTCGGTTTGCGGCTTGCCTTGGAGCAACGGCAGCAGCGAGCGACCATCAAGCTTGTCCGGCAAAGGAATGCCCGCCTGTTCCAAGATGGTCGGCATGATGTCCATCGTGCTTACCATGTGGCTGGAGTCGCGGTTGCCTGGCTTGACCACGCCCGGCCAGCGGACGATGAGCGCTGCCCGGGTCGAATACGGGTAACAATTTTGCTTCGAGGGCGCGAAGGGGGCTCCGTTGTCGCTGAAAAAAACAACGATCGTGTTTTCCGCGACGCCTTCCGCTTTCAGCAGATCAAGAATGCCGCCGAGGGTTTCATCGGCCCGGTGCACGGCATTGTAATATTGCGACAATTCCTCGCGAACCTCCGGAAGATCGGGCAAATAAGGAGGCACCCAAGCCTGATCGGGAGCGCAGATATTGCGGAATGACGGGAAAAAAACCTTCCCCTCCGCCGCAGGTTTGGTCCACTTCTTTTTCATCTTCTGAAGCGTCTTCTCCTCGTCGGCACTTCCCGGAAATGGTCGGTGGGGATCGCTGGTGGCGATATTGAGAAAAAACGGCTTGCCCTCGGTCTTGGCCTTGAAGATGGCATTTTTCGCGCTCTCCACGAACATCCCAGGTTCGCGCCCGAATCCAGAGGTGCCGTAACCGTCGAGGAATTCACTCCACTTGAATGACGCGTAATCCCGCCCCTTGTTGAACGAAGCGGTGTAATAGCCGTGAGCCATGAGCAGTTCCGAAAGGTTGGGAACGCCCGGCGGCACCGGCTCAAACCCAAATGAACCGTTCCGGTGCGGATGTAGTCCGGTCATCATGGACTGGCGCGAGGGCTGGCACACCGCGTTACTCACATGGCCTTGCTCGAAAATAACTCCTTCGCTCGCGAGACTGTCCATGTTCGGCGTGAGTCCGGGCACAGGACAGCCGTTGGAATTCATGCTGGCGTAGTCCATGTCATCCACCACGAAGACCACGAGGTTCGGCGGCGTCCGCTCCGGGGTGTTTGCTTGGGTGGGCGCATCAGCAGCTTGCAATGCAGCCATCGAGATGAATATCAGTAAAGTAATGGAGAGTTGTTTTTTCATTTGGAGAGTAGATCGGTGACAGGTGAAGTGCCCTGCAAGATACCCAACTCATTTCCCGGACCAGCGGCGGTTCGCCTCGATCACGTCATGCAGCATGTAGGAGCGTGCGTTGGTGAAGGTGATGTTCCAGTCCTTGCCCTGGCTTGGCAGATCGAAAACCCAGACAGCCGCCAGATCAATGTTGGCGGCTTCCATTCCTGAGATGATATCCCGGAAACGCGTTTTCACCTGCTCCGGATTGAATTTGCCGCCTTCGGCAAGTCCGAACTCGCCGATGAAGATCGGCCGGTGCAGTTCCGTGGCCAGAGCGCGCAATTTGCCGAGGTAGTCCGGCCAGCCGGTGGTCCAGTAGGCGCAGGCTTCCCGGGCTTCGGTGTCGGCATAAATGTGGATGCCAATGGTATTGACGGGCTCCGGGTTATCGCGCAGCACGATCTCGCGCCATTGTTCCGGGCTGTCGTTTTTCCAGCTTTTCTCGTGCGTGTTGTGCCAGGCGGCGGCGCGCGGGTGGGAGTGACCGGTGATCAGCGGGCGGGTAGCATCAAGCGAGCGCACCGTAGTGGTGAATCCCTTGATGGCCACGCCGAGATGCGCGTTTTTGAGGTCGTCCCGTTCATCTTGGCCGGGTTTGCGCTGCTCCGCCGCGTTCGGGAGGTCCGCACTGAGATTCCACTCATTGCCGAATTCCCAGGCCCAGATCGCGGGGGACTTGCGGTAGCGGGTGACCATCTCTGTGGTGTAATCCCGCATGAGGGCGCTGGTGCGGCTTTCCGCATTGCCCCACGACTCGGCGTGTTCGCCCGCGGCTTCACAGAGGGCGCGCGACCAGAAAAGCGAGGGGATCAGTCCGATGCCGACGGATTCCGCCGCCCGTACGACGCGATCCATTTGCGCGAAATGGGCCTCCTTGTTGCTGAGGTAGCGATGCCAGTCTTTGGCGGAATAGCCACCGGCGTTGAAACGCACGAAGGGCACGCCGGACTTGGCGAGTTGCTGCAAACCCTGGAGCGTGGATTCATCGGCGGGCTTGGCGGCGAGGCGAGTGAACAACTCGTAGTAGTTCACGCCGACGGCCCGCAGCGGCTTGCCGCCGAGGTGGAAGTGACCGTCCTTCACTGTGAGTCCGGGCGGCGGTGGCGTGTCCGCGGGCGGCGGGGTTGTGCCCTTTTTGCAAGCAACGGGCAGCAGGCAAAGCATGCCGAGCATGCTGGCGAGGGCGATAGGAGTAAAGATGCGTTGAGTTTTCATTATCGTTTTGGGTGGGTTGTAATGTTTTGGCAGTATGCGGGCGTGTGGAAAATGGCAGGCCAGCAGACTTCATGGGAGCGGCGGGGTGCGGAAGGGCGCGAGCGGTAGCCCGGTGCCGTCGCGGACATTGGCCTCTGGCCAATTTTTCCACGCGTAGGCGACGGTGACGCCCCCCTGCATGGTGGCTGGCACCGAGACGAGCACTTCATCGCCCTCGATGCGGGCGGTCGCTGGGGTGGCGGTGCCGCTGGCATTGACCAGTTCGAATCCTGTGGGAGCGCTGGCCGCAGCGGTGGAAAGCGCACCGGTATGCGTGAGTTTAATGCGGATAGTCTCGCCGCTGCGAGTGGCGGAAACGTAGCGCGGGCCTTGGTCGGCGAGTGGCGATTCGCCGTAAACGTGTTTCCTCGCGGCCAATGCGATGCGTTCGCCCACTGGCTGCTTGTGGGTGGGGTGGATCTCGTCGCGCTCGCCCAGGTCGAGCGTCACGACCAAGGCGGTGGCAGGCACGCGGGCACAGACGGCGGCCTGTTGCGCACGCAGTTCGGGCCAATCCGCCCACTTTGACGGCGCATTGTAACCGGGGAGTTGTACGATCAAAAACGGCAGGGCGGGTTCGCGAAAACCGACACGCCAGCGCTCGATCAGCAGAGGTAATAGGTCGGCGTAGCGTTTGGCGGCGTCGGTACTGGCGGCATTGGCTTCACCTTGATACCAGACCACGCCACGCAGGGCGAAGGGTTGGAGCGGGGCGACTTTACCGTTGAACAGAACGGACGGGAGATTGTGGGGCTTCACCCCAGCGGGCTCTGTCGCCAGCGACTTATCCAGCGCAGGGACAGGCTGGCCAGCGGCTTTGGCGGCGTCGGCCTGTTGCTGCCAGGCGGCCTTGGCGGCCAACCACGCATTTTTTTTCTCCAGGCTCTGGGCGACGGCGGCGCGGTAAAACCGGGCCCCGACAAGGCCAGCGGGGAGTGACTCCAGTGAGGCGAGGTCGATCCACGATTCGATCCCGGTCCCCCCCATGGCGGTGTGAAGGAGGGCGACGGGCACGTTTTTCTCCAAGTGCGGCTGCAGGGCCTCGGCAAAGTAGAAGCCCACCGCCGACCACTTGCCGACCGAAGCGGGCATACACATTTGCCAGCGGCCACCCTTCACGTCATGGGGCGGTTGGTCGGCTGCACCTTCAAAGGGCAACTGGGTAAACGCACGCAGCCACGGGTAATTGGCGCGGGCTTTCGCCGCCACGGCTTCGGCGGACTGGTCCACGGACCAGCCCATGTTGGACTGGCCGGCCAGCAGCCAGACGTCGCCGACGAGAACGTCGCGCAGACGGCGGGTTTCGCTGCCCGCCTGGATGAGCAATTCGCGCCCGACGTCGGAGGCAGGTTGCGCGGGAAGTCGGGCCTCCCAGCGCCCGTCGGCTCCGGCGGTTGCGCTCACCTTGGCGGAGGCAAATTCCACGGCGACGCTGGTGCCGGAATCCGCCCAGCCGCACACGGCAATGGGCCGATCCCGTTGCAAAACCATGCCATCACTGAAGATCGAAGGCATCTCCAATGCCGCATGCAACGAGAGTGTGGCAGTGAGAAAGAGGGGATAGAATATACGGGTTAGTTTCATGGACGTTCTGGTGGTTGGTTGGTTTCATTTTGCGTATCATGATTGATGCGGGTGATGGCGGGGTTTATTTCGAGAAATCGGGACGGGTTTTCAGGAGTTCGCCGTAATCAATGATCCCGTTTTTTGCCTGCCAAACGGTGCAAGCCTCAGCGAGTTGTTTCACCCGCTCCGGTTGTTCCTTGGAGATATCTTTGGTTTCCGCCAGGTCGGTCGACAGGTCATACAATTCATAGGTCACTCCGGGATTCCGGCTGGTGATCTGATACCAACCGGGGTTGATCAGCAGTTTCCACCGCCCTTGGTGAATCACTCCCTGCTGGCCCTTGTCATTGGTGAAAATGAACTCTGGCGGGGCCAGTGGCGATCCGCGCAGGGCGGGCAGCAGGTTGCGGCCTTCCGGTGGAGAGGTTTTGGCTCCTCGGAACTCGGACGGATAAGTAGCGCCCGCAACCGCAAGGCAGGTGGGCAGCAGGTCGTCGATCCCCCCGACGGTGTCGCTGATCGATCCCGCTTGGATCTGGCCGGGCCAGCGGGCGATGAAAGCCGTCTTCGGGCCGCCTTCCCAGAGCAGGGCCTTGCAACCACGGTAGGGGGTGTTCATCAGGTCGCCGACCTCCGCTGCGGCACCATTGTCGGAAAGATAGATGATCAGGGTGTTTTCGAGTTGTCCCAATTCCTGCAAGCGCGCCACCACGCGGCCGACGTTGCTGTCCAGGTTCTCCATCATGGCTGCGTGGATGGGGAGGATTTCCTGGAGTTTTTCCAGTTGTTGGGGCGATGTCTTGCGGGCACCTGAAAAGTTTTTTACATAGGTGATCCCCGCGGGCAGGATTTTTTCCCGCGTCAAGCCCTCCACGCGCGCCGTTTCAACCCGTCCGAGGTCTTGGTAGCGGCTCTTGTATTTGTCCACCAACTCCTGCGGAGCCTGGAGCGGGGCGTGGGGTGACTGATAGGACAGATAGAGGAAAAAGGGTTGGGCGTCGGCATGGGCGCGTTGGATCATGTCGAGGGCGCGATCGGTGGTGCCGTCCGTCGCATACCAGGCCGGGCCGGTTTTCCCGTCCGAGGGATTGAAAGAATGGCCGCCGGGACGGGCGGAGTAGCAGCGCATCGCATAGCTGCGGGTGGCTTCCAGCTTGGCCGGCTCATTCCCCTCCAAATACTCGTTATCGGTCAGGGTCGTTCCTTTCGAGGCGTCGGGTGCGTCTGCGGCGGGCACCAGAAACTGATGGGCTTCGCCACTGATCAGGCCGAAGAACTCGTCGAAGCCGCGCTGTTTTGGCAGGGCATTGAAATCGGCCTCGATTTCCTGCGGGGTCAACTCCCAGCCGGGGTGGTTGCGTTTCCACTCGGCCGGATAGTCATGTCCGGTTTTGAGCAGGCTGCCGCCCAAATGCCACTTGCCCGCCATGAGCGTGCGATAGCCGGCTGGCTTGAGCAGCTCGGGGAGGGTTGGGATCTGGTAGGGAAGCCGTGCGCGGTAGGACGGCTCTTCCATTTCACGGTTCCAGCCCCCGAGCGTTCCGGCGGCGAAGCCCACCATTGCACAATCGCGCCCGGTCATCAGTGTGGCACGCGAGGGACTGCAACGGCTGTTGTTGTAAAACGAGCGGAAGCGGACGCCTTCGCGTGCCAGCTTGTCGAGGTTCGGCGTATCAATCTCGCCTCCGTAGCACCCTAGATCGGAGTAGCCGGAATCGTCGGCCAGAATGATGATGATGTTGGGCTTTGCGCTGGGATTTGGCGAATCGGCCGCATGAACCAGAACGTTCGATAGCAACAGGAGGCAGGCGAGGAGGGGAAGGGGAGTGGGCATTTTGGCGGGCTATTTTAATCCTCAGGATTCAGGGGTGAAGGCGCGTCCGCTGGCGATGATGACTTGCCAACGCGCGCGGCATTCTTGCGCCGTGCTGTCTGTGACTTCGGGAAACTTGGTTTGCACGTCGGTGGTCTCGCCGGGATCGGCGGCGATGTCGTAGAGCGCGGCTTGGCCTCTTTATGGGTTCTCCTTGCCTGGGGCTGGTTCCCCCGGCGGCGGTGGGTTAAAAGCGCGTCCGCTTTGGACGATCATCTCCCAGCGGTGGTTGCAATCCAGGGCCATGCGCGTGGCTACATCTGGGAACTGATCCTGCACATCGGTGCGTTCGCCGGGATCTGCCTGGATGTCGTAAAGGGCGCATTTTCCACCGGGTAGCGCGTGGTATTTGAAGCGTGGGCCGCGCAGGATGAGGTGATGGTCCTCAAAAAGCCGATCGGCGGCGTCGGCGATATCGGACGCGGGTGCGCCCGGCCCGGAGATGGTCATGCGAAACAACTCGGGACGCTTGATGCTGGCGGAGGCATCCTCCAGCGATGCCAGCAGGCTCACGCCGCTGAAGGGCAGGTGCGGCGTCGCACTGGCGTCAATTTTTGCCAAAGCAAGCAACGTGGGCAGCACGTCCTCGACTCCGGCGAGTTGAGCGCGCTCGCCGGGTGCAATGCGCCCAGGCCAGCGCACCAATAGCGGCACGCGGATGCCATTTTCCCAGACCTGCGCTTTTTGCCCGCGCAGGTTTGCCACGTTGCGCTGCTTCCAGTCGGCATCTGCGGCGAGGGCTTCCTCGCTCAACTTTTTCGATTCAGGACTGGACGGGCCGTTGTCGCTGAGAAAAACGACGATGGTGCGCTCGTCTTGGCCGGTTTCCTGCAACGCATCCAGCAGGCGACCGATGCCGGCGTCCATTTGCGCAATGCTGCCATAGCAAGCGGCGAGGTTCGCCGAGCACCCTTGCGCCACGAATGGCGCGCTGTATTTCTCATCACAAACCCACGGCATATGCGGGATGATGTAGGCCAGCGAGATGAACCACGGCAGCTCGCGATGTTCGCGGATGTAGCGGAGCGCATGCTCCGTCCAGAGGTCGGCTGTCCAGCCTTGACCACGCTCGCTGTTCTTGGGTTTCCACATCATCGGGTCGCGGTGTTCATAGCCGGAGCCGCACAGATAATCCTCCCACCCGAAGGCCGTGGGCTGGCTCTTGCCCACTCTGGCGCTATCGAGCTTGCCGACATGCATCGTGCGATAACCAGCCGCCTTAAAAAATGCCGGCATCCGCACTTCGTCCTCGCGCAGGCCCGCACGTTCGCCCACCCCCCAGACGCCCGTGAGCAAATGATCGCGCCCTGTCAACAATGCGGCACGCGTGGGCGAGCAGGCGGGCGCCACGATGAAGTTCCGGTAAACCGCCGACGCGGCCGCAAGACGGTCAAGGTTCGGCGTGCGCACCAGCGGATTGCCGGTGAAGCCAAAGTCGCCGAAACCTTGATCGTCCGAGATGATCAAAAGTATGTTGGGCTTGGCGTCCCCGGCGCACAATGCCTGGAGACTGCCCATGACCCAAAGAATCGCTAATATGATATGCTTTCTGATCGTGTTCATCGGTGGTGTTGGTGGCTTGTGGCTATCCACAAACCACTCATCACTCAATTTACTGCACCACCAGTAGCAACTGGCCATCCTCACACTTGAGGGAATATTTACTGTCCTCCACAATTTCCTCGTCGTCCTTGACGACCAATTCGGGCACTGCCCCCGATATTTCCTTGGCGCGCAGCAGCACGTATTCGCCCGGCGCGATCACGGGAGACGCGGCATCTTTGAGAAAATGCAGGACGAGCTTCATGCGCTCGCCAAATGTGGCAGTTTCTGATAATACGACTGCGCATTGCGCCGGGGCCTGTAGATACGTAACGCCAGCGTGATTGAATAATTTGAAGACCAGGCTACTACCATTGGCGCATTCCAAGGATTCGCCTGTGACTTGGCTTGGGTTGATCATCACCTCCAAAACACCGCTCTTGCCGAGTAGCATGGAATGGAAAGTGAGACCTCCGAGGTTCTTTGCGAGAACGGCCGTCTCCAGCGTAATCTTCCCATCCACCGTGAGCGAAGATGTTTGCAGAAATAATGCGCCAAGCTTCTTGGCATTGCCATCGATCGAACGTATCTCCAGGTTCGCGCAGATGATTTCGGTTTTACTGTCTGCTTGGAATTTCCCGCTCAACATCAAGTCATCCTGCCCGCTGAGGGTTTTGTTCTGTTCGCTCAAGGCTGACTCGAGGGACTTCAGGGGCGGCAATTCCGTATCCGACGTAAGGGAGATGACATCAGCGTGGACGTGCCATGGAGTGAAGGCGACCATACCAATGCATAGTATGCTAATATTGAGTAGCTTGTTGCAGATGATTTTCATGGTTTTTGGATTGGGATTAATTTGGAGATAATGGAAACAGAGTTGTGATCGAACTTCTGTTTGACTTGAGGGCGTTGGGATACAGTTAGCATCACGGTGCGGGCGGGTTTTTTTGCGCCTTTTTCCGCAGATTCGGAATCAATTGCTCGATGCGTTTTTGCATGAGCGCTTGTTGCTCGGGATGTTGTGTGACCAGATTGACCTTCTGACCGAGATCGGTGGCCAGTGAGTATAGCTGCTGTTGCGGAGCGTCCGCCTTGTATTGCCCCTTTTCATCAAGGTCGCTGTTGACGAATCCCATGTTCTGGTAAGAAACGCTCCAGGGTCTTGGGCTAAGTTCTGGCACCGATTTGCCGCCCGAGCCTTGCGCCGGGATGTAAATCCAATCGCCTTGGCGTAGCGCGAATCCGTCCGTGCCGAGAAAAACGGTCTCGGTGCGCTTGGCAGGCGCGTTCTGCGGGTCCAGGAGCGCCGCCAGTTCGCTGGCACCATCGGGCGAGGAGCCTTCGGGCAAGGGGACGCCTGCCGCTTCGGCCAGCGTAGCCATGATGTCCACTTGGGAAAATAGCTCCTTTCGCACGACGCCTTGGGGAATCTTCGCGGGCCAACGGACGAGAAAGGGCACGCGATGGCCACCTTCCCACACGTCCGTCTTCTGGCCCAGCAGCTCGCCGTTGGAGCGATGTCCGGCGTTGAGCACCTCCTGGTGATAGACGCCGCCATTGTCGCTCGTCAGCATCACTAGAGTATTATCCTCCATGCCGCTCTTCTTTAATCCATCCAGCACTTTCCCTACACAAAAATCCAGTTGCTGGACAAAGTCGCCGTACTTCCCGGTGGGGCTTTTCCCCTTAAATTCCGTATCGGGAGTGAGCGGCACATGCGGTGCGGTAAAGGCGAGATACATGAAGAATGGCTTCTCCGCAGATTGCCTGGCAAAGTAATCGACCGCTTTATCTGCCAGTATCAAGTCAATGCGCTCGGCCGGTCGTGCAGCTTGGGCCGCCTTCCCGCCGCTCATGGTGCCGTGTACCCCTTTGGATAAGTCCATTTTGATGGGATCGGCTGCATCCATACCAACTACCAGGTGATTCTCCACAAAGACCAGGGGCGGTTCGTTGTGGCTCTTCGGTGTGCCGAAAAAGTAATCAAATCCGATCTCCAATGGCCCGGGTTTCAATTCGCTGTTCCAGTCAGGTTCGGGCAGTGTGCGCCCAAACCCGCTGTGCCACTTTCCCAGTGCGACGGTGTTGTACCCGCCAGACTTTAAGAGGGAAGGTAGAGTCACCTGCCCCTCGTGAAAATAGAGCGAATAATCGTTCTTGCGCTTGGAGTTCCAGAGATAAGTTCCCGCAAGGATGGAGTAACGAGAGGGATTGCACACTGCGGCAACCGAATGGGCGTCGGTAAAGCGAGCGCCTTGCGCGGCCAAGCAGTCCATATTGGGTGTGGCGATATGTGTTGCCCCGTAGCAACCGGTGTCGCGATAGCCGAGATCGTCGGCCACGATGAGAACGATGTTAGGTTTTTCCGCGCCGTAGCTGAGCTGAGCCAGCAGCATGACCATCAGCAGCAGGCCGATGGCCCGGGCTGGGTGGGGGGTCGCTCTGGGGCACCGGCGCCCGCTTTTTGTTTTTCGGAACAAGTTCAAATGGAATATGCTTTGATGGGTATGCATGGTAAGGGAGCTGGAATGTCGAATGAGTTACGCGTGTCGGGTGGACAATACTTTAGGGAACAAACAGGTTTTTGCGAAGCTCCTGGGTGGGAAGGCGCGGGTCGGTGGCCTTGATCGTTTCCACATGGCCGTCACAGAAGGCCAGATTGAACGCTCCGGCGACATAGTTTCCATTGCGGGTCGGCGGATGCCGTGGAGCTGGAAATTGGAACGGAAGCGTGCTCATGCCCGCAGGAAAACCGTCTTTCACGAAAGCTTCCGCGTTTACGCGGAAGTCGCCATCCATTATTCCGTTTGGGCCCCCGACATCACCAATAAGAGCCAACGTGGAGAGGCGATTCAGGGCGGCCAGGCTCTTGCTTGAACTGGGATCCGGTCCCGCGCCCACATAGACAATGCCCATGATGGACGTGTTGACGCCATAACAGGGACTCGTTGCCGGCCATGTGCCGGTTCCCTTCCGTTTGGTTGTCGGACAATTGAAGATGCTGCTGTTGGGCTGTCCGCCGCTTGCGACGCTCGTGCTCCATGGGCCGACGGTGGCCGATACTTTGTTCATCCAATTGCGCTGATCCTGCGGCAGGGACTGATCGAGGGCCAGGGGCAGGATGCCGTTGTTCTCCCCGGCTGCGAGAAGAAGCGCGGCGGAAAGTGTCCTGAGGTTGCTGACACATTTGGCCTGGTTGGCCGACTCGCGCACCCGTCCGACCATGGGAAACAAAAGCGCGGCGAGAACACCCACAATGGCGATCAAGGCGAGAATCTCGATGAGGGTGAAAGCGCGCGGTTGGCAGGCCCTGGGGGGGGTTCCTCTTGGAGACATATCTACATATTCGTTGCGAGATGTTGCCTTGTCAAACGCAAATTTATCATAGGAAAATCCGAACTTGATTCCGTCAAGCCCGAACTCGCGTTCCACGCAGGATTTGGGGTTCTGCTTTCGATTAGGGGCTTAAATTTGCGGTGGAAACCTTCGAATCCATGCGTCGTACCACGGGATCGCCGGTCTCTGAAATGAATTTGCAGTTTCCCGTTTGACAGAAAATATATATTGCGTATTGTTACGAAACTCTCAACCAGTTCCAACAAACCAACAAAGCCAAAAAGCTCATCCCCACCCAGTATCCCATGAAACTCCGTATATTCCCGACCCCGCGCCTCAACTCAGAACAAAATGAAAAATTGAAAATGAAAAATTCAAAATCCTCCTCGCTCCTCCGCCTCTTGCGTTTCAGCTTTCAGCTTTCCGCTTTCAGCTTTCTCTTCGCCGCATCCGCCCACGCCGCCACGGCGATCTGGGACGGCGCTACCAACACAAACTGGAATGCCGACAACTGGTCCGGCGGCGGCGGCGCTGGCGGCGCTCCAGTCGCCAACGACATCCTACGGTTCTCCGGCAACGGCGGAACTGGGGGACCGGCGACAGTCAACGACTTCGGTGCCCTCACTCAGTTCGGGAATGGAACTGGTGATGCCATCCAGTTCACCAACAACGGCACAGGCGGCGTAACCAATACCGCTTTCTCGCTCAGCGGCAACAGCATCACCCTCGGCGGCGGTATCACCGCGACCTCCAGCACCGCCGCGATCCAGGACACCATCAGCAACGACTTGGTGATTGGGGCCTTCCGCTCGGTCGCCTCCGCCGGCAACCACACCATCGCGCTGACGGGAAATATTACCCTCAATGTGGTAAACGCTACCCTGAACTTCAATAACGCGGCCACCTTGTCCGGTGCCGGTGGCGCCATCAACTTGAGCGCCACCAACGCTGCGATCACTTACAACAACGCAACCACCGCCTCCTCGCTCACGCTCAGCCGCACCATCAATGCCACCGCTGGGGCTTTTCTTAATAACAATAGTATCGATCCGGCTGCTACTGTCATCTACAACGGCACTTTCAACGGCTCGGCCAACACCTTCGTGCTGGCCGGCACCAACGTCGGCGCGAACGATTTCCAAAGTGCCATTGGCAACGCCGGCAACGCCACCATTCTCCTTAAGTCGGGAACCGGCAGCTGGACGGTTTCGGGCCTCATGAGTTCCATCGGTCAGGGGGTGAGTGGTGTCACGGGCAATCTGACGCTCTCGAACAATAACAATAGCTACACCGGCTCGACACTGGTCACTGCGGGCACGCTCAACATCGCCACCATCGCCGACTACGGCACCGCCAGCGCTGTGGGCAAGGGCACTTCGGGTACCGCGCTGCGACTTGGCAACAACGACACCAGCGGCATCCTCAACTACACCGGCACCGGAAGCTCCAGCAACCGTACGATCCAGATCGGGGCCGGCACCGTTAACACCCATACCGGCAACGCGACGATCCAGAACAACGGCAGCAACGGCGGCACGGGCCTGAAGTTCACCGCCACGGCCTTCAATCCCACTATCGCTAGCACCAACGCAAACCGCACGCTCACCCTCGGTGGCACAAACACCGACGCGAATGAGATCCAAGGCGTGATTCAGAACAACACCGCCATCACCGGTTTGGTGGCCGTGACCAAGGCCGGCGCCGGCCGCTGGATACTCTCCGGCAACAACACCTACTCAGGCGGAACCAGCGTCAGCACAGGCACACTGCTCGTGAGCAACTCGACCGGCAGCGGACTCGGAACCGGCGATGTCACCGTCAGTGGCGGCACGCTTGGCGGATCGGGTTCCTTCACGGGGGGGGTGACGGTGAATGCTGGCGGCACGCTGGCCCCGGGCTCAAGCATCGAGTCGCTGGGAGCAGGCAACGTCACGCTCACCGCCGGCACCTTTGCGTTTGAAATCAACACGTCCACACCGACCGCCGATCTGCTTTTTGCGTCCGACGCAAACGTCGCCCTGACACTCACGTCCGGCGTGCCCACGCTGACAATCACCGATCTGGGCAGCAACGTGGCGCTGGCCGATGGCACGAAGTTTACCCTGATCAGCTATAACACCGCTGGCGGATGGAACAACGGAATCTTCAGCGGATACGTCAACAACAGCGAGTTTACGCTGGGCGCGAACAAGTGGCAGATCAACTATGCCGATGCTGCTGCCGGTTCGAATTTTCAATCCGATGCCGAGCTCTTTGGAGACCGGTTCGTGACGATCACCGTCGTCCCCGAGCCCACCACGTGGGCGCTCCTCGCCTTCAGTCTCACGACAGTCATGGTCCTCCGCCGCCGCAGGAATTCCTGATTCAATCGAGTATTAAGTTTTAAGCATCATCACCAATCTGAGCAGGTCGGCAAAGCGGGTGGTGCGGTTTTATAAATCCTCCGGGCGATGGAGCGTCTGAAGAAGACCAAGTCTGAGGAATAGCTTCCATGAAACCCATCTCTACCACACAGCTCGCCGCCCTGCTGCTGGCACCGCTGGCCGCGTTGCATGCCGCCTCGACTCCACCGCCCTCGCTGCAAACTCATGATAGCACAATCTACAGAAATAAACTCATCTATGTGATCGGGGATGTAAAACAGGGATTTATTCACGACAAAATCACCACCCGGGAGCAGGCTGATAATCTGCTCAAAGGATTTCATGCCATGAAGGTGAACGGCATTCGCATTCCCATCTTCGCTGACGGATTGACTCCTAATCGCGACCTCTATGACTACTTTGTCCGTCAGGCAATATCCCAGGGCTTTCGTCTATTTGCCAACCCTGCCGAAAATAATGGCGGAAAAAGAGTAGCAAACGGTGTGCTCGGCAAAAAAGAAGATAAGGGCGAACCGGTAATTGACAACCCGGTCAAAACATCAAACCTGATAAGTCGAATAAAACAGTTTTCGGCGGAATACAAATGCACATGGATTGATCCATTTAACGAGGATGGAAAACCCGGGAAAATCTGGAGCATAAATCAGATCAACACGATATGCAAGTCGTTGAAAGATGCGATGAACGGGGCCGAACTAGTCGGCCCCTGCACTTACGAGATCTCGGCCGGAATCAATGTGCTGGTCAAGACCGATCTGCTGAAATATGTGGCCATTGCGACCACACATAACCTGAAGTATGAACATGACCTGTGGCCAAAGTTTATTGCCGAGGCGGGCGGGTTGCCGGTGTGGGATTCAGAAGCGAATCATAAGAATAAGGACGGCAAGGGCTCACGCCTGATAGCGGCGATCGAGAGCGGAGTCCAAGGTATTGTCCTGTATAACAGCTACGCGGATATCAATCCTTCGGATGGCAGCCTGAATGAAAACGCCAAGTCATTGCAGGCATGCTTTTTAAAATAGGAACCATCCAACAAAAGAGTCCGCCATTCATCCTGCGGCAGCCGCCGACCCTGCCCCGCCTCAAAAGTCGAACATTATCTTCATTCTCGCGGACGATCTCGGCATCGGAAGCGTGAGCAGTTATGGCGCGGAGAATGGCGAGGGAAGCCTCCCTATTTGTTTCCATGCAGATGCCCCCACGATCTCCTGCGCCACGGTGGGCACGGTGAAGGTGCCATCCTTTGGCCACTCAAAGATAATGAGGTAAACATGTCCGGCTTTGGTGGTAGCTCGCCACTTCCATTCCGGGATGAAAACGGGGTTTCCCTGTTTGTCCTTTTTGTCCGGGCTATAGCTGCCAAGCATTCCGTCAAATGGCGTGGCAGTGCTGCCATGGACGGCTCCCCGTTCACCTTCACAAGCCAGCGTGACAGAATTTATGCGTTTCATACCATTTTGACACCGAAACGGGTGGAATCGACGGACGGCTCGGCGAGCCATCCCTACCAATGATCGGTAGGGGCACATCGCCGAGGTGCCCGACTTTTTATACCTATCCCGCTGTGCGTTTAGTAACATTCCCCGTCAGTTGATTTCGGTTGCCCTGAATTGTCCAGCGACAATTTCAAATGGAAAACGAAATCATGATTCCCGCAGTGCTCAAGCAGGCGGACTACGTGACGGCGCAAGGCAAGTGGAACCAGATGCCGCTGCAGGGACAGCGAGAACGAAAACGCTCCGGACGAATAGTCCCAGAAAGGAAAATAGAACCACGGATTCACAGGATGAACACTGATCAGAAAAGAGTTACACAAATCGCTCGCCTCATCTTTTGGGTGAACCCTCCGTTTGATATAATACCATTTTGACACCGAAACGGGTGGAATCAACGGACGGCTCGGCGAGCCATCCCTACCGATCCGTGGTAGGGCGGTTTCGCCGAAACCGACGTGACATTCTACCTATCACGCTATGTGTTTGGTATAACCTGCTGGGAATCCGTGTCTATCCGTCCATCCGTGGTTCCAACTCTGTTTTTAGGATTAAGAATCCCACGAGCTTTTCAGCTCGTGCGCTTCAAGGGATTTGATCACGGCATCACCGCCGGTGATCGTGATGGTTCTGTTATCCAGCTCTGAAATGACAGAGTGGGTCAGAACGGTTTCGCCCTCGTTGAGGAAGATCTCGATGGATCCGCGGTCCACAAGGATGCGCAGTTTCACCACGCCGTTTTTCAGGGCATCGGGCATGGTGTACTCATCGAGGCGAAACCGCTTCAGTTCCTCCGGGCTTTTGCCTGCGGATGAGATCTTGTTCGCAGCCACCTCGGAGCTGATAAAGCGCATGCTTTTCCTGGCCGGACTGTAGGTGAGCGTGCTGCCGCGAATGTTGAGCACCAGATCCCCGTCTCCCTTGGGCTCGAGCTCCATGGATAAATCAACGCACTCGGCATTCATGCCGGAGAGCTTGGCGTTTGCTTCGCTGACACTGGCATTTTTCAGCTCCAACGATTTGGCATAAAGGCTTTCGATCTCCTTGACCGGCCAGCGGAAGAGCCTGTATTCGTTGCCCGCCTTGCGCAGCTCCATGGTCGCTGGAAATGTGAGCTGCTCGCTAAAGGGCATTTGCTTTTTGTAAAACGATGCCCTGACCAGCCAGCCGATGATCACGGTTCGCCCATCCGGGCTGTTGTTGAACGTCTGGGCGGCATTCCAGTCGCCCAGTTTATGAGTCTTCATCGCCTGTTCCCCCTTGAACTCCTTTCCGTCAAACGCGCCGATCTCGTAACGGAATCCGCCATCGTGGAGGAGCCATTTCTTTTCGCCCAGAGGTTTGCCCGCCTCATCCAGCACCGGCAGCTCCACCAGGTTGACGCATTCATGGGCCCAGGGGCGGACCAAGTCGCTTGCGAATGTCCAGTTCTGCAGGTCATCAGAAGTGAAAATGCGAATGCGGCCTTTGCTTGTTTCTCCGAGCCACAGAACGGTGACCCACTTTTTGCTGGGCTCATGCCAGAAGAGCTTGGGGTCACGCTCCGTGCCTTTGGGGTCAACATCTTTGCCCTGATTGGGGATCACGGGAGCCCCGTCGTTGAGCAGTTTTACCGTGCGCCCGCTGTCCGTGCTGTAGGCGATGGCCTGGTAGTAATTGTTTTCCTTCGGCGGCGGAAGCACGCCGAATCTCGGCCTGGTATCCAGCGCGTAGGAATACATCAAAACGAGCGTCTTGGTGTCGCCGACCTGCTTGCCCAGCGAGTTGTTGTGATCGACCACGCCGCTCCCTGAAAACGGATAGCCGTTGCCAAAGGGCAGAATGGCATGGGGCAATTGCGTCCAGTGCACCATGTCCTTGCTCACCGCATGTCCCCACGTCATGTTGCCCCATCCGTTGCCCAGAGAATTGTGCTGAAAGAAAAGGTGGTATTCCCCGTTGTAGAAGACCATCCCGTTCGGGTCGTTGATCCAGTTCTTCAGCGAGGTGAAATGGAATTTCGGGCGATAGGGCTGGTCGTAGCCGATATCCTTGTAGGACGGGAATGTCTGGAATTGGCTGTCTTCAGCCGCGAAGCTAACAAAGGCAGCGCTCATAGCAGCGAGCGCAAGCGCCCCTGCAAACAATCTTTTATCTAAACTTTTCATATAGATCTTTTCACTGTGGTTGTTTTTCGTTGCTAATGGGTCTGATACCCCGAGGCTTGCCTCGGCTTTGCTGCTGGAGGGACGACCTCCGTGTCGTCCGTGGATAGCAATGGACTGGACAGAGCCTGTCCCTCCAAATACCCCGGGGCTTGCCCCGGTTCTTGGCTCGCATTCCGAAATTCATACATGCCGCCACCGATTTCCCGGATGGCCTCGATCATCTCTTGGTAGGGCGTATCACAGATATCAACCAACCCCACCTGATAATTTTCCCCATCGCCGCGCCCTGTCAGGGCTTGCTCGCGAAAGGTGAACCAGTGTGCGCCCACGATATTCGGCCGCTTCAAAGCTTCGCGCATGTAGTGCTTGTAGCTGTTGGCCCGCTGTTGCTGATTGCTCGCGGAGCGCAGCCCGGTGGCCAGCATGCCGCGGTCCAGCGACCCGAAGTGGAACTCGCCGATGAGATACGGCTTGTCCAGCGGGGTGGCTGCCGGGGAATTCTGGTAGCAGTTGATGCTCACCACATCGCAATACTTCGCGCTGGCTTCAAGGGCCTCGAGGTTTCCGTTGTGAATGCGGCTCCCAAGATAGAGTTTATTCGGTGCGGCCGATTTCATCTCCTCGCTCACGACGCGGAAATACATGTCGATGTCCGGCACGAATTTCCAGTTGAGCTCGTTGTCGATGAAGTAGCCGATGCACCACGGGTCGTCGGCAGACTCCGAATGCTTCGCCAGCGCCATTTTTATGGCGTTTCGCAAAGCCCCCTCATTGCCGCGAATCGCAGCCGCCTCGGGCCCCTTCGATTCACCGAGGCGAACCGCCACCACATAAGGCGACTTGTGCGCCAGGTAGATTTCCGGAGCCGACCAGTTCCCGACGGTGTTCATGCCCCAGGAGGAGAGCCTGGCGTGCGTCAGATCAATGGAGATGTTGCGCCAGTCAGCCCCGTATTTCTGCTGCAGATTAGCTGCAGCGAAATCCGCCGCTCCCTTGCTCAACCCTGCCTCCGGGATGGAGGAAAAGAAGCGCTCCCGACCTTGCACCCGGGTGGCCGAACCGAAGCCGACCCCATTGGATCCGATGGACCAGAATAGATACCCCTCGGGGTCAACCTGCCACCACTTGCAGTTCACCTTTTCCGTCCGAAAATGCCCGGTCGCCTTGAGTTTCGGGCCTGCCGCCCATCCGCCGAACTTGCTCCAATCCTCGCAGCGCGGACTGGCCTGGATGGCCGCCGCTTCATCCCGGGCAAAACCTTGCAAATCCTCCGCCGAGCCAATCTTGTTCTGCCATTTGGCATGCAGATACTGGCCGAAGCGATCCACGAAAGGGAAGAACGCATCTCCGGCGGGCTTGAGTTTCAGGTAGTCGCCCACGGCCCGGATGGATTTGATGTTAATAGTTCCGCCCACCGCCTGCCCGTCCTGGTCGCAGAACTCGATGTCGTGGACCACCACCGGATCGTAACCACCCCAGAAATGAATGTCGCCGCCCGGCGCGCCATTCATGCCTTCGAAATGCTTCACGCCGCCCTTGCGAAAAAGATACAATACCAACGTGTCTGACTGGCCGGGTTCCAAGTGGACCAGCGAGGCCGTCGTCACGTTGTTATTGATCTTACCCAAGAAGGTGACCGGGCTGGTGCCAGTGTTTTCGATGTCCACGGCCACCGCCACAAACGCTTCCAAATTCCAACCGCCATTTTCCGGAACCTCTAATCGGGCAAATCCATCCCGCCCATCGAACGTCAGTTCGAGCGACCCATTTTGCCGGACCGTGACCCGGTCTCCCGCCACCGTGGGATGATCCTTCGAAAAGTCCACCAGCGTGCGATTCGAATCCACCACGCCGCACAGATAAACGCCCGACTCCGGCGCTCGCGGATCCGTCGCAGCAAATCCATTGCCGGCGGCCAGCAAGATCGCAAACATCAGCTGGGCGGGGAGCAGGGTGGTGATCACTGAGAGGGTGCGTTTCATGGTTTTGATATTTGTTCGCACCCTTTTACTCTGCAGATTTTTTGTTCCGTTTATTCTTTTTGCTTTTTCCTTCGGATGATGCCGATTGCGGATCGGTATTAGGTTGTGGCATGGGCGCTTGGATGTCCGCGCGCCATACAAGCATTTGAGCATGCATCTCCTTCACTCTGTCCGGCATCGTGGCTGCGAGATTCATTGCTTCGCCGATGTCATCGCTCAGGTTGTAAAGCTCGAAGTGCTTGTCTTCTAGAAATTCCATGAGTTTCCAGTCGCCGGAAATCATTGTCGTCACTGGTGTGGTGCGCCACTGGCCCGGGCCAGCACCGAGGTAGCCGGGAAAGTGCTGGTAAATCGTGGAGCGCTTCAGGCTCGCGCTGCCATCGTGAAATAGGGGAACCAAGCTTTCTCCATCAAGCGGGTAATGAGCGGGTGGACTGGCCCCGGCGAGCTCCAGAAGGGTAGGGTAGAGATCGACATGAATCGCAGGCACATCAGAGGTCGCTCCGGGTTTCGTGACGCTGGGCCAGCGGATGATGAACGGGTCGCGCGTGCCGCCTTCGTAGAGCGAGCCTTTGCCCGAACGAAGCGGCGCATTGTCGGTGATGCAGCCGCTCTCCCCGTCTTCCTTGTCCTGATATTTGCCGCCTTTCTTCTCGGGGTTGTCGCGGATTAGCCCGTCTGGGCGGTCATAGCCGCCGCACCCGCCGTTATCGCTGGAGAAAATCAGGACGGTGTTGTCGGCGATCTTAAGCTCGTCGAGCAGCGCCATAATGCGGCCG
>Ga0247840_10003228_pt1 | contig 27895 bp, 28 predicted proteins | sample LaCruzMarch2015__FD_192404 | JGI IMG/M metagenome (GOLD analysis project Ga0247840, IMG submission 192404) | Freshwater microbial communities from meromictic Lake La Cruz, Castile-La Mancha, Spain - LaCruzMarch2015_17m | ecosystem: Environmental > Aquatic > Freshwater > Lake | place: Spain...
ATATAACTACATACAATGGCATTCAAATTAAAATATAATTTCAATGGTCCTCCTGATAATCACGTCTTAATAAAGCAGCGCGGAAATAATGCTACGCTTACCGGTGTCAATCCCATGCCCCAACAATTTTATCCGTCTTCGAATGACAGCGTATTTGCAATGGGTCGGCGCACTTTTGTAGCAACCAAAGGCGAACCGAATGGAATCAATAATTCGGACAATAAAATTGCCGGAACGGTTCGTGCCAGCATCGGCTCTACATTCAACCAAATACCGCCACATAAACGCACGGGACTTGTTGGAAAACCGATTTCATTTCCACAAGACAGTTCCCAAAGAATCGAGCGTCTTAAAAACAATGCCATTGGCGGAGGAAGTATGAAGGTGGGTTTAGCAACAAGTGCACCCTTGTCGTTCAAAAGTAATGATACAACAAGTAGAAATGATGCGCTCAGGAGGTGCCGCGCAGGAGGGTGTGTTGCGCCGAAAAAAAAAGGAGCAAATAATGAATTCAAATCAGGAGGCGGATCTATTTATAGTAGTATCGGCAATCGTCAGATATACGCTGAATAAACTAATCCTTAAATCCTTAAAAAATAATATTTAGAATAAAATAGTAATAAAGTAATAAAACAATTTTATTAAGATTGTATTTAATAAAAATTATTATAACTTTTATAATAATTTTTATAACTTTTATAATAATTTTTATATCGTAAATATATATACCGTAAATATATATACCGTAAATATACATACACGTAACTTATTTTAAAATCATGGCACATACACTGAGACGATCGAGAAGTAAATATGGACGAACACGGCGCCAACGCAGAAAACAAAGGCGCATACGCGGTGGTGGAATTTTCGACGAATTTATAAATAAATTTAAACCATCAACGCCTGAAGAAAAATGTGCAAAAGCAAAAGAATCGGCTCAAGAAGCTTGTAGCAATAATAGTGCTGAAGGAGACATAGAAATGATGCCTATGGAAAGTGATTCGCTAAATCCAGACGTGGCGGCTGTAGATACAACGACAACATCACCATCAATACCCTCGAACACCGAGAGACAATTAGGCGATAATAATGAAGGTGTGAAATTGGATACATTAATACCAGGCAGCGATATGTCAACCAGTAGTGAGCCATATAATATGCAAGATGGCGCTGATTCTAGAATGACGGCGGCACCACAAAATGATATATCAGACATGTCGGGCATGTCACCAGATAATAGCGGCGAAATGGGAATAGATCAAAATCAATTCCCTAATCCTCTAAGTCCGACAGCATCTCAATACCAATCACAAACTGCCGTATCAAGTGGTGGTGCAAAAAAAAGTAGACGGAAAAATAAAAATAAAAAACAAAGAAGTCGTCGTAAAAAAATAAGTTCTAGAAAATATAAAAAATAATTTTAAACATTTTTATAGTAAAATAAGGTATTTTTTGCATTTATTTATTTATTTTAATTTTGTAATTATGATTTTTCTCTCTTCTCTCTAAATTCGAAAATAGAAACCCGAGAATAAAATCAATCGTGAATAAAAATCGTGACTCGAAATGTATATATATTTTTATGATTTCATTTTTAGAGAGAAGAGAGAAAAATCATAATTACAAAATTAAAATAAATATTTTATTACTATTACTTCTTCATTTTTTTTGGTTTTAATAATCTGTATACTATAAATGCGTCATATATGCAAAAAGATAACATTATTTTTATAAATATTGATAAATATATATAATGAATATGAGATATCATGGGTTTATAATGGGGTAATATATAAGACGGGAAATAATAAATCCAAGTCCAAAACCATAATGGGAATCTAATAAAAAATATACAACACATTCTATATATTTTCAATAACATTGGTTTATTTTTCCAATAATAGTTCATTAATGAAATATTCTCCATAGTCAATATATTACTCATTTGTAAAGGACATATATTTATAAATGATAGATATGTAACAAATGCCAAAGAATGATGTATTATCAAATCTCTTCTAAATAATACACGTGTAGTTAACATATGGTATGTATCCCAACCTAAATAAACTAACATGAGTATGCAATTCTGATAATATGGTGTAAAAAAATTGTTGTTTATAGGATCAAATAATGAATAATTATACCAACCGTATAATGATAACCCGTATAAAACTGATATAAAATAACATCTGTGTTTTGTATGTTCAACTTGAATATCCATAATATTTATAATATAAAATATATAATATAAAATATATAATATAAAATATATAATATAAATATATAAATTACGAAAATAATAAAAATAAAAGTTAAGGGACTTTGGTCTAGTGGTATGATGCTTGCTTTGGGTGCAAGAGATCGGGAGTTCGATTCTCCCAAGTCCCCTCTAAATACCATTTTTTAAATGTTAAATATTCATTATTGTAAAATATTTAAAATTATATAGTTATAGTTATATAAATAGTAAATTCATGTCAATTGTTATAACATTGTTGCAGAGAGATGCAGTGCTGCGTTCTATTGGCGCAACAAATTCAAAACTGTACGAAGTTTTATCCGACTACATGTGCAGCGAGGGATATGTTAAATCCAGGATTGAGAAACTGGACATTCTATACAAACTGGAAGTGATTGAATGTTACATTTCCGAGGTATCGGATGCTGCCCATGAGCGACCCAGTATTCACAAAGCACTTACCGGCATTCACGAAATGTGCGTAAAACTGCATAATGAGTTGGACGATATGCTGAAAAAAATAAAGGCACACACTCGAAAATATTTTTATTATGTGCGAAGTTTCGATGTTTCGATGGATTTAGTAAATATTGAAACTCACGTTTATAATTTAGACCATCGATTCAAAATGTTTTTAGGATTAATGAATACGACGGTAGCAACAACGTTATAAAGTTATCCATTGTTATGTTATATTATTTTCCATATTTACGTCGCGATCACTTATATCGAGTTCAGACATAAACAATTTTATAAAATTTTTATAAAAAAACGAAATATAAAATAATATTTATGTTATATATATTAATAAAATTATTAATAAATTTAAAAAATAATATACTAAAACGAAATCTACAAAAAAGTAAAAAAATAAAATAATAAATAAATGTCATCATCATCTTTGTTTCATATTTTGCCAACTACAAAAGAAAAGGTAACTTCTGTAATAGCAAGATTAAAAAGTAAATTGGGAAGAAACCCTACAGAAAATGAAATAGCTGCAGATCTTAATATAAGTAAGGAAGAGTTGCAGCGTTTTATTAAACCGCCTTCTTCTGAAACTAGATATTATGGAAGCTCGTTAACAAAACATAATAGACCATCGGGTTCAATTTTTGAAGATCCCTTGCGGTACGAACGAAACCCGCATGGTTATGAATATTCGGAAGCAAGTGACGCATTACTTTATAAGGATCCAGAGAGACAAAAGATTCTTCAAGAACTTCAAGGAAATAAAAATTTTGGTGGTCAAAGTACAAAAAAATTAAAAAAGAATAAAAATAAACATAAGAAGAAAACATCACGACGACGTAAATATGGAAAAAAAAATAAAAAATCAATGAAAAAATAATTTTATATCGTTTTACAATAATTAATTATATTTCAAATAGTCATATAAATATAAAAATATACATTTATATATTTATTTATTTAATTGCTTATAAAATAATAAAATAGGAATGAATCTAACGAATGCAAATGATGACAATTTAGAAACAGAATGTATTGACGTGGTTAAAAAATTATTTGAACAGTATCCAAAAATGAAACAAAAAATAAATCACTACATTAGAAATATTTTACCGGGTATTTGCGAAAATGCGTTTCAGCAACAAAAAGAGAGAGAAGAGAGAAAAAATACTCTTGAAGAAAAATCTGACGAGTTTATTGAAGAATTCATGGCAAAAACACATTTTTTTTATTATTCATCAACCGATTTATTTTTTACATATTCAGATGAAAAAATGTACGAAATCGTAAAAGAAGACAACATTCAGCACTTGATTCTTACGACAATAACATCAAAGTATCCAGAACTAATGCCTTGGAAATATAAAATTAAAATACAACTTATGAAACAAATCAAAGAAAATAATGTGCTGAAATCGATTCCAGAATCGAAAACCATTCAAGACATTATACAACTGTTAGTTCCGTCGCTTTTTTCAACCAAAGATGCTGCGAAATATTTCTTGACTGTAATCGGTGATATTCTGCATAAAAAAAAATCGTACTATTATTTTATTCATTCCAAAACGCTGATACCGCTTTTTAAAGAACTGAGTCAAGAGTGTTATAAATTTCTCGGAATAAACTTGTTGAACCATTTCAAATTTAAATATTATGAACATTCGAACGACGATTGTCGTTTAATTCAAATGCGCGAAATTTCACCATCTTCGATGCTATTCAATTTTATTGATTTGAATCGACTCATTAATTTATTTTGCGTAGCTTCGCATTATTCCACGCGATATGTGTGTGGGGATTCATATTTAGAAAATTATTGTAATGATTATTCAGTGATCAATTACGCTTTATATCTAAAAAATAGTAAAAGCATTGAAATTTTAAAACAATTTATAAATGCTACCACAGAAGAATGCAACGGATATCACATTTCGTGGAAAAATATGTTGTATTTATGGAAAGTATTTATCGAAGACGAAAATATTCCCAATGTATTTTTCAACCATTCTCTCAAACAAATGTTGTTAACACAGTCGCATGAACTCGGACTTGAAATTGCATCCGGTACTGATTTTACTTTGAGTTCGAATTCGCTTATAAACGGAACTCATTGTGAAACTGATAACTTCATAATCAAAAATAGAACAAGTAAACACGTCCCCTTTGTGTGTAATTTTATTTCATACTGGGAGAGTAATATTATTTGTTATTACGAATGCGGCGCTAACGCAATATGTTTAGAAGAAGAAGAATGCGAGAAACAAGAACAAGAAGAATACGAATTAGAAATTGACGAGCTGCTGATGTTGTTTAATAAATCAATAAAAAAATCAGCAACCACATTACTGCATAACAATGCATCCGATAAAATGCTGCTAGGTCTTATACGCCATTTTTATCCCGATGTTATCATCGAAGACGACAAATATCTGATTCAAGTTGGAATCAAACCGGAAATATGGAATAAACAAAAAGAAATTGAAGAGTTTAATGAATATTATAAGATGTTAAAACACTCACAAGCTTCTACGCCAGTTAATTCTGCAATGGTGAATAGTCACTCTTTGTATTCGATTTATCAATCCTATTGTAAATACGCGTTTGAAAAGGGATATAATGTAATTAGTAAACGATGGTTCGAAAAATATTTTATTTCAAAGTATGACATGTTTTTAATAGATAATACACTTGTTTCATCGAAATGGTTTCATCTATGAGTAACGAAGAATAACGAATATAATTTTTATTTATAACATTTTTTATAAAATAATATTTCAATATTTTATAAATAAAAGATATTTAATTTATGAAGAGAATTTCAAAAAGTTCAAAAAAAAGTTCAAAAAAAAGAACAAATAATAAAACAAATAAAAGAAAGCGCACTCTTTACTATCATACGGGCGGTAGGGAAATACCGCCTAAATGGAAACAGAGTGGATACAAAACAGAAGCTGATTATTTAGAACATTTAGAACAACAAAGACAACAAAGAGAGAGAGAGGTGGCGATGGCGAGAACAAGAGAACGCGAAATACAAAAAGTTTTGAATAATCCAATCATTCAAAGTATCATAATTGTAATAATGAATCCCGATCAGGCAGCAGTATTTGAAGCTTATATTCGTGAAAATATAAGAATAACAAATAATAGAGAATCATTTAACCAAATGATTGAGGGTTTTATTAACGAGGCGTTTCAAATAATGGATAATGAACAGGGTTTACTATTGAACAGAATTATGGATGCAATTCAAGAGGAGCGTATGCGTATAGTGCAAGTGGGATCAAACCAACCGTTTAGACCTCTAGACATTGTTAGTATAATTGAACGAGTTGTGAGAGAAAATAACGATCAAGTTGATAGAAATGGTGGTAATGGTAAGAAACAATATTACAAACGTTTTACACGTAAAAACAAATCAAACCGTCGAAAATAAATTGAAACCGCGATACTAATCAATCGGCATTGATAATTAATTTAGATAAAACATAAAATCGGGCTAACAAATATAGTGTATCACGCGAAGCGACGCGTCCATCAAACTAGAAGTTCATAGGCTTCTTCGACTGGATATAAAGGGTATAAATTACTTACATATGAATACATTTTTGTTATTTTATTTTCCCATTCCTCAATTGTTCCTTTCCATATTATTTTTCTAATAAAACAATTAGTACTAAATGTTCCATTACTTTGTATTTTTGGTGCAGTATACAATACGCAAACATTCTTTGAACTTTGAATAATAATATAACTTTGAAATGGAATATTATATTTATATGGTTTTATTTCCATGCTTCTCATTAGGTGTAATTGGTTTATGTCATGTGTAAGTAATATTCTACTATTTCCATAATTCATTTTATTTAAATATTGTATAACAGGCATAGATTGGTAAACACAATACTGTATAGGATATTGATAAATAAAATAATATCGTATCCACATACAAGCTACTTGAAGTAATTCTTTTTGATATTTAAACTTTTTAATTGTTTTATAAATTTTATTAAGAGGTGGAATTTGTATTGCTGACATAATAATTGTATCAACTGCTACGTTTATATTCAGGGATGAAAGTGAAAGTTCTCCATTAACTATCACAGGATCAACATTTTCAGTGAATTTTTTATTTTTTAAAGCCAGATTTAAATAATTCAAAAAATTTACTGATAATTTACCAAATATTTCGGGACTAATAGAAGTTGGTTCTGAAGGAGGCTGTTGTAGAAAATCACCCGGGTTAACGATACTAGTTACTGGATCAATATTTATATTATTTATAATCTTGCTATAAAGGTAAATTTCACTCGGGTTTTGTTTATCAATAATCGCCGTTAACTTTGGTTTTTTGTTTTTTATTTTATCTTTTAGTATTCTACCAGTTTCAAATGTTCTTTGTTCTGTAAAATCACATCTAATTTCATCCCATTTATTATTAAAATTAGATATAGATAAACCAATTGTTTTTAATCCTAACTGAACACATTTATTAATTGAATCAATACGTATTAATTTATCTGCGTCTTCTTGTAAATTTTCTTTCCAAGCAAAAAAATAATTTGGAATTTTTATTTGATTTGGTAAATTAATTTCTTGAGAGTTAAAAAAGTTTAATCCACGTGCAGAATGTCTTGTCATACACAAAATTTTACAGTCATCATTTCTATTATTCATTTATTATATATAATAAGTAGATAAATTAATTTATAAAATATTTAATTTAATATATACTAAATATAATACTAAATATATTAAATATTTGTACGCGTTTGTACGCACTTTCTTATGAATCCTTTACACCCTTGAAATTGGATAAAACTCACAAATAGACAGTATCGATCTACATTTTTGTGAAGAGGCACTGCACTGACTGTACTGTTTGTAAAGTGAGTGCAAGCAATATCATTACTTTCCGTCTGTTTTGTATACCGGCATATTCGCTTTTGCGCCATCTGATGCCTCTTTATTAGCGGCTTGGCTTGCTATGAACTGTGCTGCCGATTCGCGCGCCTGTTTGGGTGTTTGTACACACGGCACTGATAACATATAATTATAACTTATCGATGTAATTAAAATACCAGTCAACAAGTACCAAATGAAATAAGAAACGATGTTTTTCAAACGGATAAAATTTTTAAGTTGGATGAATTGCGGTGGTGGTTCGGTACCCGATTTCACTTGTGGAAATGTATTGAAAAAATTAACATCGATACTTTTGTTCCAAAATTCTTCTACATTTTCATCATTGATAGTATTAATAATTGTGGACGGATCGTTTGTCACATTTTGTATGACTTTAAATGCATCTTTAGTAGGCGGTTTTCCAACATTAAGAAGCTGGTCTGTAAAGAGCGATGCCACACCGGCCACACTGGCAATTGCGTATCCGATTGTATTTGAAAAAGCAGAGAGCCATCCCGGGAACACGTTCAAGAGTAAGTTAAGAAGTCCAAATATGAAAAGCCATGGGATAAAAGTTGCGAGAGCGGCAGTTCCCACATTGGAAGGACTGTTGCACATTTGTTTTGCTAAAGATATATTTAAACCAAACTGACTGGCAAGAACCAGAATAAAATAAATGATGAATAACACGGATTCTCTTTCTGGCATTAAATATTTAAATATAAAATATACTAGAGTAATGCCGGTGAATACATATATTGATGCTACAGGATCAATCCCTTGGGTTGTTGCTGGTTTTGCCGATGTTGTTGTTTTTACTGGGGCTGTTGTTGTTGTTGTTGCTGAGGTTGCATTATTTGGATTTTGTTGAGGGGAAGACATATTTTATATATTTTTTTATATATTTTTAATAATAAAAATCTATATTTGAAATTAATACTATATAATAAATATATAATAAATACATCTATAAAAAAATATAATAAATATATTTATAAAAAATATATATTTTTATGTATAATTTTTATTTGAATTATATAAAGTCTATTTAAAAGCAAGCAATTCAATTCATTTAGTTTAAATTAGTTGAAATGAATTTCGGAATGAATTTTATTAGAACGGGGTTATCAAATGATGAAAAACCGATCCTGATCGAACCCGGCGTAAAATCATTTTTTAGTGGTGTATTAAAAGGATGCAACCAAATTCGAAACAATCATTACAATACACTATTCAATGTATCCATGTTTGCTCTCTTTATATTCCTTCTTTGTTCCATTCTTTATTTCAAGTATAAAGGTAAATTAACTCCGGAAGAAAAAGAACGTAAAAGACAACAAGAAAAACAATACATTTTAACAAGATTGAATAATGTTTCTGCGGTGATCAACACAGACCGACAAAAAATTGGAAACATCACAAATGCAAATTTTATTACCGATTTACCAGGGTGGTAACATGTTTTAATTTTATTTTATTTTAAATATAAATATATAATAAAATATATATAATAAATATATATAATAAATATATATAATAAATAAATATATATATTTATTATATATTGATACACGTATGTTTTATTATTTTAAATATATTGGACTTGGAATCCTTAACAAAATTATATATATTACAAAACGAACCGGTCTTATTCATGATTCAAAATTTCACATGTATCATATAAATAATTCGATTTCAGTTTCAAGTATTCCGACAAAAGATAATTTTGACACAATTTCGGCTTTTGATGCCCTTATTGGATTTATGGAACCGAACGAGTATCGAAGCCAGGAAATAGAATGGATAAATAACACAATTATCAAGTATTATAGAATACCGGTTCCCGATTATATGCCTCCACCAAAGGAGAGCTATCAAAAACTATTTGAGACTATCGATAACATTTATACAGAAAATCCAAAAGCACGCATTTTAATACATTGTTATAGAGGGAAAGGTCGAAGCAATTGTGGAGTGGCTGCGTGCTTAATGTATAAACACGGAATGAATTCCGAACAAGCAATTGCACTTGTGGAAAAGAAAAATCCTCGCAGTAACATGAACTTATGGCAAAAAAATTCTTTGCGATATTTAGATGAATATATACAAAGAGTGTAAGTAAATATAAAATAAAAAATTAAAATAAATAGTTTAATTTTATATATAGAAATTAATATAAAATTATATATATAATCAAGTTCTATCCTATAACAATATTTTTAAAATTAATTTAGTAAAACAATAAACTCGGCGATAAATGGCAGAGGCGGCGGAATCATTTGAATCAAACGATGAAGAAAAAATGACAATGTTTTTTAAATTACGACAAGATTATTTCGAGGAGAGAAAAAAGATAATTAGCCAATTGTATAAAAAAACAAAATTTATGGAAATGACAAATGATAAAAAACGCAACGAACTGAAAAAAAAAATTCTAGATTCTGAAATTATAAAAAATATAATGGAAAAAATGCAACGACTGAAAAGGAGTCGTGGATTTAAAATTGGAAACAAGCACAACCTTCAAGATTTAATTGCGTCGCAGTTTAAAAGGGTCGAAACGATGAAGGAACAAATTATCAATTTAAAACTGGATTTACTATTTAATTATAAAACAGAGGATGAAACACTTGCTGAAATTTCTGGCAAAATCCCCGAATTCAATAAAGAGCTCGAAATTTATAAAAAATATCTATCTGATTATGAAACTGTTGTTGGAAAAAAGGAGGAGCACGTTCGTTATATACGCACGCGAGACGAAGTTCAATCAATTTTATCCAATGTTGAAAAACAGCAAGAACTGATTTTAAAAACACACGACCCCCTGAAACAAGTTGACATTATTCGCAACATTCTGGAAACGTATCAATCCTCTCTCCAGTTCGATCCCGAGTATCAAGATGATGACGCGACGGCAGAACCAGGTGATTTTGAAGAACCCGTTTTAAAACGACGCGAAACCGAAACAACTAAGCTCATGAAATTGAAATACGCGAATTGTTCCATGTATAAGTCGCATCCCGATGATGATGAGATCTATTTGATTCAAACTCCATATACAATTTCACAACTTGAAATTACGAAAAAATAAATATTATAATATTACATTATATTAAATAATATTTAGGAAAAATGAGCAGAAGAAACAATAGAGAAACAGGAGGAAGAGAAAGGGGGGAAATAAATAAACTGGATATTATGAGAAAAGAAATGGAGAGAATGCGGAAAGAAGAAGAAATGCGGAAAGAAGAAATGGAGAGAATGCAGAGAGGAGTTACTTTTACAATTGGACAAGATGGTCCATTGGATCGTGTAGCGCGTGGTAATGTCCAACCATTTGTTCCTCGTATGTCTTTTCAAGATTATGTAAATTCTGCAAATGCCCAAAATGTCCGACCATTTGTTCCTCCTATGTCTTTACAAGATTATGAAAATGCTGAAAAGGAAAAAGCCGATTCTCTTGAATTTCAAGCTCGTCGCAATTCTCGCAATGATGAAGCTCGGCGCAAATACCATAATGACTTATTAGAAGGATCATTACAAAATTATGATATGTCCGATTTTCAAGGCGGACAAAGAAAAAAAAAGAAATATACACAAACACGAACACGACAAAAAAAACAACATCGTCGTCGTAATCGCCGTCATTCTACAAGAAAATATAGAAAATAAAATTTACCACCAAACATTTATCACCAAACCTTTATCATACTTTATAAAATTATTCTAAAAAGTATACCTTGTATTTTACAGGCAATGTGCACCGACAATCACCATTTCTGAATGACTCTTTATCAAATTCAAAAATAGTATGCCCGTACGAGAATCCATTCAATCCCGCATCATACGGATAACCATGATCCAGGACTCTTCCAAGTGTAGCCACACCCCCTTTTGCATTCAAGCGTCGATAATACACTCTATCTTTTGGGTGTTTGTCAAACTCGTACTCTGGACCGATTGTTGTTCCCGGTGTCTCTTTGACACCATAATAATATACTTTACTATACGGACATTCATAGTTGAATGTATATTTTGAGAATTTACACTCTCCATCTCCCCATCCATTAATTCCCGCATTCCACTTTTTCTGATTGAATTCAAATGTGCCCAGTTCACGTGGTGGATTCGAATTATAAAAATATACCCTCTGTTCCTTCTCCGTTTTGAAATTATGATCTTCATGAATAAATATTTTACTTAATGTTTCTGCCGCTATTTCAGATGCAGATGTTGCTTCTGTTGCCGCCGTTGTTGCCGTTGCCATTTTTACTCTGGATCGGTCGTCGATGAATTGGTGAATTGTCATTAATTTATTATTGAATTATATTTTCAATTTTTTTATATAATTAAATAATAATAATAATACGAATACGAGTAAAAACTCATGCCACATGTTACAACTCCAAAAATAAATAATCCGCAAAACTTTAAAAGTTCGAATACTTTAGTTACAACTCGAAAGCCGCATTATGCAACAAAAACAGAAACGGCATTTAATATCGTGCCGGGAATGCATCGCCCGAATGCAAATAATGTACCCACTAATTTAGAGCAGCACGATTTTATTGGACCCGAATTTAAAGCGCGCCCGCTAAAACATTGGCGGAGACAACTGGTCCCCACGAATCCGTCCGGTGACAACTCCACACAAAAACGAATGTCAAGAGTGTATTTCATGGATACTCCTGGTTCCACTATTTATAAAACAAATGAAGACTCATGCAGGTGTATTGTTAATAATGCACCAGTTATTAAATCAATCTACCCCGAAGTTCCAGGAGCAGTCATTATTATGGACATTCATTATGACGGGGGTGATAGCACCGTTCCCGAAATTACAAACATTGATCCGAATACCCCCATTCAAGAAGGTACTGAGATAGAAGATAATACTACTTATAATGGGCACAACTCCTTTGAAATTGCTGAAGCATTCAATAAAAACGAATTTATGAATGGAACAAAGCTGCAAAATAATGGACAAATTGACGTCCCCATTCCCGATTCAGAACCGACAGAAGCGACGGTTGACACGAATTATCACATTTATACTGGTGTATTCGATACGACGTGCATTGCATGCAATCCCGAGGCCAACGTCATCAAATCGGGAATAGTAACGCAAAGCCAGTCGTATTACAGCTCAACATCGCAGTTTCTGGAGTCAAGATGTCGAACTTATGCACAACGCGAGTCAACCACAAAACTCCCAGACGGTATATACTATCCCAGCCCAACAAAGAATGTTCCATTTATATTCTTGTATCCGAATGATAATCCTCGAGGTCCGCAAGTGTATGAACCAAAGAATTGTGCTAACCCTAAAACATATAACAATAACGAATTGAACACTCCTCCGAATAATTATTGTAGTACTATTTACAAACCCAACAATCCACAATTTGCACGACAGGGCGCAGTTTCAGGAAGCACGCGAATTCAAAAACTGAAATCCGATACCATAACAAGCAACGGATTTTCATATTATTCGGCATATGGCGCAACCATGGCAAACGCCGGAAACTTCCAAGGAACAAATGAATCAAACAATTATTTTGTAAAAAATAGAAACTTTCCACTCAGTCAATACATTGCGCTCGACAAGTATCGTCAAAATAAACTGGCCGGATGCTGTATCGAAAAAAATATTGAAATTATACCTCTCTTCAGCCCTATTATTGAAAGTATTTTCAACGGATTGCCCGGCGCACCCATTATTGATGACATCGTGTATATTGATCATGAATCCACAGTTCCTGAAATCATTGGTATTATTATAATTTAAAGTAAAGGTAAGTTCTACGATCTCGGGATCTTTACACCGAGAACGCTCTGAATCTTGTTTACATGTGTCGCATTATAAACACACACCCCGCGCTCGATTTCATTAATAATAGAAACATCCATATTGCATTTTTGCGCGAGTTCCTTCTGTGTCATTTTTTTTTCAGAACGTGCGTTGATAATTGCTTGTGACGTGTTTTTCGATACATATTTCGTTTTTTTCATATCGTCATCGCCGGCTGCTTTATAAACACCAACATTCGATAACGATGATGATGATGACGATGACGATGACGATGACGATGACGATGACGATGACGACTTTCCGACATCTTTTGATTTTTTTCCGAATACAACGGGTGTCCAATCTTGGTGGCTCATTTTGCTTATATCTCTTTTATATATCTCTTTACTTTCTTTGATACGCTAACATACAACTAGAAAAATATTCAATTTTATTTATAATTAATAAAAATAAATCATAAATAAAATAAGTAAACTTACCCCTAGTTTGAAACCGCTGAATCATAAACAGCATCAACTAATCCGTATGAAATACACTTTTCTTTAGTAAGCCAAATGTCATGTTTTAACAGTTCAGTCAATTCTTTATTTGGTATTTTTGTATATTTGCCATACAATCGTTTAATTTGTTTCATCAATTCATTTAAATGTTTATATTCATCATCAATTTCGCTCATTTTCCCCCACATACTGCTATTTAGTTGATGAATAAGCATGTAGGAATTTTCACTAATAAACCGTTTATCACATACCACGCTAATGATTGTTCCTGCTGAAGCAGCACAACCCTCAATGATTGAATAAACCGGGACACGCAAATTTTTTATCGTATCTACTGTGGCATACGCGTCATAGAGCGAACCGCCCAATGAATTAATGTGAAGATAAATCGGGATACTTTTAATATTCAAATCAAAGCATATTGTGTGAACGAATCTTGCAGCTTCTCGCAACAGGACGTTTAATTTAAATACAGATTCACGAGAAACTTCACTATAAAAGTATACGTGATTATTTTCTCTATCAATCTTTGATTCATCGTCATTCTCACTGTCACTCGTGTCACTGTCATCACCATTTCGCTTCGAATTAGATTTCTTATTTTTTTTTACCAGCATTGGATTTTTTATTGTTTTTACCAGCATTATATTTATATGAAAAAAATCTCTCTATTATTTTTTTTCATAAATATTATATTTCTTATCGCTGTCCAATATTTATTTTTTATTTTTCTTTAGGAAATATATAATAACAATTAATTTATTAATATGGTCAAGAATAGTAAAACTGTACGTCGTGGGCGCAGTCAAAAGCGCGGATTCAGACGAAGCTACACTTATCGGCAACGAGGGGGAACAAATGTTGTACTGCAACAAAAGATGGCGGAGGTGAAGAGTATTGCGCAAGAAATAATGAAACGGAAGGAGGAATTAGGTATGTTGGAAAAAAAATTTGATCTTGTATCGGGAGAGATGGATAAATTATTAAGTGGTTATGATTAAGATCTGCCATTTTAATTCCTAGGATTAGGCATGCCATTTTTATCCCCAAATTTGTTCCTCTTTTTCAAGTGTTGCTCCATGCAACATACTGAACGTCTTATTTTCACTTGAAAAAAAACTGGGGGAAAGAATACTCCAATCTAGTTCGCTCGTCAATAGCGTGAGTTTCGTATAAATGTATCCAACGAGTGCGCTGCACCAAAATCTTGTTGTCTTTTGTGGCTTAAAGTCCTTTTGGACGTACGCTTCAATCCAGTCCACGACCACCGTGTCATACGGCTTATCATACACAACCTGGTGAATTTCTCTCAGCGTTTCAATATTGAAAATTTTATGATACTGTTCTTCCGACTCACATTTCAATCGTCGCAAATATATTTTTCCCCCATACGTTTGTAAAAAATTCTCAAATTCAATGAACTGAACGCCGAATTTCTTGATGCCGTCTTCTTGGTCGGGCGTATTCGATATACCCGATGTCCAGACGTATGTACCCTTTAGTGCAGGGTTCGTCATGTCCGGATCAACAACGACCATTCCCACATGAGAAAAATCACTCATTGTAAAAAATTTTATAAACCAACTGAACAGACCCCAATCGTCATGATGCAAACCATCACAGACCAGTAAATCTCCCGTCTTAAGCTTTAGTTTTTTAATATCTACTGCTTTCCTTATTTCTTCCATATTCGTTTTCATCGTATTCCTTTTTATAAAATTATAAAATTATAATAATAATAACTTGTACTATAAATAAATATATTTTTTAAGTTTTTAAATGTTTTATACTTATTATATATATTTATTTTACTTAATTGTCTGAAAATATTTAAAAATCACATAACATATTAAATGCTGAGATACACATCTCTCGGAAACAACGAGGCAATATACTTTATCAAAGAATACGCAGCCACGAACAGCCACACCATGAAAAACGGGTACGCCACGATGAACACAAAGGTAATGAGGGAACGCGTGGTAAATTGGCGATAATAAATAACGCCGACTATGATCCACACCATTGCGCATATCCAATACAAATTACGAAACAAATAGAACCACCACGAAAATGAATCAATCTGTTTTTCCATATAAAATATTTTTCGACTGCTAACGGCTGTACTTTGTTCTTTATCCTGTAAATCATCTTCGATGCGTGTCTGTGTGGACATCAACATATTTTTATAGTTTGTCGAATTGTACATTTCATCATTTTGTGATTGAATTTTCATAATTCCTAAATCAATTTCATTCATAATCGTTTTATGTTCACTCTTCAGTTTTTTAATTTCCTGATCTGCATTTTTACCGTAACGACTTCTCAAAAATTCTCTATATTTTTTGGGACCATCTTTATTCAATAAATAATCATGTTCAGCTTGTGTCAGTTTTTCGGGCGCAACTCTAACATTTCGTTCTGCATCTAAATACCGTTGTTTCAATTCGCTTTTTTGTTTCGCCATTAAACAATCGTGGTCACACGAATTATTAACGCTTGTAACCATTTCATTTATGGTTTGAATGCTTTGAAGTAATGCGGCATTATCTGTCATATTTATCGTTTATTTATTATTTTATTTTATTTTATTTTATTATTTTATTTCGTTTCTTTTTATTTTTATAAACTTTTATACTTATAAATAGTTATAGTTATAAATTACTTGTTATTACTATAATAACGATATATTATTTTATAATAATGAATTTTTATATATACAAATTTCATTATTTTCATCTAAATTTTTATTTTTTATATTTTGCCATAATTATCTTCTATTATAAATGGATTTGCACCTTGTCCTTGACTTCCTCCTTGAACATCAGAAAAATAGTTTCGAGGCACTTTTGTCAGCATGAAACTTTCAGATATTTTTGATTGCACTGAAGGCGCTGATGCTGCCGGCGCTGTCGATGCGGCGATGGTTGAAGCAGCAGAAATGGAGGACGATGAAACAGACGGAGCAGGCGGTGAGTTACCGCCGTTTGCAGTCGTAGTTAAATCCGACATTAATGTCGACGACGACGATTTCATCGAATCTTCAATGGATGCCGCCGATGATGAAACGGACTTGTACATGGAATCCAGTCTAGATGAAATGCTGTCATCATTGGCGCACGTTCGATCTCTTGATGCCGGTTTTTTATGTTTGGGTTGTTTCGATATCGTGGACGCCATTTTTTGAGAATCAAATCCCCAATTGTATTCATCATAATTAATGTTGCTCCTCTGATACGCGTCATATACCAACGAACCAATGTATAATCCGCCGACGAAAATGATAATTACGACTAAAACAATTACCATTTCCTGCGGTAACCAACCCAAATTCATCAATACCACGAAAAATATTACCAAAAAACATAAGAGAACAATATATTTCATTATTGTAACGCGGGCTTCATACTGTTTTTTATAGTACACGTTGATATCCACCATTCGTTGCGTGTTTTCAAATTCTTGATTCAATGCCGCAATTGCAGTTCTTCGCGCGTTCAAGTCATTTTCTTTCAGCGTAACAATGGTGTGTTTGTCTTGCACGTTGGCATTCATGGTATCGTTTAATTTCGCATTATTTTGAGCTTGCAATAGCAGCGTGTTGAATAATTGAGATCGAATATTTGTGAGTTGCGTAATGTCGTTGATAAGCACCTTTTGTTGCGAAATATTATCCGGCGTTGGATTTGAAGCGAGTAAAATATTCAAATCGTCATATTTCTGATTCTCTAAATCCTGTAAATTGGAAATTTTTGCAATGATTTGTTCGATTGGACTGTTATTATCTTGACTTGGCGGAAGCGATTGCGGCTTTGAAGTCGAGTCATTGCTGTCAACAATTTGTGTTGGAACGGTTGGCGCATTCACTGATGCAGCGGTTTGTCTAGGCGAATTTGGCGTCACGGTTAAAGACGACATGTTTGTTTGTTTTTTAAATTGAATGAATTGAATGAATTGAATTAGTTAAATTATTATTTATCCTATAATAAGAAACGAAAAATATAATAATATATATTATAAAAATTATTCTATAATATATATTATTTTTATTATTTTTTACAATTATTCGTTATATTTCATTTATTTTATGAATTACTCTTAAATACAAACAACGGATTGACACTTTCAAAAGGTAGTTGCGGGCGAGAAATATTATAACTAGCCAGCACAAACTGTACAATAAAATAGATAAATAACAATAATGCAACTATTCCAAATAACAAACCGTATGATGACGAACCTGACTCGCCGCCATTATCGGCGGATGACGGTGTATAAAAAATGTTGCTAAACATTATTACAAAGAGTACAATCGCGATAACCAGCCATACCGTATAAAAAGTATAATTCGACTCAAACTGTATGCGGGTATCTTTTTCTTGTGCAAGTAGCGAGGACGTACCCAAAAATGTTTCCTTTGTATTTGCGGCTCCTGTTGCCGCCGCCGCCGCCGCCTTGCTGACTTGTACAGTTGTCGAACTTTGCGCACTTTGATTTGCGTGTTGTTTTTGTTTCTGTTTTACATTCATTTTATTTTTAGAGATATTGGTAGTTACAGCATCTGTCAATGAAATATCTAAGTCGCGTGACTGAGCGGAGAGATTAGACATTTTCGTTTCTATTGACCGCAACTGTTGTTCGATGCTTTTTCGTTCTTCGGCAGTTGTGGACTGTTGTGATGAAAGCGCTTTAATTAATGTCGTGCCTGCATTCATCATATCATCGCGCGTCGATTTCAGCGTGCTTTGAATGGTTGGACTAAACACGGCAGCCATTTTGGCTTTATTTGCATCCTGACTGTTCGTAAACGTGTTTACGATCCAAACCGGAACGCTGTTCATTCTTGCAAATGGGCGAATATTTTCACCCGGAACATTGCTTCCAGCACGAACACACGAAGCAGCACACATGCTCAACATGTAGTTTGGATTTTTTTCGCACTCGCCGGAATCAGCCCATCCCGAACAACTGTCATTTTGATCCACGAATTTTTTAGTGCTGTCTCCTGGATCCTGTGTTGTAACAAGCACGAAATTATTCGCATTTTTGCTCCAATAATTTAAGTCGATGCCATTTCCTTGGCAGTACTCGTTTGCAAGCGCAATTCGCTGGTTGATTTCATCCGGAGACGGTGGTGTGATGCACGAACTCATCCAATTATTCATTGCAGCTTCGTCATAACCATTAAATCCGGCAACACAAACTGGTTGTCCATTGTATATGGTTGTTGGACAACACTTTTGTCCGGCAAGTGTCGCAATGCATGTTCCACTATCATTTGGATTTGCGCTCCATCCCGGAACCGTTACGCCGGCTTGAACACACGGCAACAAGTTTGCAGTCGGTGACACGGAATTTGGAAGGGCGGTTCGAATGTCGCCATTTGAATTAGACACACCCATTGCGCTACAATCTGTTCCCCCTAAAGATGTATCGCAATTAAAACAACTATTAATTGGTGTAAGCGTTTTTACTTGAACTACAAAATAGTTGTTTCCTTTTAAAATCTCCTTGTTGTATTCTGCAATGGCACTCGAATACGCATTCATTTTTGAATCGAATGCGTCATTCAGTTTTTGAATGTCTGCTATTCCGGTTGCTGCTGCCGTTGCTGCTGCCGTTGCTGTTACTGGTGCCGGCGCCGATGATGCTGACGAAGATGCAGTTACCGGAGATGGCAGCCCGTTTCCATTGTCAAATGGCTCTACCATATTTTTAAAGTACTGTATCGGATTCAAGCCACTCATAAAATTAGAATCATTTTTTCGTTTTAGTTCATTTGATTCATTTTTTTGCGCTAAATATACATTTGATGCATTTTTTACGTTTGTTTGATCGTTTATTTTTTCTTCTTCATTCAAAAATGCGCGTCCTTGGCGTAAACTATACATCATATGAAATTGAATTATTTATCGATTTTTTGTTATATGTGTTTTATATTTTTATAATTACTAATTTTACTATATATATTATTATATTATAAACTTTTTTAATATACATAATATTTTCATAATATTTTTTATTTTTAAATTCTCTCTATCTCTAAAACTCACTCTGTATTTTGGGTTTGTACAATAGATAAAGTATAGCTCCGGCTCCAACAACATACATTATCGTACCAAACACGGTTGTTCGATACAGCTCGCTATAGTCTTCCAAGGAAACTACTGCCGCCGATTTGGTTTGGTCAAGGTCGGTTCCCGCTTCCATGATGTGTAAATATGCCTTTTGAATTGGAGTAATGTCTGTATTTATACTTGAAATTTTTTTCGAATTGGAAGAAATTTGTGACCTAACTTTTTCTAAAAGTTGATTTGCGGCATACCTATATTTTAACAGTGCGGCATCGTTTGGGTCTTTTAAAGCAGCCTTAGCATTGGTTGCGGAGGTAGGGGGTGGGGTAGTGACAAGAGAGTCAGTAGTTGAAGGCGGCAGTGAAGACGGTAGAGACAGTGTTGCATTCGTGTTAAAGTTTACATAGTTGGTTTTGAAATTGGCCAACACGTCATCAAACGTTTGATTCATAGTCTGAATATCATTCTGAAAAATATTATTGTTCATTGTTTTTTATTTGTACTTATTTATTTATATTGTAATTATATTTTTATAAATAAATAATTTATATTTTTATAATAGTTTTATAATAAGTTTTATTTATAATAGTTTTATAATAGTTTTTAAGCCGCCGCCCCCTTTACATTCGCATTTCCATTCTGAATACTTGGTTGTGCACCACCACCACCACCTCCAAACATGGACGACATTCCCGGAATCTTCTCAAACAGCTTGCCCATTGAACTTGATTCGAATTTATCTAAAAAGGACTGCGCCGTTTTCAAAAGCGGCTCCATACTCTTCATATTTTCCATGAGTTTTTCTTGCTGTTCCATGAGCACGTTGGTTTGAGATGTTAGCCCGTTGACACCATCTTTACCCACCAAGTTCTCTAAATTGTCATACGCTTTTTCTAGCGTTTTTGCATAATCAACGCGATTATTCACAGGAAGGTCATCTTCATCATCCAAACTTGCAGGACTGAGTTCCGTCATGGCTTCCTTGGTCGCATTTGGTTTTTTAACAGCAGGCGCCATTGACGATGCGGAGGCAGCAACCTTTTTCGATGCCTTGGCTGATGCAGTGCCTGCACCCATTACAACCGGTTTTGCGGCAGTAGCAGCAGCCGAAGTAGCAGGAGCCGTTTTTTTCGCATCCGCTGCTACAGCCGGAGCATCGTTATTTGCATCGGCATCTGCTCCTGGAGTTGCAGCCGCCTCTATGGCATCAAATCCCTCCTTGTTGATAATAAAGTTTCTAGACAAAACTGTGATAAAATTGGTTAATAAAAGCGTTGAAAGTAAAACGACCGTCATATTTTTACTAAAGTATGTTGATATGAATCCGATGGATAAAAATATTAACAGCGCATAGCTATCTCTCAAAATAATGTATCCGAAAAAATTCATAATTGCTAAAAATGCAACAATATATAAAACATTTTTATCATTCAACATTGTTTCAACAACTTTTGGTAGCTTCATATGTATATTTACCATTTTCAAACTATATTTTATTTATATATTTTATTATTATAATTTATTATTATAATTTATTATTATAATTTATTTTATTATTTATCTTTTATAAATAAAAATAGAAAAATATTTATTTATATTTTTATTTTTTTTTATATTTTGACTATATGATTTTATATGATTTTATTACATGATTACACAGAACATAATTATCAACATATTTTATAAATATCGTATAAACACAATACGTTAATAGAATATAAATTATATATAAATTAAATAAATTGTAAAATAAATTAAATTATATAAAAAATGGAATTAAAATATGAAATGGCATTCTGTGTATTTTTTAATGCCTACATTCACGGAAAAGATGAAAACAGTTCTCCAAATATCGATTCACATTATTTAATACTGCATTCCATAGACACGAATACATTTTATAATTCACAAGAATTTACTACTTTTATGAACATGATGAACATATCGCGAAGCTACTATTCTCGATACTTTGAGCTGAATCGGCAGTCGATAGAACATCCTGTTATTCGAAATTATAAAGTTGCAGTTTTTAAAAAAAATTATATTTCATTGGAAATTATTCAACATGTTGAATTAGAAGGCGGTGGCGAACATGTGGCAATTTATAAAACCTTCTGGTTGCGGATTATTCAACGCAAATGGAAAAAATACTACCACTATAAAATGCAACTGGTGCGTAAGTTATTGCATCCGCGCGGACTCTTATTGAGAGAAATTGGGATTGGCGGTACACATAAATGCAATCCCTTTTGTCATTATTTGCAACCCTTACAAAACCATTAATTTTCTAAGAGTTTTTATCTCTTTTAAAATCATTGTTTTATCTTTTTTTAGTTGTGATTTATTTCTGGAAATCAAGCCGTCCAAGTCTAAATCCTCATTTTGATTTTGTTCGTTTAAAACGTCATTCAAATGCTTTATAATTTCTTCTAAAGCGCGGATTTGCAACTTCATATTTGTTTTATATTCATGATAATATTCGTCGTATTTTTTTACAATTTCATTGATGTGAGGATTAAAGTTCACTTTTGCATACTTTTTTAATCCTAAACGTTTTTCAAACATCTTTTTTCTATTTTCTTCTAGTTTTTGTTGAATTTCATTCATTTGTCTATCTCTCTTATATACTGATAATCCTGTAGACTCGATTTCATCATGTTTGTCATGATTTGTCATACTTGTCCTTATTTTTTATTTAATAATATAATACTATTTTTTATTATATTTTTAAATAATAATATTTTAAGAATTTAAAAAAATATTGTTGAATGAATATACAACTTATCCATACTTTTAGGAATGTCAAAAAAAATACCGAGTGGAACAAATTTTGCCGATCTTTTACTAACCGAAGATGATAAACGCTATGTAATGTTTCCGCTAAAAGACAATGACATTTGGAAAATGTATAAAAAACAAGTGGATTGTTTCTGGAGAGCGGAAGAAATTGATTTTTCAAAAGACAGTGTTCATTGGCAAACCTTGGAAGCTGACGAAAAATATTTTATAAGTATGATTCTTGCATTTTTTGCTGCAAGCGACGGCATTGTTCTTGAAAACCTGGCGGTCCGTTTCATGTCTGATGTCCAACTCGCCGAAGCCCGCGCATTCTACGGGTTCCAAATAGCCATGGAAAATATACATTCTGAATGTTACAGCTTGCTCATTGATACGTATGTGAAAGACGAAGAAGAGCGCGGACGCCTTTTTAATGCCATTCATCATTTTCCATGCATCAAAAAAAAAGGCGACTGGGCGAAAAAATGGATTCACGACAAACGCAGCTCATTTCAAACCCGTTTGATCGCATTCGCGTGCGTAGAAGGCATCTTTTTTTCGGGGGCATTTTGCTCTATTTTCTGGATGAAAAAACGCGGCCTAATGCCAGGTCTCACTTTCAGCAACGAGCTCATTAGTCGCGATGAAGCGCTTCACACCGAATTCGCAGTCATGATGTATAATAAAATGGCAAAACCGGTTCAAAAAGCACGGGTGCAAGACATTGTTAAAGAGGCAGTCGACATTGAAACTGAATTCATTTGTGAAGCGCTGCCATGCCGCTTGATTGGCATGAATTCCAAACTCATGACGCAATACATTGAATTCGTAGCAGACCGACTGCTCTTACAATTAGGGTGTGAAAAAATGTACAATTCATCTAACCCATTTGATTTTATGGAACTTATCAGCATTGAAGGCAAGACGAATTTTTTTGAAAAACGGGTAAGCGAATACGCTCTCGCGGAAAAGACGAAGACGGAAGAAATATTTGATTTTAATGAGGCATTTTAACATTTAACATTAGAATTTCATTTTACATCATTTGTTAATTTGATAAAATGTCAGAAATTTTAATATATATATAGTATAATCACTCTATACATATATATAAATATTATATAAATATTCGTATATTCGATTTTTGTTATTTCATATACAAAATATTTTTTATTAAATAAAATATGTCTCAAAGTCATGAAGCTAGAATTGATAATTATATTGAAAATAATTATCTAACTCCAGAACAGGTTGTATCATTCTTATGTGTTGGTCCTGCAGAGTATACATTTTTAATTATATTTAGACGTTCGAATCCTGATTTATATTTTTTAACGGCAGAGGATCTTCGCGCGTTATCTTATGAGCATTATTTAACCAATGGTAATAATTTACAACTAACTTTAAATTTCATTCAAGGGGAATTAAAAAAATATTACAATTTTGTTTTTGATATTTGGATATGTTATAAATTTACAATTATAGAAAGAATTCCTGATCGGACAACAGATCCTCAAATCATTCAAAGAATTATAGAAGATTACTTGCCTGCACAGTTAATAAATTTATTATATTACCTTTTTGATTCTATTTTTTTTGCTACATTGACTAGAACATTTCCAGATGCAACTAAAAAAGGCATGATTCATAAAAATGTAGTTGATATTGTTTTATTATATTCAAGATTGTATATCTTTTTACAACAACCAGATCCATCTTTGCCATTTTTTACTTTTAATAAACGAAATCTTTCATTGACATTTTTATTAAATGTTATGGTTTACAAGGGTTTTGATTCTTTACATAAAATGTCTCCCATCATTTTTGAAAATTATATTTATTTTTTAAATGAAATGTTCAGAGTATTTATATATCTACTTGGCAGCACTGCTAGCGAAGTAATAAAACAAAAAATTGATTTTGCTCTGGGCCACGTTGCTGTTTTTTTATTATATTTACCAAATCTCTCACAACTATTGAGCAATGATGAAATTAGACCGTCTTTTGTTACCCGTGAATTAGTAAATCAATTTGAAAAAAAAGATATATTTTTTGTTAGAGGAAGTAGTGGGAAAGTAGAAAAAACGTTAACATTAAAAGAGTTTGAAGCGTTAAAAAAATCAGGAACACATGTTGTGGGAATCGATATAAGACGCGATATTGATTTTAACCCAATGTCTGATAATACGTTACTTCATGCAATCCAATTCGTTTCAGCAGTTAGAACAAAATTGAATGAAAAACAAAAATCATCTGTTAGTGAAGCTGTTTTGCAGCCCATTATTGAAGATTTAAAAGATAAATATACCGTATTTAAACAACGCGGGTATGACTATTTTGGATTTTTATATTTTTTTTTTACGTTAATTGAAAATTTTACGTCAACAAATTCGGTTTCGAAAGATAACAAACTTGTACTTCATTGCGATTTCTCTCAATGCTGCATTCGGGTTCCCGATTTTGAAATTTTTACGATGGACGAAGAAAAACAAATGAAAGCGATAGAAGAAAGAAAAAAAATACAAAAACAAAAAGAATTACAAGAAATGATAAAAGAAGAACAACGACGTATAGAAAGTACACTTCGTTTAGATAAAATAAAATTTAAGAAGGAACTACGAACAGAATTAAAAGGAAACAAAAATAAAGAATTATTAAAACCGCAACAAGAACAAGAAGCTGCAGTTGCCGCCGCCGCAGTTGCCGCCGCCCCAGCTGAATTGACGGCTAAAGAAAAAGATCTATTAACGATCCAAAGAAATGGTAATTTCAGAAATCATGTAAAACCTATTTTTCAACAATTTTCACAAGCAATTCAGTCGGGCGATTATCAAACTGCCGCAGATATGTTAAACACAAAATTAAAAATGACGCCAAAACTCTATTTACATGTTCCGTGGACAGAGGCGAATATGAGAAAATTTTCACCTACAGTAAAACAAGCATATGATGATTTATTAGCTTCGGTTTTGCGCGATTCTTCTGCTTCTTCTGCCGTTGAATCTCCTCCTCCTGTAACTACTACTTCTTCTGCCGTTGAATCTCCTCCTGCGATTGCTCCTTCTTCTGCCGTTGAAGCTCCTCCTGCGATTGCTCCTTCTTCTGCCGTTGAAGCTCCTCCTCCTCCTGTAAATGCTCCTTCTTCTGCCGTTGAATCTCCTCCTTCTTCTCTTTCTCCATCGACTGTTGTTTCCGACCCAAAAAAAAATGCAAAGTTAATACAGTTCGAACAGAATATTGCATCATTATGCGATGGAAACGGGGCTGCATGTTTCGCATTTATGTTTCGTTGCACTTTAAAACAATTTTTTAGAATTTCGAATTTTGTTAACAAAACATCAGACCAAGATATTATAAAAATGTTGTCAACATTAACTCCTGCCCCCCATTCTGCTGCTTCTGCTGCTCGTCCTTTAACAGAATATATGAAATTACAAGGTAGTGGGCAAACTAGTAGAGCATTATTTGGATTTGCGCTTTTAAATGGCCTCTGTCGACGCGAACACGTTCGAATTGCATTTATAGGAAGAACGTTTATTCAACTGCTTGCATGTCATTCAAGATTACCGCGAGATAAATGTATAGAACTGCATATTCCACAAGAAACTTCAGACATCGATGTATACGTCATTTTTAATAATGACATAGATCCTATGCAATATCGATCCTTTGTTGTTCATATGTTTAATTTATTATGGGATATTCCTGAGACAAATATTCATATTCAATGGGAAAAAAAGAAAAAACCAGATGTTTCAGAAGAGGTTTTAAAACAGGTTAGTGAACATCGTAGGGAAATGGACACGAAAAAACTTTTGAATGCGAGCGCAACTCGTGCTTTAGCTGATGCGGCTCCCCCTCGACCTCAACGCGACATGCATGATAATTATGCGTGGACTTTGTTTACATCATCTACAGAAGGACAATACATGTATGAATCCATTTCAAGAGGTTCTCCTGAGACGGTAAAGGTTTTTTTTAATAATAAAGGAGTCGTTGGAGAAGTTTCTGATATTAGCTTTAAAACTTCGGAAAAAATCGTTGAAACTTTTAAATTTCCTGGTATCGTTCCTCCTGATGCTACTCATAAACCTGATTTAAAAGTGAATATGTTACCTTTATTAGAACTAAAATACAAACCTCAAAGCTCATTGTTCCGTGAACCTGAATTCCACGATGTCTATTTGGAGTTCGAATTTCCAGATGCACAAAGTGGATTGGAGGAATGTTTAACTATTATTATAAACATTTTAAAATCATTTATAACAAATGGATTTGATTTTGTAAATCGAAAAGATTTTTATTTTATTCATGTATCAAGTTTACTAAAATTTATAATTAGAGCAATTCAGTATCAAGGTCTAGATTTATTTAACCAGAAAGGATCCAAATATGACATACGTGAATTATACGGTCAACTCATATTTAATTTACGCAGAGTATTAGCATCAAGACAAGACATTCGTGATATCATTGAAAACATTGATAATGCTGCATTAAACATTATAGGATTGTTTTTTACTCCAGATAAAAGTAATTTTAATATACGTGAATTCGCGGATACAACTACATATAGAAATACAGAAAAAAATGCTACAGGAGCTGCAATTAGAGTTGGTATGGATTTACACAAGCATATTTTAGATGTGTTGTCGGGAAATGGTTTTGATTCTAGTTTTTTGTCAACAACTAAATTATTCGGAGGTACAAAATATAGTAGACGACACAATAGAGGGAATAAACCAAACAGTAATAATCAAGATACTCGTCGCCGATACCACACTAAAAAAAATAAAAAACAAAAAATTAGAATAACAAAACGTCGTAATAAAAATAAAAAAATAAAAATAAAATTCACGTTATCAAAGAAAATGAACCCATCCTTGAAAATAAAAAAAATAGACCATAAATAATAATAAATAATATATTTTATGAATTATATAAATGAATAAATTAATAAATTAAAAAAATCCTCTTCTTACACGTCTAACAAGTCGTTGCGGTTGCTGCGGTTGCTGCTGTTGCTGCTGTTGCGGTTGCTGTTGCGGTTGCTGCGGTTGTTGCGGTTGTTGCGGTTGCTGCGGTTGCTGCCGTTGTTGTTGCTGCCGTT
>Ga0247840_10003233_pt1 | contig 27880 bp, 18 predicted proteins | sample LaCruzMarch2015__FD_192404 | JGI IMG/M metagenome (GOLD analysis project Ga0247840, IMG submission 192404) | Freshwater microbial communities from meromictic Lake La Cruz, Castile-La Mancha, Spain - LaCruzMarch2015_17m | ecosystem: Environmental > Aquatic > Freshwater > Lake | place: Spain...
CCACCCGCTCCTTATAGGCGACGAAGGCGGCGAGCTTGGCGGGCTCCAGATAGCGCAGCTTGGTGATGCCGATCCCGTGCTCCCCGGAGATGACCCCGCCCAAGCCGACGGCGAGCGCCATGATCCGGTCGACCACCAGCTCCGCCTCCTGGAGCATGGCGTAATCGGCCGAATGGACCGGGATGTTGGTGTGGACATTGCCGTCCCCGGCGTGCATGTGCAGGGCGACGAAGAGGCGCGCATCCCGGGCCTTGGCGTGACCGGCGGCGAGCCGTTCCCGCACGCCGGCCAGTTCCTGGCCGGCGAAGGTTTCGTCGAGTCGCGCCCCGACTTCGCGCCGGTAGGACTGGCGCAGGTCGCGGCGCAGCATCAGGTCCAGCAGGGTATCGCCGTCGCGCAGCCGCGCCAGGGCCTCGGCATCCAACAGGTCCGGATGCGCAGCGGCCGGCTCGTCCAGGTGGTTCAGCACCAGTTGCCAGCGGTCGCGGGCGCGGGTCACCAGATCGCGGGCGGCGGCGCGCTTGACGGCCAGAATGGCGGTCTCCTCGGCCGAGTCCTGATAGTCTCCATCCTTGCGGCTCTCCGCCAAGTCGCCGTCCAGATAGTCGAGCACCGCGGCCATGATGGCGTCCTTGTTGCGGATGGACTGCTCGATGTTGATGCGCTCGATGCCGCGGCTGTAGTCCGCCAGACGAGGCAGCGGAATCACCACGTCCTCATTGATCTTAAAGGCATTGGTGTGACGGGAGATGGCGGCGGTGCGGGCCCGGTCCAGCCAGAAGCGCTTCTGCGCCTCGGCACTGAGCGCAATGAAACCCTCGGCGTCGCGCGCCCGCGCCAACTCCACCACGCGCGCCGCCGCCCGGTCCACGGCCGCCGCGTCGTCGCTCACCAGATCCGCGAGCAGGACCATCTTCGGCAACTCCCGGCGATTGGCCTTGGTGGTGTAACCGACCGCCCGGACATAGCGCTCGTCCAAGTGCTCCAGACCCGCCACCTGTACGTCGGCCAAGCCGTCGATGAAGTCCTTGATCTCCACGATGGCCGGCACCGCCAGTTCCAGGTCGGTGCCGAAGAACTCCAGGCAGAGGGTGCGCACCTGGGCCGGCATCCGATGCAGAATGAAACGGGCGGAGGTGATGAGACCGTCGCACCCCTCCTTCTGCACGCCCGGCAGCCCGCAGAGGAACTTGTCGGTCACGTCCTTGCCCAGGCCCGCCTGACGAAAGGCACTGCCCGGCATGGTCAGGGTCTGCGGCTCACCCCTGGGCGTGGTGCCGTCCGGGGCGAAGCGGGACAGGCGGAAACGTACCTGCGCCTGGTCATGGATCTTGCCCAGATTGTGGTCCAGACGCTCCACCAGGAGCCAGTCCGCGTCCGGTGTCACCAGGCGCCAGGAGGCGAGGTTATCGAGCGCCGTGCCCCACAGGACCGCCCGCTTGCCGCCCGCGTTCATGGCCACGTTGCCGCCGATGCAGGAGGCGTCCTGGGAGGTCGGGTCCACCGCGAAGGCGAGCCCATGGGCGTCCGCCAGGTCCGAGACCCGCCGCGTCACCACCCCGGCGCCGCACTGGACGGTCGCAATCAGCCCCGCCACCCCGGGCAGCGCGATGCGCTCGACGCCGGAAAGGCTCTCCAGCTTCTCGGTGTTGATGACGGCCGTCATCGGGTGCAGGGGGACCGCGGAGCCGGTGTAGCCGGTGCCGCCGCCCCGCGGGATCAGGGTCAGACCGCAGTCGATGCAGGCGCGCACGATGGGCGCCACCTCGGCCTCACTGTCGGGTGAGATGACAACGAAGGGCAGTTCCACGCGCCAGTCCGTGGCATCGGTGGCGTGGGAGACCCGGGCCAGACCGCCGAAGTCCAGATTATCCCGGCGGGTGACACCGGCCAGGGCCCGGCGCAGCCGCGCCCGCGCCGCGTGCTCGGTCGCGAACCAGTCCTTGAAGCGCTGCACCGCCGCCCGCGCCGCCGCCAGCAGTTCCGCCGCCCGGGCATTGTCGTTGAGGCGCAACTCGAACTGGTCCAGCCGGTGGTCCAGGGCGCCGAGCAGCAGTCGGCGCCGCTTGAGGTTCTCCAGCAGGTCGTCCTGGAGATAGGGGTTGCGGGTGATGACCCACATGTCCCCCAAGACTTCAAACAGCATCCGGGCGGAGCGGCCGGTGCGGCGCGTCCCCCGCAACGCCTCGATCAGGCGCCAACAGGGCTCACCCAGGAAGCGGATCGCGATCTCCCGATCGGAGAAGGACGTGTAGTTATAGGGGATCTCGCGGATGCGCGGCAGGGTATCGGCAGTCATGGTCTTCGGGGTCCGGCGGGGCGGTGTTGCACCGCACAAAATAGCGCAATCGCGCGGCCGGGACTATCGCCCCTGATGCCTGCTTCGCAGTATTTGCCGTCTGGTGGGCTAAACTTGATGGCACCCAGGGGGCAGCCCGCCCCCGGCATCCGCGGCAAACCCACCATGTCACAGTTCAAGAGTCGGTCCCTCGTCCTGTCGTGCGCCCTCCTGTGCGGGCTCCTCTGCGTGGTCGGGGGACCGGCCTGCGGCGCCGAGGCCGCGGATGCCTTGGGCACCGCGGCCATCCAGGCGGCGGCGCTCGACCGGCTCGAGGCCAAGGCCGAACTCGGCGGCACACTGCCGGTCATCGTGCGACTGCGCACCGAGACCCTGCCGGCGATCGAACCGCCAAGCGACCTCGGCGGCAACCCGGCGCGCGCCCAACGCAAGCTCGGCGACCGTGCCCGGCTCGTCGCCCGCGCCCAAGACCGTCTCGCCGCCGCCGTTGCCGGCCACCCCGTGCGCATCAATCGCTACCGCTACCTGCCGCTCGCCGCCATGCAGGCCGACCGCGCCACCATCCGCCGGCTGCGCGCCCTGCCCGACGTGCTGAGCGTCACCGAAGACCGCCCCCACGCACCCCTGCTCAACACCAGCGTCCCGCGCATCGGCGGCAACCTCGCCTACAACCAGGGCTGGACCGGCGCCGGCCAGGCCGTCGCCGTCATCGACACCGGCGTGCAGACCAGCCACCCCTTCTTCGCCGGTCGTGTGCTCCACGACGCCGAGGCCTGCTACTCCGGCGCCTACATAGGTTATCTCACCACCCTGTGCCCCAACCTCCCGGCGGACTGTCCGGAGGTCCTCGTCGCCAACGGCGGGATTCCAAGCCACACCGCCTGCGGCCCCGGCGCCGGTGTCCAATGCACCGGAAACGGCGCTTGCTATCACGGCACCCACGTCGCCGGAATCGTCCTGAGCGGCGACAGCACCTTCCGCGGGGTCGCCCCCGGCGCCAGCCTGATCCCGATCCAGGTGTTCGTCATCGAGGGCAGCAATCTGTGGGCCTACGACTCCGACATCATCGCCGGCCTGGAGCACGTCCTGCGCCTCAGTCAGGCCGGGACCCCGATCGCCGCCGTCAACATGAGTCTGGGCGGTGGCAACTACGCCAGCACCTTGGAGTGCAACCTCGACTCGGCCCCCACCAAGACCGCCATCGACGCCCTGCGCGCCGCCGGGATCGCCACCGTCGTCGCCGCCGGCAACAGCGGTGTCCGCACCGCCATCTCCACCCCCGGCTGCATCTCCAGCGCGGTGAGCGTCGGCGCCACCGAAGACAGCGACGCCATCGCCAACTTCTCCAACCTGGCCCCGGCACTCACCGTCTTTGCCCCCGGTTATAGCGTCTTCTCATCGGTTCCGACCAACGCCGTCGGCGGCGCCAGCGGCACCTCCATGGCCACGCCCCATGTGGCCGGTGCCTTCGCCGTTCTGCGCGAAAAGGCCGCGCAGACGCTGCTCACTCCCAGTGTCGACAACCTGGTCGCGGCCTTGCGCCTGTCCGGCACACCCATCACGGACGGCGCCAACACCTACAGCACCCCGCGCATTCAACTTGACCAGGCGCTCGGCCTGATCACGGCGGACCAGTTACCGCTGGAGTTGATCCTGGACAGCGAGACGACCCCGTCGGCCGTCAGCGTTGTCAGCGGTACCTTCGCCAGCGTGACCGACAGCACCGCCTATGGCGGCAGTACCCTGCGGGGGACCAGCGTCAGTCAGGCCAACGGCCTGCGCTTCACGCCCGCCCTCAGTGCGGGACACTACGCGATCTCCGTCTGGTGGCCCGCCTTGAGCGGCAATACCAATCAGGCCCAACTGAGCGTCCGCCATATCGGCGCCACCTGGCAGGTCGCGCTGGATCAGCAGCAACGCGGCGCGCGTTGGAATGACCTGGGCACCTTCCACCTCGGCAGCGGGGCACAGGCGCCCCTGGTCGACATCGTCGGCACCGGCGGGACCTTGGCCGTGCTGGCGGATGCAGTACGATTTACGCGGGTATGGGACCCGGCACCGCCGAGTATCGCTGCCACGGAGCTCCCGGGCGCCTACGTGGGCGAAGCCTACTCCGCGCAGCTTGCGTTCAGCGGCGGCGTCCTGCCCTTGACCTGGAGCATCACCGACGGCGCGCTGCCCGCTGGACTTACGCTGGACAGCGCCACCGGGACTATCGCCGGGGTTCCGCAGGCTACCGGCGCCCAGTCAGTGACCGCGCATTTCAGTGTCAGGCTGGCCGATCAGGACGGCAATGTATCGATCGCCGCCTTCAACCTGGTCGTCGAGGACCGTGGCGCCTTCCTTTTCGCCAACATCAATTTTCAACCAGCAACGGCAGCGGTTCCGTCTGACTATCTGGCCGACACCGGAGCGCCTTTCGGGACCCGTGCGAATGGCCTGACCTACGGCTGGAACCTCGACACCACGGCCAACACCCGTGATCGCAACAGTGCCGATGCCCCGGACCAGCGCTACGACACCCTGAACTACGCCAGGACCGGCACTGAGAAATGGGAGTTGCAGGTGCCCAACGGCATTTATGACGTGCGCCTGGCAGCGGGCGATCCCCAGTACTACGGACAGGTTAAACCGCGCCATTACCACTATCTGGTCGAAGGTGTTACCGCCTTGGACGCGGTACCCAACGCGGCGCAGCGCTTCGCTGAGGGAAGGGTCACGGTCACCGTCACGGACGGCAGGTTGACCCTCGGTAACGGGGCCAACGCCCTGGACAACTGCCTGCTCTTCGTGGAGGTCGCCGTGCACACGGCAGTGAATCTACCGCCAAGCGTCACCTTGACGGCACCCGCTGCCGGGGCCTCGTTCGAGCGCGGCACCGCGATCACGCTCGCGGCGGATGCCGACGACGCCGATGGCACGCTGGCCAAGGTGGTATTCTTTGCCGACGGTACGCCACTCGGCGAGGATACAGGCGCCCCCTTTGCGTTCATCTGGGCCGCGCCCGCGACCGGCACCCATACCATCCAGGCCGTCGCGACAGACCACGCCGGGGCGAGCACGACCTCTGCGGCAGTGACGGTCGAGGTCATCGCACCGGTGGTGCCCCCGCTCGCGATCAAGGTGAACTTCCAGCCGGCCTCCGCGGCGGTGCCTATCGGCTATCTGGCCGACGCCGGCGCACCTTACGGGGATCGCGGTAATGGGGTGCTCTACGGCTGGAACATGGACACCGCCGTCAACACCCGCGACCGCAACAATCCCGTTTCCCCGGATCAACGTTACGACACCCTCAATTATGCGCGGACCGGTACTGAACGCTGGGAACTGGAGGTACCAAACGGGGTCTATCAGGTACGCGTGGTCGCTGGTGATCCGTCCTATTACGGACAGGTGTCGCCGCGCCGCTACCACTATCTCGTCGAAGGTGTCACGGTGATGGACAGCGTCCCGAGTGAACAACAGCGGTTCGCGGACGTCACGGTGCCCATTACGGTTACGGATGGCCGCTTGACCCTCGGTAATGGCGCCAATGCCCAGGCAAACTGCCTGCTCTTCATCGAGGTCACGGCGCCATAAGGATGCACAGACTGAAAAGCGGATACATCGCACTCGTCCGAACGCTGCGCGGACCGGCCGCACGGCTTGGTTTCCTCGCCGCGCTGGAGCGGCAGCGGACGCGGCGCCTCGCCCTTTGGGCACGCAGCCTCTTTGCCATCTACGACATCGACGATATGGTGGCCATCGACCTGCCATGGTGGTGCCTGAAGGCCGTCGCGCACGTCGATGCCTTCCTGGCCGGCCGACCGGGCGCGCGGGTCTTTGAGTACGGCAGCGGCGCGAGCAGCGTCTGGCTGGCCCGGCGCGCGGCAGGAGTGGTCAGCGTGGAGCACGAACCGGGGTGGCACCAGGTCGTCGCCGCCCAGCTCGCAAGCTACCCCAATGCACGCCTCATCCTGGCCCCGCCCGAGGTCCCTCCCCATCCCGACCAAAGGCGCTACGGCTCGCGGAAGGCCGGATGGCGAGACCAGACCTTCCACGACTATGTCCATGCGATCGATTGCGAGCAAGGGCCGTTCGACCTGATCGTGATCGACGGCCGCTCCCGGCCCGCCTGCCTTGAAGCCGCCGCCAAGCGCTTGAAGCCGGATGGGCTGATCGTCTTCGACAACTCGGCCCGCCCCCACTACCAGCAGGCCATCCGCACGTCGGGCCTACAGCATCGGCGCTACCGGGGGTTGACCGCCTGTTTGCCCTACCCTGACGCCACCAGTCTGCTCAGGATCAGCCGTCCGGGTAGCCGCGCCGCATGACGACTCGGCAGCGACGGCATCTCAGGCGTACCAGGAAGATCATCGCGTCGTGAAACTCATCATTCAGATCCCCTGTTTTAATGAAGCCGAAACGCTGGCCGCCGCCCTCGCCGACTTGCCGCGCGCGGTGCCGGGCTTCACCTCGGTGGAATGGCTCATCATCGACGACGGCAGCACCGACGATACGGCGCGCGTCGCCCGTCAACTGGGTGCGGACCACGTCGTGCGGCATACCCGTAACCAAGGTCTGGCGCGCGCCTTCATGACCGGGCTCGACACCTGCCTGCGCCTGGGCGCTGACGTCATCGTGAATACCGATGCCGACAACCAATATTACGCGGGGGACATACCGCGCCTGACCCAGCCCATCCTGGAGCACCGCGCCGAGTTCGTCGTCGGCGCACGCCCCATCGAGACCATCGCCCACTTCTCACCGCTCAAGAAGCTGCTGCAACGGCTCGGCAGTTGGGTCGTGCGCGCCGCGAGCAACACCGCTATCCCTGACGCGCCCAGCGGCTTCCGTGCCATCAGTCGCACGGCCGCCCAGCGTCTCATGGTCTTCAACGACTACACCTATACCCTGGAAACCATCATCCAGGCGGGGCAAAAGAATATGGCGCTCGCCTCGGTGCCGATCCGGGTCAACCCCGACCTGCGACCGTCGCGCCTGATGAAGAGCATCCCGTCTTACATCACGCACAGCATCACCACGATCGCCCGCATCTTCATCATCTACCGGCCATTCCGGTTTTTCGGCACCATCGCCGCCGTCCTGTTCGGCTTCGGCCTTGTCATCGGGCTGCGTTTTCTGCGGGCGTACCTCGGCGGTGACGGTGAAGGCCATGTGCAGTCCCTGATTCTGGCCGCCCTGCTGCTGGGTATGGGCTTTCAGGCCCTACTGATCGCCTTCGTGGCCGACCTATTGGCCGCCAACCGCAAGCTGCTGGAGGACATCCGCTTCAAGACCGCCCTCTTGACGCAAGACCAGACCCGCGACCCACAAGGCAATGACAATGGCTGACCAAGGAGCCGAAGGACTCTTATCGCCCTTCCTGAGAAACCGGCGCATTGTCGCCGCACGGCCCTATCTGGAGGGCAGGGTGCTGGATTTCGGCTGCGGCGCCGGCGCCTTGGCCGCCTGGGTCGCACCCAGTCGCTACCTCGGCATCGACATCGATGCCGAATCCCTGCGACGGGCACGCGCCGGATTTCCACAACATCGGTTCCTTAGCGCCCTGCCGGAGCCTGCCGAACGCTTCGACTCCATCATAGCCCTGGCAGTCATCGAACACGTCCGGGACCCTGTCGCACTTCTTCGTCTGCTCTCCCGACACCTGGCCGAGAGCGGGGCCGCACGCCTGGTTTTCACCACGCCGCACCCATCCGTGGACTGGGTTCATCATGTCGGCGCAACCATTGGATTATTCTCACGTCACGCCAGCGAGGAGCACGAGAGCCTGATGGATATGGCCACGCTCAATCAGGTCGGCGCCGAGGCCGGCTTGACGCTCGTCTGTTACCGGCGGTTTCTCTTTGGAGCAAACCAACTGGCCGTATTCCAACAGCTTCGGCAATCCGACTGAATCCTTTTCGTCGATCATCTCCCAGCCCGCCACCATCGTGCACCGGACTCTTAGGCGCAACCTGCATTGGGTCGGCAGCGCCTTGGCGCTCACCGGAGTCGGGTTCGTCGCCCAACGGCTCAGCCACTATGCCGCCGGGGCCGACTTCAGCCGCTTCAGCGCAACCAGTTGGCTTTTCGTCTCCGGCGTTTGCCTGGCATACGCCCTTGCGGGGCTGATGCTCGCCTGTGGCTGGCGAAACGTGGTCGGCCACTTGGGCACCACCATTTCCACCAGGGCGGCGGTTGGCATCTATGGCGTAGCACAACTCGCAAAATATGTCCCAGGCAACGTCCTGCATCTCGCCGGCCGGCAGGCCTTGGGGATAGCGGCGGGCATACCCGGCTGGACCCTGGCGAAATCCGCGGTATGGGAACTCGCCCTTCTCGCGACCGCCGCGGCAGGGTTCGGGCTCTTGACGCTCCCGTTGCTCGAACCGGCGTGTCCAATGGCCCTGAGCTTGGGCGCGTTCGCCGCCCTGATCGGTCTGGCGGCGGGTCTCGCCAAACACCTGATCGGACCGCGAGTCGCACGCGCATTCGCCTGGTACACGGTATTTCTGGGCATTTCCGGACTCATATTCGTCGCGCTGCTCACGATCGTCAGGGACCCGCCGATGGACGGTTCCTTGCCCTGGCTACCGGTCTGCGGCGCCTATGTCCTGGCCTGGCTTGGCGGCCTGGTGACCCCAGGGGCGCCGGCCGGCATTGGGGTGCGGGAGTTGGCATTGCTGTTTCTCTTGAAGGGTCTGGTGAGTGAAGAGGACTTGGTCGTGGCGATCCTGCTGGGGCGTATCGTCACCGTGAGCGGGGATATCTTCTTTTGTCTGTTTGCCAGTTTCATTTCCCGCCGACCTTAATAAATGAAGCACATGCCCGCGCTGTGCGGCCGCGGTTGGAAATCATATCGTCTCGCCACGGGCTACCTTCGGCCGTAGCAGGGTCGCCACCAATCACCTCCCCCGCTTGGGGCACCCGACAGCCACACCGCACATTGCCACAAGAAGCGATATCAACATGATCGGTATAGCGGGTGCCGAGTATCTGGGAATATTGTGTGAAAACAGAGCGCCGCAGGCAAGCATCCCGAGGGGCACGACGGTCATGGCAACCAAGTCGTAGCGCCGACGCGCCAGACCAAACGCAAATACGCCAAACAGCGACAAGTAGGCAACCGCATTGACTGCGTTGATGACGTAACCCTGATAGCCACCCGCGTTGAACGGAAGTTGAACATCAGGAAAACACCAAATGCCACGCCACAGAAACAGAGGGGTCATCGCCAGATGGACGCCAGGTGCAGCGACGATCATCTGAACGGCCCTAGCCCGCAACATATCATCTGCTGCGTTATCTGGATGCTCTCGCCCCGCGGCGGTGAACTCCCCTTTTAACTGCTGACGCGAGGCCCGCGCCTGCCAATAGAAAGACACGGCCCCTTGCGGCTTCGTCGTCGTCTCGGCTTCTCCGTCGCCCTTACCAATATCCCGATTAAGGCGTTGGAACCTGCCGCCCAAAGCGAAATCTGTATCGCCAAAACCCCAGGGCGACCCCCTAACAAGTCGTTTGTACAAGCCGGGTCCCCAGTACCAATACGAACCCGCCACCTCATCCGTGCGCATTTCGTTCTTCAACGCGCGAACAAGCAGTACGATGCCGCCACGCTGACTGATCTCAAAGCGATCTAAAGCCACCTTGTTTCGCACCATCCAGGAACCGACCGTAACCAGGAAACACAGGGAGAACAGCGTCATCGCAATCCACCGCGTCGAGATCTTCAAATCCCGACGTACCAGAATGTAATAGAGCACAAGAAATAGCAGGAGGGCCAGAAAAACATAGAGGAATAGGGCCTTCGTCAAGGCGAGCATGCCCAGCAATAGCCCAGACAGAGCCGAAGGCCAGAGGCGGTTACTGTGCGTCAGCCACACCAGAACGACCGCGGTCCAGACCAATAAGACCGCGGCCGGGAGTTCCGTATAGAGCGTGTCAGCGGTCACCTTGGCAGAAAAGAACAACAGGTACGCCGCCAAGACGGCGAATAAAGAAACCCAATGGCGACGGCACATCAGATAAGCCAACACCCAGCAGCCCACCAGACCGAGGGCAATCCAGACGACATTGACACGCTTGACCAGACGGGCCCCCTCGCCCTCAAAGAGCCCTTGCAGGGCCAACGGGCGATGGATATCCGCAGACAGGGCCAAGAACGCAGCGATGACCGTCGGCGGCAGGGGCTCGCGGTAGTTCGTTGGAACAAACGGGGCCTCCGCTTTCCGCGACAGGATCCCGTTCGCATAGAGGTTGTAGGCCATTCTCAAGTTCTGACTCGCATCGCTCTCAATTATAGCGCCACTAATAACGTTTCCGCCCTGATAGGAGAGCAGCAGACAGACAATCGCGGCGATTGGCCAGCCGAACCAGGCCGCGTCCCGAGATAAGGACATGCGCATTCTGTTTCCACCTATCAATTTACGTCGCCTTGCCAGAAACATTTTAACCATTGAGCTTCGCGACTAAACCCGCAATGCTCGTATCAGGGCAACTTGCGTTCATTGCAAAAGGAGAATCTTGACATAACTGATCAGCGAAGAAACCGAAAATACCGCATTAGCCAATAATACTTGACCGGCTCAATGGTGCGCCCCCGCCTCTCCCGCCTTGCGCCGACCATCACACGCGGGTCATCATCGAGCCCCGAACTGGACGGAACGATCCGGTCGGCCCGCGTGTCCTGCCCCCGGCCAATCCGGTTGACTCAGCACGACGCTAAGGGTAACGTATAGAGATGCCCATCGTTTCCCGGCGCCGCCCATGGCAATCGCGCACAACAAAGGCCACATCGCCACCCCGCCACCCCGCCGGGCTGCCTCATGAGGTTGAAGCACGCAACCCACTTGCGGAGTAGCAGGTGCCCCCGCCACAGCCTGCGTTGCAGCGTCCTTTTGCCACGAAAGATGCGTGTGGGGACCACCTTCAAGCATCCGCTGCCCGGCAGGATTCGTCTGTCCGCGGTACGGATCCCGTGCCGCGTTTATGCTTGTCGGTCTGGATGTCAGCGAGGGTCGGCACCGGCACCCGATCAGCATGACGGCCGGCACCGACATGCATCCAGAAAGACTCCCGATCACGCTCCGCCGCCATCGGGCCAACTGGGTCTACGCCCCGACTCCCGGTATCTCGGCGCTGCCGTTCCAGAAACAGCTACCGGCCCCGTAGTACCAGACCGCGCCCCACACCAGATCCCGAATAGGGCACACTCCATAAGCGTTTTCGAGGCACCGTGTTAAAATCACCTGAGGCACTGCGTCAACTGTCAGCCCGCTACTCCGGCTGGCTCACTCGATTATCAAAACTCCGTTCGCGGCAGGGTCTTTATGAATTCCTGACGCGGGAATATTTGTCAATAGCACCCGGCGCCCGGGTGCTGACCGTTGGTTCGGGCGGCGATGTTAACCGCTTATTAGCGGAAGCTGCCACCAGAATCGGCTTTGACATGTGCTCTATCGACATTGACCCGGACCGCGCCCCTGATATTGTCGGCGACATTTGTCGTATCCCGTTATCCACAAACCTCTTTGACGTTGTAGTGGTCGCCGAAGTCTTAGAGCACGTAACGCGTCCGGCTGACGCAGTGGCCAATCTCTATAGCGCGCTGAAGCCTGGCGGGAAATTGATTCTTACTACCCCTTTTGTCTTTCCGATGCACGACCGCCCGCATGACTACTTTCGCTTCACTAAGCACGGACTGGATCTGCTGCTACAGGACTTTCAAAATGTGGACATTCAAGCACGCAACTCCTACTACGAAGCGATCGACGTACTCTGGGTCAGGCTGCTGCAAACGCACCAGCGATCGACCGCATTGCTCTGCTTTATCGCTATTCCATTGATCTATTTCATCAAGCGTCCCCTAACCCTTTTGCTCACCAAATTATTCCCCTGTGACGCGATGACAACCGGGTATGTAGCGACGGCCTTAAGATAATGATATTTCCCGCAGGAGCCACTGTTTCGTTGACGCCCCGCAATTCTGCATTCGCCGAAGTCGCCTGCCAACGATGGTGTACCGGCAACGGAGCAACTCGTCTCCCAGCCGCTCCGCCGGGACAGAGTGATAGCCTCGCGTCATGCTGCCATTGCTTCGAGTCACCGTTCGTGCGGAGGCGTTTCTCCACTCCTCTAATGTATATGAGCACCTAAATCACATGCCCGACACGCTGATTAAGGTCGATGGTGTCTCGAAGAAATTTTGCCGCAGCCTAAAGCGGTCTCTCTGGTATGGCATCCAGGACCTTCGCAGGGAGTTACTCGGCCGGCGCCACGGCAGTGATGGCGAGCTACGCCCCGAAGAATTCTGGGCGATCAAAGACTTGAGCTTTGAACTCAAGCGCGGCGAGTGCCTGGGGCTGATTGGCCACAATGGGGCCGGGAAGACGACCCTGCTGCGCATGCTCACCGGCTTGATCAAACCGGATCAAGGCCGTATTGAGATGCGGGGGCGGGTGGGCGCACTGATCGCACTGGGTGCCGGATTTAACCCCATTTTGACGGGCAGGGAGAACATCTATATCAACGGGTCAGTTCTGGGTTTATCCCGGCAGGAGATCGCTGACAGATTTGACGAGATCGTTGCGTTCGCCGAATTGCGTGAATTCATCGAGGCGCCGGTGGCCACCTACAGTTCGGGAATGATGATGCGATTGGGGTTCGCCGTTGCGTCTACACTCAATCCCGACGTATTGATCCTCGACGAGGTCTTTGCGGTGGGCGATGCGCGGTTTCGCGCCAAATGCTTCAATCGGATGCATGAGGTTCTGGCGCACGCCTCAGTGATCTTTGTCTCGCATAATTTGCCGCAAGTCACACGGGTATCGACCCATATGCTCTTGCTCGACAAGGGGCAAGTGAAAGCCACAGGATCAGACATCAGTCGCGTGGTTTCCCAATATAACGCCATGAACACGATAGATCACACTGGTATTCGCGTCGGCACCACGATCAAATCCGTCCACGTAGAGGATGACAGCGGGAGAGAGACGCAACTTCTGCAGCACGGCGAAGGCTTTCGTATCGCCATCGACTTGGACCGCCTGAGCGAGTTTACCCAACAGCAGAGGGCGCAGCTGAAATTACTCATCGTCATTACCGATAACGAAGAAAACAACGCCATCCAAGTACTAACCGACATAAACGGGCTTGCCAGCGACGGCGGCATGGTGGTGCAGCGCTTTCGCCGGAACGCCTTGAATGCTGGAGCCTACTGTATCAATGCGTCAATCATTTCGGGTGCCCGCGGTGAAAAACTCTCCGTGCTGCGAGGTACTTGTCCGTTCACGGTTGAGCATATCATCACTGCCTACGCCCCGGTGATCATGCAGCCCGATGAGATCGCCGTCCGCCCCCGACAGGTCGCGGTCGCGCCTGATCCCTCGATCCAGAACTGAATTGGCTCATGAGGCGAATTGTGTGATGCCACACAGTACCCTGAGTAATTCCACAGAATATGTCTTGATATTGTGAGCCCATTCATGAATAGCGACGTACTGCTGTAGATATACCTTGTTCACACCACGAAATGGGCGAAGGAAGTTGCGTAACCCGGTCCAAAAACCTCACTTGTATTGACATGTACTTCCCGAATGCCGTCTCCATCATCATCTCTGGCCCAAACGCGTTTACCGGGCGTATGACATACGGTCACATGTAACCGATCAGCTTCGACGAGGTGATTGTAAGCCCCCCATTCATCTGTATTGATCGTGGATCCCGGTTCCGTTGCGTCGAGTACGGTCGGCTCAAGGTCCTTTCGTGCGCTGTTATGCTTAACCTCTAATTGAATCTGACCATTTTCCCGACCGATAATACCCAGAATTGGGGGGCGATCTGAATTCCAGGTACCGTGACCACGAGTTTGGTTACCGCGGCGACGTGGCGGGTCGTCCTGGTCTGGATGCTTAATGCCTTTTTCACCAGCATTTTGATACATTTCATCAACTTCCGTCACATTCTCTGACATAGGGGTCCGGATACAGGCACTAGCTGCAAGGTCTTGGATTATATGGCGCCGCTGAAGCAAATGCTTACGATCTATACCCAGCTCCTGAGCCAGATGAAGAGTTGATGTTCCTTGCGCAATACCTTGTAAAATGCGAACTATAACTGGGCATTTATGATGCGTTCCCTGCCAAACGGTCTTTGAAAATGCGTTATAAACGTGTCCGTTACAACAGTTATAATATAGAATCGGCGCGCGATCATGTCTGTGAATTTTTGAATCCTCGACCGCGCATTGACATACAGGGCACTCTAGGCCATCTGGATGCAATATATCGACCAAAAAATCATAGCATTTCTGTTCATCCAATAATTCAACGAGCGAGAAAATGAGCAGGTGGGTGGATCCAAAAATATTTTAGTATAGACTATCTCATTATCAGTTATTATTGGCTAATAGTAAAGCATCACACATTTGGCCTCATGAGCCAGTTTTTCATTCTGTAACCCAATCTGTCATCATACACCCTGTTTGCTAATGGAGGATGAATTGGAAAGACGGTAAACCCCCTTAACCCAAACTCAACAGTTACCAAAGAGACACACGCCGAAGCAAGAAAGATCATCACATTCTTAATCTTCATAAGTACATCTACCCAATCGCGATAAGAGCGTGAATAATGCGATGCCTTATATATCAAGAAGTTATAATAATTCTGCTGTATAAATAATTCTGTTGTGGTACTTAGTATTTGACCCTTTCAGGCATCGCATTAGGATTTCAGCAACGATTTCACGTTATGTCGCCCTGTCGCGTGAGGGCTGCATTCCCTAGGACTACCGGCATGACAGCAATTGTCAATTACCAAGGATTCGTTAGTATTCACCGCCCCGCTGATATCCAAACGCCGCAAAATCCGGTTCATAAATCTTGTAAACGCGCCCACGCAGATCCGGGGTCCAATACGCATGACCGCGAGTCGCTTGAGTCGAATGCGACGTCACCGAACAAGCGTCGATCCGCCTCCCGAATATGCGCGTAAGGACATGGGGCAGATCCAGACTCAGCGATTCCATCTTACCTATGAAGTCGAGCGCAAGGATAGGTACCGGAATTAAGTCGACTTGTCTCGCCCAGTGCGCATTGTGGTCAATACCACCGTTTTCCAGATAAGCGAGAAACTGTTCAAAACTCACATCCGCGCCATTCGGTCGGCCAAGGAATTTATTTACCGCATTCCGCTTTTCATTTTCATTGCGTTGAATCTTATCCAAGAACGCGGCCAGAACTCGGGTATAGGGGTCCCGCACAAAGGTGAACTTAAAATAGGTTTTCAGAAGTGCTCGCAACTGTCTCGCAGTCAAATCCGACGCATGCGGCCAGCGCGTGTCTTTAATTACCTGTAGCTCATTAAGATCAGAAATCCGTGTCCCGGTTTCAGAAAATAAAAGAGACGCGACGATGGTCGAATTTGCGGCTTTGGGGACGCGGAAATAGGCGTAGCGAAACGCGTGCGAAATCACGGTGCGGCCATCGATCATAGCCACATCGATCCGCGGCCTGAAACGGCGATAAAATGGAGACCACTGGATACGACGCTCACCCCGCCGGGCTAGCACAAAGAGAAGATTTTTGACCAGGCTGGTCATACTACGTTGCTAGCGGATTAGCCGATTGTTATTGGGTTGTCGTCAGTCACGGCGAACGGTCCGTTCAAACCGACATAAAGACAGCCCCTTGCATACTTAATGCAAAATCTCTGAGCGAATACCACAATTATCTACCTCGACCGCTCACGAACTCATACGTTCAATGATGATCGGCATCGCCAGACGATAGATGATCATGCCCACCAGCAGCAGCAGACAGGCGGCGATGGTCACGGCAGCAAAATAGATCGGGAACTGCGGCGTGAAACCAGTCAGCCAGTCCCGGGTCGTCAGGATGATCGGGGTCATGGGGTTGATCATGATAAGAGAGGCGGCGACCCCCTCCTTCGGCAGCGGATAGACCACCGGGGTCAGGTACATCAGGAACTGCATCGCCAGCGGGATTGCGCGCCCCACGTCGCCATAGAGCATACCCAGCGGGGTCAACAGGACACCGATCGCGCTACCCACCAGGATCAGGGACAGAAGCCCGAGCGGGAACAGCAACAGATGCCATCCGGGGTGGATACCGGCCAGGAGCAGGGCGCCGATCATCAGCACGACCTTGATGGAGGCGTTAAAGAGGGTCTGGTACAGCCCGGACATCAGGATCGCCTCGCGCGGGAAATTCAGTCGCGTGAGCATCGCACGGGCCGCGGCGGTCTGCCCCAGCGGCATCAGCATGGCGTCGAGCAGGATCGCCCACAGCATGGTTCCGGTCAACACGTACACGGGATAAGGCAGCGCGGTTTCCCCCACCGCAATGATTCCGGATTTGCTCAAGAACACCCAGGTCGCCGTGTTGGCGAGCGGCAACAGAAAGGCCCAAAGAAAACCGAGGTAGGTCTGGCGGTATTGGGCACTGATGTCCCGAACCGCGAGTCTCCAGGCCAGGTCTTTGCCCCTGACGATATCGCGAAACATGTCCGCGAGCATCTTGCGCGGGTTGGCGAGAGAGGAGTCCGGCGTGTAGATGGTGATTTGAAGGTCATGCATAATGACGAGAGTACTCGAGATTCCAGCCGAACCACAACTGTCTTGGACGGACTTGTCTTGGACGGACCAGTCGAGGACGGGCTTCCGGCATGGGTCCCCGGCCCTCCCAGGCACGCTCGACAGGCGGACAGGGCAGCGCACGACGCCAGGGTACCGTCACCGCTCCAGTCGTTGTCCTGCGAGCCGAAGCAATGCGCCAAGAGCTGCAATGCTGCCGCGAACCGGGCCGCGCTCCGCTATCCGCCCGAGGACCTTATCAAGCCATGATGAACGCTGGCTTTCTGACGGAGCGCTGACTGCCGGAGAAGCGGGAACCTGGTCCCACACGGAGAAATTGGGCGCGGGATGAGCGGATCTTATATCATTAACAAAAACAGGGAAACGCCTTGCGAACCCGGCACTATCGATCATCGGCGCTTTCTCGGCAAGGCCTAACGATTGCAGAGCATGAGCAGCTTGATCGTCATACCGGCGGGCGTCGATCGTCACGGTGTCCGCCATGATCAGGCCATCCCACAGAGCCTTTAAAATGACCAGGAAATCGGGGTCGGCGTGCGCTAGCCGGGAACTGCGTGCGATCAGCGCCGGCAACAACTCCCGATGCTTTGTTGCGTGCACGACTGACTTGCGATACAAGTCGACATAGTGTTGCTCGAAATCATGCAGACCAACCGGACTGGCCACCAGCCGGGACGGATACCCTAAACCGACCATCCGGGTAATCGTGTGATACTCGGGTCGAATCTGCGCGCCTGGATCGGGAATCTCTGCAAGGGCCAGCGGCAACAATTCGGTGCGATAGATCCGGTGCCCGGCTTGCCGATAGATACCCGTAATCTTGTCGAAAACTTTTCCCTCCAGGTGGAAAAAATGCTGCGGCATCTGCTCGGCGAAGCCAAGTAGCCCGGAGACGGCGGACGGCATGATCAGTACATCGGCGTCCAAGGTCATGGTCCATTTCTTGCCGACGCGTATTGCCGCCTCATAGCAGACACGGAGCGCGGCCTCGAATGGTACCTCACTCACGGTGGTCACGTCTTCTTCAGCCAGTCCGGCAGCGATGGCGAGGCGCCTGCAAACGACTGTCGTGCGTTCTCCTGAGGTGCGTATGACCAAGTGTACGTCATTCATAATATACGACTGCGATGAGGCGACGTTGGCAGCGGGGGACAGCAAGAGGCATCAGCCTCCCCATCCCTGGTTTTCTTGAAACGGTAGATGATATCCGGTCAACGGTGGTCATGGTAACCCGGCCGCAGGGCGGATGACCTTTCGCATCAACAGCTCGTCTTGACCTGCGACCACCAGATCGGCGATGACGCCGACCGGGTGAAAGCCCTGTTTCTCGTAGAAGCACCGCGCGCCGGTATTGAAGCCGGAGACCAGGAGCCAAAGGTTTGCGGTGCGCGGGCGGTAGTGTGACTCGATGAATTCGAGGGCCGCACGCCCCAGGCCCTGGCCCTGGGCCGGCGGGAGCACGGCGAAGAGTTCGATATAGGCCCCGCGCAGCCAGGGGTGGCGTACCACCACCAGGCCCTGCGGCTCACCGTCGCGCACGGCGAGGTAGCGGATCAGGCCCGGGTGGGTCGACTCAAGGCCCCGCGCCAGGGTCTCGGCCTGGTAACCCAGGGTCCGCCAGGGGTCCATACCGGCCAGGGTGGCACCGATGGCCTCGGCCTGTTCCCGTCGCAGGGCCGCCAACGCGAGGAACTCAAGGGGCGCGCCGCTCATCCCCCGGTTCCGCGCCCGAACGATGCGTCATAGCGGCGGTTGTCGCCGGGGCGCCCCGCGTAACACTCCCGCACCGCGACCGGGCGCCCGACGGCCAGGAGTTCGCGCAGCGTCACGAAGCGCCGGTCACAGCGCAGTAGCGCGCCCAGCCAGTTGTGCCTGGAGCCGGGCGAGTGCCTGCTCCGCCTCCTGCGCTCGCAGCTCGGCCTGCCGGCGCGCCTGTGCCTCGGTGTCGGCGCGGTTCGATTCGGCGGCGGCGCGCTCCTCGGCCGCGCGCCAACCGGGCAGCACGAAGGCGGCATAGACCGGATCATCGCGCAGCGTGCCATGTTCGGGCCGACGGCAGAGGTCGGCCAGGCGGAACTGCAGGCCGGGCAGGACCCGTGAGCGGATCACGCCGTCCTCCGGCGCGATGGGGACATAGACGCCCGCCGCGGTGCGGGTGAAGAACGCCTGATGCTCGGGCGCGCGGTGCAGGATATAATACTCCGGGACGCCGCCAGCGGCATACTCGCCCTTTTTGGCCACCGTATCGCGCAGGATGTCGCGGCGCTCCTGATCCGAGAGGGCCTCGACGCAGAGGTCGAAGACGCCGTGATAGGACGCGTCCAGCGGAAGCAGCGGCTGGGGGTTGTCGTTGCAGACCACGCCGAAATCGGGCTTGCGGATGACGGTGCCGGTCGGCAGCGGCAGCCGAAAGCCCATCTCCAGCGCCACCATCTTGGCGATGGGCCGGGCGGTCAGAAAGTGCTCCAGCAGCAGCATGAACCACTTGTAAACGAGGAAGGTCTCGTAGTTGGACACCGGCTTTTCCTCCAGACGTCCGTTGTTCCATTCATAGTGGACGTCGGAGTCGAGGTAGTAGTCGCGCCAGTACTCCTCCTCCGAGACGTAGCGACTGACCGCCGAAGGGGGCGGGACAGGCGCCGGTTCAGGCCGCGTGCGGCGCGGTTCGGCAAGGGCGGTCTGTGACATGGGCGTCTCCGGGGGCAATGGCAGTCATGGGCATAGCCTGATACCGCCCGATGGAAATGGTCGGACCATTGGTCATAATTCCGGCCACCCGTCTTCGCGTCAGCCCGTCGCGGCCGGGGGGCCGCTCCTACGCCGTAGGAGCGGCCCCCCGGCCGCGACGAGCGCAAGCCGGGATCTCATGATCAAGGCCCGCCCACCAGCTCAGGCGCCGCCCCTCGCTACGGCTTTTTCTCATCGATTGCGGGCAGTTGCACGCTGATCCCGGCCGCCTTCAGACGCTCCATCACGGTGACGGCATTCTGGTTGCCGACCTCCGCAAGCTTCGCGGTCTCAGTAGCGATACCTTGGAACTGGTTGCGCAGGTCGACCGCGATCTTGTACTGGGTTTGCTGTGAGTCGTAAAAAGCCGCCAGTTCGCGGTAATTATCCGCCAATGCCACGGTCCGGGTCACGACCTCGAGAAAGATGGCCGCCGCCAGCAGGATCATGGGCAGTATCAGGGTTTCAGGCTTCATATCGGTTCCGCTCGTACGTGCTTGGTCGCGTCGGCCCTGATCAATACTCCGACCACTGCGCGGGTTACATTCGTCGCGGCCTGGGGGCCGCTCCTACCCCGTAGGAGCGGCCCCCAGGCCGCGACGGGTCGCCCACAAAGGCTGGCCGCCTGAGTCATGATCAAGGCCGTCGCGCCTGACTATTCTCTCTTTCCGTGCCACCTCCCGGCTCAGGGCTTAGGCGCACTCGCGTCGCCGCCCGGCGGCGACGCCTGCCCTTCACCGACCGTCACCCCGAAGCGCTCCAACACCGCGCGCAGATCGCTGTCGCCGGACTGAAAGGCCAGGGTACCGATGAGTTGCGACAGTTGCACGTTGAGTGGGCTCAACTGAATCCCCTGGTTGATCAACTGCTGCCGCTCCCGCACCTCCCCGATGAGTTGGGTGTTGCTGCGCGCCGTCACCATGTTCACCACCGCCAACACCACCGCGAGTGCCGACAGCAGCGTCACCGCCAGTAACGGAATATTCCTGTCCTCGCCAAGACCGGGTAGCTTGATTGCCACGAATTGCCTCTGCATCAGTCGGTTTGCCCAAGCGGTCAGTCTACCGGCCCCAACCAGGGGCAGCAAGTGCAGGTGCCCGGTGCCGACCCAGAGCCGGACGGGGCATGCGCCCCGTCCGAAACGTTTTCTTGCGCCTGCCAACCGGCGCCGATGCCCGGCGTAAAATCCAAAGATTCGCGACAGGTGGATAACCCATCCCGCCCCAAACCGGAGGTCGAGGCTTTACGGTGTAAAGTCGCGCAGCGACGCTGTGGGAGCGGCTTCAGCCGCGACGGGCCGCACGGGGAACGCGGCATCGGCGTTCGCCGCGCCCCGCATCGCGGCCGGAGGCCGCTCCCACAAGGATTTTTCTGTTTCGAGGTGACGGGCGGGCCCTCGTGGCCGTTAGCCGGTCGCCCCCAACCGAAGCCGCAGCGATCAATCCGCGAACGGCCCACAAGGGCGCGGTCCCCGTAGGGTCCGCTGCGCGGACCAACAACGCCGCGGTTCGCAGGATGCTCGGGACAATCATCCCGCCGGACCTGTCGCACAAAAAACAGCGGCGCCCATGGCGCCGCTGTCCAATCTCAGGAAATGCCGAACCCGGCTACCGCTTGGCGTAGCGGCGACCCGCGCCCATGATCAAGGCCCCAAGACCCATCAGGAACAGCGGCGCCGGGACCGGGATGTCGCTCACCAAGGCAACATACTGTCCTTGGTAGCCGTAATCGATATGGTAGCCGGTCGGGGCGTCAGTAACCGCGAACTCGGCACCAGAGGCGCGGTCGATGGTTGCGTAACTGGCGAATGTGTATACGAGAGCAGTCGGGGCCACACTCCAGAAAAACTGCAACCTGGCCATATCCACAATTTTCAGGATCTGGGACACCGCCAGCAGATCGAAGCCGCCTGCACCCGTCGGGTCCAGGTTGACTTGGATCAGACTGTCCTTCTCCAGTGTCATGTCACCGAGAATGGTTAGCGTCGCGAAATCCGTGTGCAGTCCGTTACCCATGTCGATTATCGAGCCAGCCGCGGCAACCACATCGCCGCCGGTAGGCGCCATCACCCCACCAGCCCCGCTAAGCATCTGGACGCTCTCGGTAGGCGCTATCACCTCACCAGCCCCGTAAAGCGTCTGGCCGCTCACGATTGTGAAATCAGACACAACGTCCGTCGCATCGATGGTCGCACCGGCACCGACCCCGAGCTTGTCGACGTCAGTGAGGTCAGCGCCTTGGCCGACGATGAAGGTCCCGGCCGTGGCCCCTGCCTCTGCGACATTGGTCAGGGTGCCGTTGACGGTCGTGCTCCCGGATCCAACGTTACCCACCTGTCGGGTGCCGGTCGACCCGGTCATATCGATGTCGCCGTTGACGGTGAGGCTTCCGGCCCCCCTATTGCCGACCACGCTGTTTGTCGCAGTCGAGTTCCTCATGTCGATGTCGCTATAGACGACGACGCTGCCCGCTCCCGAATTTACCACTTGCGACCAAGTGCCCTGTGCCCCACTCATATTCAAGACGCCGGCGACTGCTACGGAACCGACTGTCAGGGAGCCGCCCACGTCATTCCATACCGCGTTGCCGGCTTTGGCACCGCTCATGTCAGCACCCGCAACCGAAACCGCACCGGCCCCGTTGTTTGCGATGACGGCACCGCCGGCGGCGTTCTTCATCTCCAGCGTGCCGGTCACAGACAGGTTGCCGTCTTCGGCACCGACCCAGGCATTGCCCGTCACGTCATTCATCTTCACGGGGCCGTTGAACGTCAGGCTCCCGGTACCATCGTTGACGATGTTTGCCATGCGGCTCCCGGACAGGTCGACGGCACCCGCAATGGTCTTGGCACCGCTTCCCTCCCCCGCCACTTCGTGGTCGGAGCCTGCCTCCGTCAGGGTGATGCTTCCATTCACCACGGTGTCACCCGCGCCGCGGAAGATCAGTGCATTGGGGCCGTCCCCGGTGATGGGCCCGCCCACGGTCAGGGTGCCGGAAGCCGACGAGAACGCAAAGTTTGCCCCGGTGGCGCCCGTTGCCGTCAGAACGATAGGCCCGGTCAGGGTGTTGTTGCCGGTGCTCACGACCGCGTCGGGATTCGTATTGGCGCTGTCACGACCCGCCATGGTCAGGTATTCCGCGGAGCTGACCCCGTTGTTAAGGCCGAGCACACCGGTCCCATTGATTACAGTCCCATCAGCAGTGCCGGTTGCAGTACCCAGGGCGCTGTTGTTCTCGATCTGCAAGGTCCCGCCGGAGATGGTGGTCGCGCCGGTATAGGTGTTGGCGCCGGTGAGGATCTCGCGGGTGGTGCTGCCCGTCTTGGTCAGCCCCAGATTGCCACCGCCCGAGCCGTCCTGGATGGTCCCGGAAAAGGTTCGGTCTCCTGTGGTGTTGCCCTGAATCGTCAGGATCGCATCGCTCGCGCCGGCATTCTCCACGACGCCACCGCCACCCGCACCATCGGCCAAGCCCTGGGTAGTGGTAGCGTTACCAAGTAGCTGAACAGTACCGCCGTTCGTGACGGTGCCCTTAGCGATAACCAGGTCACCGGCGGTAACGGCATCAGGCAACGCGGTGGCGGCGCCCATCTGCAACAAACCAGTGCCGGTAACAGTCGTGTTTCCGGTGTAGGCATTGTTCGTGTTGCTTAAAATCGTCGCGCCGGCCGTACTGGTATTCGTCACGACAACACTGCCGGCGCCAGCCATTGCCGCAGAAACGGTCAGGGTGCGCGTATTGTCCCCGGGGTTCAGCGTAAAAACGCTCCCGGACGCGAGTTGAATGGCAGCGTTGGAGGCAAGGGTCTGGGCCGTGGTGCCAGCCCCATTGTTGATCCCCGCGCCCGTACCCGTGACGATCATGTTCGAACCAACATTCGTCGTCGAACCAGTGCCCCCACGCAAGGCCAAGATGCTGTTTTGCAGGTTTAACTGGTCGCCCGCAAAGGTGACGGTGAGACTGGCGCCAGGGTTACTGCGAAGTTGGAGCCCGTTGGTAAAATAATTGTTTCCGCTCGCCGCGGCCAATTGCCCTGGCCAGTTGGTCGCTCCACTTGCAGCATTAAATGAGAAGCGGACGGGAGTGGTATTGTCTCCCGCCTGCAAGGTCAAATCAGCGGCCGAGGCGCCCGGCGCTGCCAGCGAGGCCATTAGCGCAATCAGCGATGCTGCGGTAGGAAGAATGCGGGACTGTCTCCCCGCCGCCAGTGCTCGATTTTTCGTCATTTGGTGCGCTCCCGGTCTATGGTTTCATGGCAAATCGTTGGGCTGCGGCCACATCCGTGCCGCAGACATGGGGGCTTCAAGTCGGCCTCAGGACCGATCTGCCCCGCTCACCGCAGACACTGCGGCGGTTGAAGATAAGGTATGCAATAGTTGTGCCAAAATTATATTTCCTTTCACAATCAGGCTACTAGCTTTATACTAACTATCTTCTGCCGCCACCGAGGTCCCAAAGTGTAAAATTTTCTGACACCAAGTCGCTCAGCAGCGGGGATATTGCGATCTTGATCATGGAGCATGGAGCATGGACCGCGGCCCGCAGGCGACGCATCCTGCGGCTGAGTGGCGGACCCAAGCATCATAGCGCTGGAATTTACCCGATTAAGCAACTGCGAGCAAGGCCGACAGGCTTTCCTTAGACCTTGGGCCGGACGGGGCATGCGCCCCGTCCGAAACGTTTTCCTTGGACCTGCCGACTGGTGCCGACGCCCAGCGCCGGTCATTGCGGAGCGTCGCGGCCTGCCAGTTGTGCCTGAAGCCGGGCAAGTGCCTGCTCCGCCTCCTGCGCGCGCTGCTCGGCCTGCCGGCGCGCCTGTGCCTCGGCGGCAGCGCGGTTCGACTCGGTGGCGGCGCGGTTCGCTTCGGCGACGGCGTGCTGTTCGGCCTGCCGACGCGCCTGTGCCTCGGTGTCGGCGCGGCTCGACTCGGTGTCAGCACGGTTCGCTTCGGCGGCGGCGCGCTGTTCGGCCTGCCGGCGCGCCTGTACCTCGGTGTCGGCGCGGTTCGCTTCGGCGGCGGCTTGCTCCTCGGCCGCGCGCCAGCCGGGCAGCACGAAGGCGGCGTAGACCGGGTCATCGCGCAGTGTGCCGTGTTCTGGCCGGCGGCAGAGGTCGGCCACGCGAAACTGCAGGCCGGGCAGGACCCGTGAGCGGATCACGCCATCGTCGGGCGCAATGGGGACATAGATACCCGCCGCCGTGCGGGTGAAGAACGCCTGCTGCTCAGGCGCGCGGTGCAGGATGTAATACTCCTGGACGCCGCCGGCGGCATACTCGGCCTTCTTGACCAGGGTATCGCGCAGGATGTCGCGGTGCTCCTGATCCGCGAGGGCCTCGACGCAGAGGTCGAAGACGCCATGATAGGACTCGTCCAGCGGCAACAGCGGCTGGGGGTTGTCATTGCAGACGACGCCGAAATCGGGCTTGCGGATGACGGTGCCGGTCGGCAGCGGCAGCCGAAAGCCCATCTCCAGCGCGACCATCCTGGCGATGGGCCGGGCGGTCAGAAAGTGCTCCAGCAGCAGCATGAACCAGTGGTAGACGAGGAAGGTTTCGTAGTTGGACACCGGCTTTTCCTCCAGACGCCCGTTGTTCCATTCATAGCGGACGTCAGACTCGAGGTAGTAGTCGCGCCAGTACTCCTCCTCCGAGACATAGCGGCCGGCTTGAGAGGGCGGCACGGCACCAGCCGGTTCAGGCCGCGTGCGGCGCGGTTCGGCAAGGGCGGTGTGCGACATGGGTGTCCCCCCGGGGCGGTGGTGGTCATGGATATAGCCTAGCACTGGCCCCGCCGGCCGGAGCGCCTGGAGTCCAAGGCTTCAGCCTTGGCGCCCCCTATCCGAGGCCAGCGTGGGAACCAGGGCTCGTCGCGGCACCCAAAACCTTGCGGACGGGGCGAATGCCCCGGCCGGCCCGGGTCGTTGTCGTTGTCGTGATCGGATTGTTCGATTACGACAACGACAACGACGCCCGGTCCGTGAAATTCCGTATACTTGCACGCCAATCCCCCAGGCTCACGGCCGCCGCTGTCGGCCTGTCCGCAGCCGCTTCGTCTCCCCCAACTCCTGAGGATATGCCGTGCCCAAAAACCGCCCCTCATTGCTGACACTGCTCATCCTGGGCCTCGCCGGTTCCGGGTCCGCCTGGACCGCCCCTGAGGCAACGCCGGCCGGCGCCGCCCCGGCCGCGGCACCGATCACCTCCGCCAAGGACCTGCGCGCCCGGCTCGTCGAACTGCGCGCCCGCCAGCAGGAGGCACCGGACGACCCCGGGATCGCTTACCAGATCGGGGCTTTCTACCTCGACCAGGGCGACCCCAAAGCCGCGGCGGAGCAACTTCAGCGCGCCATCGACGGGGGGGGCGAAGCACCGGATGCCTGGTTGCTGCTGGGGCGGGCCTGGTTGCTCCAGGGCAGGCTCGCGGAGGTCCAGACCCGCATACCAATGGACGAGATCGGGGACCCGCAGATCCAGGCCGAGGTCAGGGTGCTGCAAGGGCTTGCCTGGCTCGACAAGCAGCGCCCCGACGAGGCCCGCGAGAGTTTCAAGGAGGCCCTGGCCCTGGCGCCCGATCTGTCTTCCGGCTACCTGGGGCTGGCGCGGCTGAGCCTGGCCGAGGGCAATACCACCGCCGCCCGCGACGCACTCACCAGCGCCGCCCAGGGGATACGGCCGGACCCGGCCGAGATCGCTGACCTGCGGGGCGAACTGGCCCTCGCGAACAAGGACAACGCGGCCGCCGAGGCGGCCTTCCAGGCCGCGCTCAACGCCCGCCCCGACCAGACCTGGCGCCGCCGTTCGCTCGCCCATGTGCAATTGAACCAGGGCAAGGTGGATGCGGCCGATGCCAACATCGCGGCGATCCTGGCGGCGTCGCCCCGCGACCCGGCGGCGCTGTACCTGAGCGCCTACAGCGCCTATCTGCGCAAGGATTATCAGCGTGCCTACGACACCCTCTCGCCGATGCTGCAAGGCCGGGTCGAGGAACCCGGGGCACTCTTCATCGCTGGCGCTTCTGCTTATCAACTGGGCCACGACAACCAGGCAGTGGAACTCCTGACATTGCTATTGGCTCGCCGCCCGGAGGACGTGACGGCCCGGCCCATGCTTGCCGCCAGCCAACTGCGTCTCGGGGATGGGGCCGCCGCACTGGCGACGATGAAGCCACTACTCGACGCCCCGCACCCCGACGCCGGGATCCTCACGCTGGCGGGTCAGGCCGCGCTGCTGGCCGGGGACGGACGCGCGGCGGTCACCTACCTGGAGGCGGCCGCCGCCCAGAAGCCCGAGGCCAAGGACATCGGCCGACTGCTGGGTGCCGCCCGGATCGCAGCGGGTGACCGTGCCGCGGGCGTCGCCGAACTCCGGCGCCTCGTCAGCGAGGGCGGGGAAGGGGCCGACGATCTGGAACTCGCCCTGCTGCGGGAGTCCCTCAAGGCGGGCGACTGGGCGGGGCTCGCCGCGGCCGCGACCCGTTACCGTGACCGCCATCAAAACCAACCCGAGGGTCATTTGTTGGCGGGGATCGCCCAGGCGCGGACCGGGGCACTGGATGCGGCCCGCAAGTCCTTCGAGCAGGTCCTGAGCCTGAATCCTAAAGACGCGGATGCCCTCGTCGGACTGGCCGAGGTGAACCTGCGCCAGGGCAACACCAAGGCCGCCGAGACCGCCATCGAGCGGGCCCTGGCCCTGCGCGTGTCCGACCCGAGACTGCTGCAGAACTACGCGAAAATCGCACTCGCCGTCGGCAAACCGGACCAGGCGATCACCCGCCTCCAGCAGGCCCTCCAGGCGAACCCAAAGGACCCGCAACTCCTGACCACCCTGGCCGCCTTGTACACCGACGCCGGCCGCCCCCTGGAGGCGCTGCGGCTCCTCACCGACCAGGGCGACGAGAAAGCGCCTGCGGTCCTGGCCGAGCGCGCCCGCGCCGCGCTACGCGCCGGGCGGCCGGAGTCCGCCGTCGCCGACGCCCGGGCACGGGCGGCGCTCGAGCCGCAAGCGGCAAACGCCCAACTGGAACTGGGGCGCACCCTGGAACAGGCGAACCAGCTCACGCAGGCCCGCGCGGCCTTCAGCAAGGCCCAGTCGTTGCAGCCGGACAACGCCGATGCGGCGATCGCGCTCGAGCGCATGGACCTGCTGACCCTGAAACCGCCGGTGTCCGGGCCAGCGGCCAAAGCGGCGCTGGAGCGAATCAGCGCGACCCTGAGGCAGCACCCGAGCGGGGCCGATGCGACGCGCCTGCGCGCCACCGT
>Ga0247840_10003234_pt1 | contig 27871 bp, 19 predicted proteins | sample LaCruzMarch2015__FD_192404 | JGI IMG/M metagenome (GOLD analysis project Ga0247840, IMG submission 192404) | Freshwater microbial communities from meromictic Lake La Cruz, Castile-La Mancha, Spain - LaCruzMarch2015_17m | ecosystem: Environmental > Aquatic > Freshwater > Lake | place: Spain...
CCTTGGCGTCGGTCGTCTTGATGTCGTCTTGCATCAGTTGGTCACCAGGTCGGCAGTCCAAAGATCTTCATGATTCGTCCTCCGAGTCTGCGGTATCCGTTTCGTCGTCCTCCCCGCCGGCCTCCTCATCCGGCTCGACCGCGGTAAGCAGGTCGTCCCGCGGGACGAGACTCAGCAGCAGGGCGGCGCGCTCGGCGATCAGGGGCGGGTTGGCCTGCTCGAAGGCGGCGCGGGCCGCGGGTTCGTCGGGGGCACGCAGGTGGAAGTCCGCGCCTTGCTTGTCGATGATCGCCAACTCCAGGGTCCAGCACTGCGCGGGGTGGTTGGTCCAGAGGCCGGACTCCAGCAGGTGCAGTTCGGGCTGGGGCGCCTTGCGCTTGCGGCGGCGGCGCAGCGCCTCCTTGGCGACCGCGGCCAGGGCCTCCTCGGGGTGGTCGGCCAGATAGGCGGCGCGGTGGGCCGCGCTGTCGGCCCGGTCACTGCGGTAAGGGCCTTCTTCGATGCGGAACCCCGGGGCGATCTCGTCTTGCAGACGCAGTTCCCAGGCCCAGGCGCGGGCCGGATGATAGGCCCAGAAGCAGCCGTGCGCGACACCCAGCGAGGGGTCCTGGCGGCACTTGGCGTCCACCCTGGTGGGCCAGTAGCGCATGGCCAGATGTGACCAGTCGTAGTCCTTCTTGCCGGCCGCCGCGGCCAGTTCCTTCCACCACTTTCGGGGGTCCTTCCACTGGGGCTCCAGCAGGGGCCAGAGGGCGGCGCTGTTGATCATGACGCCGTCGTCGAGGTCCGGCAGGTAGCGGGCGTCGCGCTCCCGCGCCGGGCATTTGGGGTCCGCGGGCGGGGCGCCGCGCTCGGCGCACTGCTCCACCAGGGCGATAAACGCCGCCAGTTCGTCGCGCCAGCGCAGCACCCGGTCGTAGCGCTTCTCGGCCGCGTCCGCGGCGCGGCGGTCGGCGCCGTCGCGGGCGGAGCGCAGGTCCGCAAGCTCACCCTCGATGCGCTTGCGCGCGTCGTTCAGGTGATCGGCCTGCAGGACCAGGAGTGTCTTGGCATCCCAGCGGTGGATGGTGATCCAGGCAACGAAGGTGCGCTTGTCCGAGGACAGGGGCCAGTGGATGGGGCGGTTCTCGTACATCCCACGGTGGACATCCTTAAAGAATTTGAGCCGCAGCCAGGTACGCAGGTCCGATTTCGGGTCGACGGCTGCGCCGTGTGCCGCCCAGGCGGCGTGCAGCGGCCCGGCCGCCGGATGGCCGAGCCCGTCCTGGCGGTCGTTGGCGTCCAGGGTGCCGTCCAGGAACAGGATACCGGCGGGCAGTGCATGGGCGAGGTCCGCCGTCGCGGGGTCGAGGATGCCCTCCCCGCCCCTCCCCTCGCCGCCGCCGAAGCGGCCGAGCGCGACGCCCAGGGCGAAGCTCAGGTGATCGGTTGGCGGCTCGGGGTCGTATTCCGGCTCGTAGGGCGGCAGCGGGGCGCCATCGGGGCGGTCGACGGCAATTTGAGCCCATGCTTGAGCCTGACGCCATGGGGAGGCCCCCGGTCGCTTAAATTCGACAGACGACTCACGACTTGACTCATGAAGAGAGAAAGCATGATCAAGTTTTTCAATAACTGCCTGAGTGCAGTCTACTTGAAAAACGGGAAGTCTATTTACGTCGCCTTGGGTAAAATGAATCGTTGGGTTGAGCGATTCCATCACGTATCGAGATCGCCTCGAATTCATCATGCAACATATTTCACCGGGATCATTTGGAAAGACCGATGCTCCCATTGCTGAAAATATGCTTGGGACTCGGTGCAGTCTAGCCGTAAAGTCTGCACCAATAGCCGAAAAGGCAACTCCTTTCTTGAAATAGAAGTCCATTCCCTGCGGTCTTGATGCTAGTCTGCCATTTCGCTCAAGTGTTCTAATTTGCAGTCCACTGCTTCTCCAGGATACCATCTGAGTCAGGGGTTCGATCCACGCTTTTCCCGACGCCCCTGGAATATATGGTTTCCAACCGACGGCAAAATGCTGCCCTATTGCAACTTCTTGCGGAAGACGAAGAAACCGCACGTCATCACCGGTAATAAGCCCTTGCTTTGCTGGGCACATCGATACAAGAATCTGATGGTCGAAATACCAGAGCAAATATGATTCAGTCCAGAAATATGTCAGCGGAGCTTCCAGAATCCTTAGCAAAGGTCGCACGTTAAACTTACAAAAACCTAAGCCGCTAAGGGTGGCTGCCCGCTTGCGCTGGGTACGCGCCCGGTCATAGGAACGATCATCCAAAGACGTAGGCTGTAACGCTACACTCTCCTCAGGTGCAGGCGCACTCCTAAGGAAAATACTTACCACTACGGATAGAATGTCGTTCGGAACCTCGTCGAAAGCGCCAATCGCGAAATCCCCCAAGGCTCGCAGGTCGAAGTGCTCCAGCAACCATATCCGTAGCTCCGCATACTGCTTGATGAACATCCAATTGCGCATCGTCAGCAACGCGGAGGTCCCACCCTCCCGCGTCAGTTGCAGCCCCCGGATTAGAAACGCGGCATAGAGGTCCGCCTTGCCCAGCGGATAGTGCCGCTTGACGTACTCGGCATCGGCCATCTTGGACGTGCCCTGATAAGGCGGATTCCCGACCACCAGGTGATACTGCCCCTCGCGGAGCATCCGCACGAACCGCACACCGGCCGCGAGCTGCTCGCCGTGCAGGCGCAGCCCCAGGTCCTCGCCGCCGGTGTGGTGGGCGAGGAAGCCCTCCAGGCGCTCCAGGATGTCCGCCTTGGTCTGGGCGCGGCTCTGCTCCAACCCCCTTACGTCTTCGTGTCTTTGTGTCTCCGTGCGAGGCAATTCCCCGGAGAACAGGTCGAGCTGCTCCGGCGGCCGGCTGCTCAGGGCTGTCTCGTGAGTCTTGATCGCCTCTTCCAACGCGGCATCCACCTTGAGCAGGCTGCCCAGATGGTCGGCACCGGCCAGGGCATGGATCAGGGTATCGGTGAGTGCGGCCGGGATGCCGGTCTCGCGCTCCACCTCCCGGCGCAGCTCGATCAACGCCGGATCGGTATCCGGCAGGGCGCCCAGACGCAGGTTCGAGGCGACCAGGTTGAGCCGGGCCGGCCGGGCCTCCGGGCAGGTGCGCCTGGCCTTGAGCCAGAGCGCGGCGGCGGCGATCTGCACGGCGCGGGGGTCGAGGTCGATGCCATGCAAGTTGTGGGTGAGGATGCGCTCAACGCAGGCGCGCTCGGACCAGGGCTCGGTCCCCTTCTCCCCCCGGTGGCGGGCCTCCTCCCGGTAGAGTGCGAGGAGCAGGTCGAAGGCGACCACCAGGAAATGCCCGGAGCCGACCGCGGGATCGAGGATCTTCAGGTCCCGCACCGAGTCCGGGGCCCGGGCGACGGCGTCCGCCGGGATGGGCTGGGGGACATAGTAGGCCCAGCGGCGCTCGGCCTCGGTCGCGAGCGGCATCAGGTCGGTGAGCGCGACCTCACCCCGCTCGCGCCGGGCGCGCCATTCGGCGCGGCGCTCGTCCAGGGCGCGGAGCAGGCCGGTGAGCGGGGCCGCTCCGTAGGGCGGAACGCCTTCAGGCGGTTCCGCCACCGGCACCGGCACCGCGGTTGCCGCCGAGGGCTCGATGGCGGATCGCCCTTCGGGCATCCGCCCTACGGTCGGTAAGTTGGACCCCTGAACGGAACCGGACACGAGGAGTACCGCGCTGTCCGGGTCTGCATCGGAGGTTGTTGGGGGGTGTTCCTCAACCCAAAGGACCGGTTCTTGGTCCGGGTTGGGGTTGGGCTCACCCGGGAGCGGACGCTCGCAGTCGGCGATCCAACCATGCCGGCGGCACATGGCGAGCCACAGCGGACCCAGGCTGTTCTGGAGCAGCCAGTCCACCATGTAGCGCTCGGTGAACATCTGGGTCTTGCTGGCGATCTCGTGGGGCTCGACCTTGCCCCCGGCATGGAGCTTGGCGTCCAGGGCCTCGCGCTCGGGGTCGTTCCAGTACTGATAGACCCAGCCCAGGGTCATGTCGTCGGCCCAGCAGGTGGCCAGCCCCGGCGCGTCCAGTGCCTCGACCACCCGACGCAGGGTGGCGGCGCCCACCGGGATCAGGTCCGCCACGTCGGCCGTTCCATAGAGTCCGGGCAGTTCCAGTGCCAGGTCCTCGAAGATCAGTTGCAGCAGGTAGGCGTAGCCCTCGCTCGGGTCGTCGCGCACCAGCACCCGGGCCAGCTCCCGAAAGTGCCGATAGCCCTCGCTTTCCCAGCCGCCGGTGAGCACCGGGACCTTGCGCAGGCCCATGCCCTCCAGCAGGCGCAGGAGCACCAGGCGGTTCAGCAAGGTGTAGGCGGCGCGCTTCTCCACCTCGCGGAGGAAGTGCGCGCGCTCCCGTCCCCGCCGGCCCTGGGTGGCCCCGGCCCGCACCTGCTCGTCCAGCCAGGCATCCAGGCGCGCCCGCCGCGCCCCCGCGGCCTCGCTCAAGGCCGCGTCCCGCGCCCGCACCGAAAGCCGGTAGGCCGCCTCGGTGGCGTCGTGCAGGTCATCGAGCAGCCGGGTACGCAATCCGCGCACCGTGCTGGACAGGGCCGACTTGGCCTCGGGGCTCATAGACACGGGCGAGGTTCCAGGTTATCGCGAATCAAGATTAACCACGAAGGACAAGAGGATCATGAAGGGATCTCGTTGATCATTGTATATCGCCCAACCGGCACGCCGGATCGGACTGAAAAAAAACCTTGCGCCTGGGCCTCGACTGAATAAAAGTTTGGCCCTGTCAAAAAAATGCCGTCCCGATCGCCGTGACTGACCCATGAACACCCCCCTGCATCCCCCGCGGGCCCCGACCGGCCCGGTCGGCTACGCCTGGCTGGCGGACCGGCTGGGTGCGCCGGTCTTCCCCGGCACGCCGGGCGCGCGCATCGACAGCGTCATGTCCCTGCGTCGGCTGGCGGAGGGGGTCATGCTGGTTCCGGCCCGCATGGCACCGGAGCCGACATTCCTGGGGCACCTGCTCTTCGCGCTGAAACACGAAGCGGTGAACCTCCACCTGCTCGCCCGCGCGGCTCTCCGCGTCGAACCCGCGGAACTGTTGGCCGAGTTCACCGCAACGCCGAACGGCGCCTACATCCGCAAGACCTGCTACCTGTGGGAGCAGTTGACCGGCCGGCAACTGCAAGTCCCCGCCGACGCGACGATCGGCGCGGCCTACACGGAGCTGTTCGACCCGGCCGAATACATGGTCGGGGACTCCAGGCGCAACGCGCGCTGGCGCGTCGACTTCAACGGCCTGGGTGACCTACGCTACTGCCCCATCGTACGGCGCACCGCCACGCTCGGCCACCTGCTGGATGCGGACATTCTCGGGCAGGCGCGCGACTTCGCGCAGCAGACGAGCAAGGGCATGCTGGATCGCGCGCTGTCTTGGGCCTATCTCAGCGAGACCGAGGGGTCCTACGCCCTCGAGCGCGAGATCCCTTCGCACTCCAAGGCGGCTGCATTCGCCAAGCTGCTCAAGCGCGTCGATGACCCGCGCGAACTCACACAGGAGTACCTGGTTGATCTGCATAATGCCGTGGTCAATAACCCACTGGCCATGGCCTCTGGGTTCCGCACCGAGCAGAACCGCCTTCAGAAAGGCGGCATCCCCGGCGCAGCGGGCGGGTCCTACGTACCCCCGGCGCCGGAACTGTGCGCCGAACTCATGGACGCGCTGCTGCATCTGGCCAACCGGCCGCCGGCCGGCCTTGACCCGCTCATCCTTGCCGGAGTCGTCTCCTTTGGGTTCGTCTTCAACCACCCCTTTATGGACCTGAACGGCCGGCTCTCGCGGTTTCTCATTCACCACTGCCTGGGTCAGTCGCGAGCCCTGCCCCGGGGTTTCGTCCTGCCGGTATCAGTGGCCATGAATCGACATGAGGACCGCTACCTGGCGGCCCTCCAGTCCTTCAGCCTTCCAGCCCGCGAACTCTGTCAGGTGCGTTGGGCCGGCGACGACGAGTACTGGTATGACTGGCCTGCCGAGGCCGACAAGACATTCCGCTATCCCGATCTGACCAGCTGCGTCGAGTTTACCCTCGAAATGGCACAGACCGCGCTGGAGCATGACCTGCGGCGGGAGACCCGGTTCTTATCGGACTTCGACGAGGTATACCGGCTTATCGACGACCGCTGGGATATCCGCAACACGGACCTCTCCAACCTGATTCTCTTCGCCTTCCAGAACAAAGGCATGTCCAAGCACCGGCGCAAGCAGTATGCCGACCGGGTGCCGGCCGCGGCGCTCGATGCGATCGAGGAAGCGGTATTTGCGCGGTTGGCTGCGAGTGAAGGCGCCGAGCCCGATCCAACCCGAAAGGTTAGTGAAGCCTAATCCGACGGCCAAGGTGTGATGTCGGCGATCAGGGCGTCGATATCCGCGTTCATGGGAAGGCTGGCAGCGAGTTTGTCGATATGTCCTGTCACAACTTCGGGTGGTGGCAGAGATATCGGGCGACGCTTGCGAGCGATAACGAGACAGGCTTCTTCAAAGGCATCGTACGCAAATATTTGCCGCTCCGCGTCATGCCCGTTGCCGCAGCCCGCTTGGTACATTGATCTCAGCCATTGGCCATCTACAGCAGCCCTGACCGACTCACCAAGCGCGTCGACCTCTTGCTCTGAGAGCAGGAAATCCATTGCGAGTTCCTCCAGAGCCACTTGCAGTAGTGCAATCATACGCTGCGCATCATCCTCTACCAGTGCATCCATGACACCCTTGACGGTGGTGGTCCCCAACCATCCTCCACCAAATGCACCGATGATGCCTCCTACCGCAGCGCCAACTGCCGTGCCAACCACCGGAAAGAAGCTACCGGCGGCTGCACCCGCCGCTGCGCCTCCCATCCATCCACCCACTCCTCCTGCGACACCCCCGGCGTTGACAGCGAAGTTCTTGCCGAACTGCGCCCATGAGATGCTATTGGAGACGGCCGCGCGGCAAAAATCCGGAGTGGATATCACAACGGTGGCAATCGTCGATGTAATCACGTTGCTCCTGAGCAGCTTGGCGACGTGGTTGATCGCCGCCGCCCCATAGACCGCCTTACCGAGCGAGGCATGTGCCAGGCGTTCTACCGCCTGCCTGCCAATGGCAGTCGAACCCAGTGCTTTCACGCCGCTTCTTGCCGCAACCACTCCCATTGCTGCCGCTCGCGTTCGCAGCACTTGGGCGGCGATCACGCCAGTCGCAAGCGTCGTGCCGCCAGTGACGATTGCGCTTTGCAGGGCACCCGCGATCGCATCGTCAGTCGTTTCGCCGCGCCACTTCCTTTGCGCAAAGTAGACTGCAAAGGACACCGCGAAAACGTATGCCGTCGTAATGCTCTGCGTTTTTACGTCGAACAGCAAGGAGTCGATATTGCCGGCCCGCGCAATGTTGCGCGCCTGCCTGTAAGTAACGTCGCCCTTGCTTACAAGACGTTCCGCGTCCTTAGGATCGACGAAGCCGGGAACCTTGCCCTGGCGGATTTTCTCCTCCATGATCCGGACGCATTCATCATACTGATCACGGGGCACTTCCAATACTTGCGTCTGATATCGGTATTGCCCCGTGCCGCTGTCGAACGCGGCTGCTACCGTTTCCGCGGGCGACGAAAAATACTTGGTCTGGATCGGCACGTTATCGACGATGCGATCCGCGCCATTGGTCTCGTTGCTGGTTCCCGTGATTTCAACGTCCCGCAGCCTGATGCGATCGGCGAAGGTATTCGCGTCTTCCGCAGCGAAGCCCGTACCACCTTTGGTGTGGAATTTGCCGATCTGGCTTTGCTCAAATGCCCGTGCCAACTCGGGCGCGGCATAGGGCGAATTCTCTTCGCGTTCGTCATTCATTGCTATTCCGATAACCGCTTCGGTGGCCAGAAAGACTACGGACTGCCCCGGTGGGCCTTGATCATAACTCCGCCCTCGCGCCGGGGCGGAATAATGATCGAGGCCAACCCGACCCGCTGAAGAGGTCGAGGTTCGGAGGCTTAGGCATCAGCGGGGTTCTATTTTATCAGCCTAGAGTAGGTTTGGATAAGGACGCTCTTAGCCAGCCGCTGTTGGCCGCGCGTACGGCCGGTGAGTTGGCACGTGTAGATGCCGATCCAGTTGTTGACGACCCATGCTCGCAGGTCTTGAGCCAAGTCATCGTAGCACTGTCGCCACTCGGGCCGCTTCTCTATTGCCAGGCAAACCTCGTCCGTGATGTCTTCAGAGTATGGCACAGGGATCGAGTCGAGTACCTCGGATACCAGGTCGAGGACGGGTTGCGTCTTGCCTGCCATGATGTATTCCCCCGCTTCTGAACTGCAGTTGATTGAACGCCGAATTGGGAATAGCTGATCAGAGTATTCGCACCCGCACGCCGGCCTTGATCTGCTCCATGAGCCGTTTACGGATCTCTTGGAGCAGGCCATCCACCTCCGCCTCGGTGGTCAGTTCCCGATTGCGCAGCGACAGGTCCACCTTGACGATGAGGGGACGTTGACCGGCACTCAGGATCTCATCCAAGGTCTCGTTGGCGGTCTCCTCGGCCTGGTGCAGGGCCAGCAGGAAGGGGGACTCCAGGGCAGCCAGGGCGGGGGCGACGGCGCCCACAGTGGTTTCGGTGAGGGCCAGCGCGATGGGCCGCAGCACCTGGTGTGACTGGTCGGCGGTGAGGGTGGCGAAGCCGTTACGCATCCTGACCCGGCCGCGGGCCTCCTCCTCCTGCTGTCCCTGCCACCCCAGGCGGCGCTCGCGCTCGGCGACGTAGGCGCCGCGGATGGCGGCCAGGTCAGGGGCCAGGGCGGCGATCTCCCGCCAGGGACGCTCCGCGGCCAGTTGGGTCGCCACCCGCTCGCACGCGGCCTCGAGGTTGGAGTCCAGGGCCCCGACCGCACGCAGTTGGGCAGCCTGGTGATCGCGGACGTTGGCGGCGGTTGTCACCTGGGACACGGCCTGCTCGGTGAGTTCGGCCTCGAAGCGGTTGACCATCTCGATGCCGTCGGTGAGTGCGTCCAGATGGCGCTTGACCTGCCGCACCGTGGGATGGGTCTGGCGCACCTGGCGGGTGCAGTGCTCCAGGGCGTCCTGGAGGCGTTGCAGCTCCGCCGGGGTCTCCCGAGCGCCGGGCAGCCGCCCCAACTGGGTCAGCACGCCACGCAGGCGCTGCGCCTGGGCGGGAAAGCCGTTGGCCACGGCGTCGGCGATGGCGTCGTCCTGACGGCTGACCTCCAGACTCAGATGACGCTCGAAGAACTTGCAGATACGCGCCCGCGACTGGTAACCGATGTCGTCGTCCCCGGCGGCGAAGAAGCCGGCACGGCGGAAGCTGCGATCCTTCTCGAAGAGGTCGCGCACCCCCGCATCGCGCATGGCGGTGATCTCGGGGGTGCCCTCGGGTTGGATGCGGACCTTGCCGGAGCGCAGGAGCCCGGCGACGCAGGCCTTGACCACGTTCGGGGTGTAGCCGTAAGGCGGCTGACCGAAATGGCCCAGCAGGGCGGTGCCGCCGAGTCCGCCCTCCGATTCGATATAGTCCTGTACCCGCTTGGGGACGACGCCCCCGCAGCTGGGCTCGTAGCGGCCGTGGTCCAACTCCAGGATGCCCAGTTCGCCCGTCATGAGCTTGGTCGAGGGGCCCGTCAGATCGGTCTCCAGGAGCTGCATCAGCTCGCCGGGCAGCAGGTCGGTGACGACGAAGTGCTGATAGAGATCCGGCAGCAAGCGGGTGCCGGCGGCCTCCAGGGCGCCGGCGAAGGCCCCGCCCAGGTCGGCGGGGGCGATGGCGCGACCACGGAAGTAGAGGCGTCCAGCCATCCAGGCGGCCGCCACCTGGTCGCGCACGGCCTGCTCCAGATCCTCGACGCGAATTTCTTCCTGCTGGAGCAGCAGCTTGCGGGCGGCGTTGAGCGATTCCCGGCGGGGCTTGAACTTACTCACCATGCCGCGCGAGCGAACCAGGTCCCGGGCCTTGAGGGTCACGACCTCGATGTCGCCGCAGACCCAGAGGACACGGGTCTCGAACCCGGACTCGGCACTGCGTTTGACCCAGGTGCTCTCGGTGCGCTCCTCGGCGGGCAGGAAGCGGAAGTCGACCCGCACCACCGCGTCGGAGCGCTGATCGCCGAAGGCCAGGTCGCTGTAGGTGCGGCTGTCCGAGAAGAGTCCGGCCCAGGGGAAGGGGCGACCCTGAAGGCGCGGCCGGTCGGGTCCGGCCAGCAGGATCTCGAGTGCGTCTTTGACGCCGGCGGCGATGGTCTCACGAGGGGCTGGGATGTCGCGGCGCTCCCGCTCCCATTCCTCACCGGCGCTGGACTGGATCTTGTAGCCGGTCTTCTCGGAATAACCGAGCAGGTTGCGCTGGCGCAGGTCCTCCAGGGCCGCGGTGACCTCCGCCACCTGGCTGCCCCGGTCGAGGCGGTCATAGAGGCACTGGGCGACCAGCCGGGCGTCGGTGGGCTGTTCCTCCTGGATCAGCTCCAAGAGGGCCACGACCTTGGCGGCCCGTACCAGCAGGCCGTCTGCATCCCCGGCGCACTGGCTCAGGATGCGGGACATGCTGGACTGAACGTCCGAGTCCAGGGCGCTGTGCTGGACCTGGTAGATGGCATCAAGGGTGACCAGATGGCCCAGGGGCCGATCCGCGAGATGCTGGGCGCGGAACAGCTCGCCGAGCATCTGCAGCAGGCCGCGGATGGCCTGGTCATCGCCCTGGACACGGCGCGAACGCGTGCGCATGGCACTGGTGATCTTGAGCAGCAGATCGATATGGCCGGGCAGCAGGGGGTAGACCTCGACCAGGTCCTCGATGGTGGCCGACTCGCAGCCGTAGGCGAAGAGCTTGAGCGCCGCACGATGGGTCTCGAACAGGCGCCGCAGGGTGGCGTCGGCCGCGGGGGTCTTCTGGAGTAGGCGTTTGTGGACCACATCGCGGATATTGGTCGGCGCCAGGTGCACCCGCAACTTGGGCGGAAAGCGATCCTTGGCCCAGATCAGGAAGGATTGGTCAGCCTCCTCGTCGAGCTTCTGCTGGCCCAGGGCGAGGAGCCAGACGCGCCCCTTGAGGGCGGCACCCAAGGCGGTGGCGAAGGCGCAGAGGCGCGTGACCCGATCGTTGTTCGACAGGATGTACTGGGAGACCTCATCGATGACGACGAACAGGGTCGCGTTGGGACGGCGCACGCGCAGCATGTCACCGATGGCGCGCACCGCCTCCTCCGGGGACTCGTTACGCACATGGGTGCCCGCACGACTCCCGAACCAGCTCATCGGGTCCGTGTAGTGTTCCGGGAAGAGTCTGGACATCACGAGTGAGAAGTCCTCCTCGGCGAAGGACCGCTCCTTGACGGTCTCCCAGGGCTCGCCGAGGGTTTCTTGGGCGACGTGCTCGAACCGGGCCCATTCGCCGTCCCGCTCGAGGGTCAGCTCGAAGTCGGCCACCAGTGGGTCGACCGGGCAGTAGCCCAGACGTCGCTGGACCTGGCGGATCACCGCCGAGTGGACCTGCTCGTTGTCGGCGGCCACGCTGCCCACGTCGAAGACCACCGCAATGGGTTCGATCTTGCGCCGCAGGGCCGTCCAGGCCTCACGCAACTCGGCGGCACGGTCTGAGGTATCCCGCCGCAGCCAGGCCTCGGCGACTGAGGTACCGTCCGGCAGGGCCACGCCGTCCAGGGCGAGCCCCAGCAGTTTGGCAAAGCTGGACTTGCCGGAGCCAAAAAAACCGGAACACCAGATGTTGGGCAGGTCAGGGCCGCCGGGTCGGTCGAGCTCGGCAGCGATGGCCTTGAGCAGGCGGACGTATTGCTCATGGATGCCGTCAGGGACCCGGCGGTGGTTGGGGTGCGTCGGCGACCAACCGCCGGTGATGATGTACTCGCCGACCTCGCTTGCGAGCTTCTCGGGACTTTGTTCGTGAAAATAGACCACCGGCGGGATGTCGCGCGTGACATCTGAGACGAACAGGTCGCGGATCAAGGGGGTATCCGTCATGAATAGATCCTCGGCCGATAGTCGTTGTCCGCGTTGAGTTCGCCCATGAACGAAAGCCCGGTCCGGCCGATGCGCGTGCCCGGATAGAGCAGCACCACGGGCACATTGCTGGTGTTGCCGTCCAGATGGCGCAGCAAGGCGGACGAGCGGAAGAAGGGATAGAGGGCACCGGCGCGGCCGATCAGTGCCAGGGCGCGGTCGCTGCGGTCCGGATTGGCCGCGGCAAAGTCCTGGATGATGCGGCTACAGTCGGCGGAAACGCCGTCGGGGCCTTCAATCAGGGGAGCAAGTTTGCTCTTGAGATAGCTTAAACCCCGCTCGCGACCCCGGGCGGCCGTGGTGCGCTCCTGCGCAATCACCCGCCGGGTCCAGTCGTCACCCGCAGCCCGGATGCGGTCGAAGAGGAGCCGTTGCAGGCTGATGGAGAGGACCACCCAGCCGTTGGCGATCAGGTCGGTGGAGAGTCGGCGCACTTCGCTGCGCAGCTTGAACTCATCAATAGGCGCGTATTGCAGGATGGCAAAGCGGTAGTTGCGCATCGTGCTGATGCGCGGGCCGTCCGCGTGGATCAGGTCCTGGCGCAAGGCCGCAAAGGCCGCCTCCAAGGGCGAGTGATTGAAGAGCTTCAGGGTCATCGGGCACCCCCGACTGCAACCGCGAGCGGCGGTGCGAACTGGATCTCGGCCCAGGTGACGAGATCGGGATACACCCACCCAAAGTCGATGAGATCACCCTGACGGCGGAACCGCAATCCGGGCAGGCTCTTGAGGCGGTTTTCGAGTTCGGTGCCGGTGAGGCCAATCGAGGCCAGATAGGGGTTGGCGAGCAGGCTGCCCTCGAACTGGGTCTCCCGTAGCAGGTAGAGCAAATAGGCGAGGGAAAGCTCATCGACCCGCGGCCAGAGGAGTGGCCGGGGGTCCCGGTTAGAGCCGATCAGTCCGGCGGCCATGGCAGAGGTCAGGAGCTTGCTGGCGAACTGGACCCGGGTCCCCATGCCCCAACGCCCACCGTCCTGCTCGGCGACCCATTTCACGACCGGCCCATGGCTGACCTCGGCGGGCACGCGCTGGCGGCGCTCCACCAGGTAGTCGCCGGTGAAGCGGCGGTAGAGGGGATCGGAAAGCTGCAGGTGCCAGTGGCAAAGAAGTCGCCGCGCCAGGGGTTGCATTGCGTCCCAAGTCCGAAGGGCCGGTAGGGCACCGGGAAAGGCATCGAAGCGCGCCCGGAAATTCGTCAGCAGGATGCCAGTCCGCTCCAGACTGCGGGCACCGAACCAGAATTGCTCGTGCGCCACCGACCGGGCAGCGACCGGATCGGTGCGCTCGCCCATGTGGCGCCAGTAGGCACGGGAGTGCTCGACCTCCAGGGTGCATTTGAGCAGGCGGGTGTGAAGGGTGCTGCATTCCCGGGCGGAGACACTCACACCGGCCTCCGATAGTGAGGGAGTGGATAGTTGTCCGCCAGGGGATTCAGTGCCCCGAGTAGTTGCCGGACCCGTCGATCCAACCCCTCCGGGATGGCTCCCTTGATGCGGCGCCCCAGGGGGGTCGGTTCGGTCTCGGGTGCGTTGAAGGCGGCAAGCCAACCGGCGAAGCGCTCCCGATTCCAGGGTTTGTGGATCACCTCGCACAAGCCCGGCAGTGCCACCAAGGGGCTTTGGCCTGAACCTTTGAGGTCCCGAATCCGCTCCTGCGCCAGTTCGTCGATGAAGAATCCTTGAAAAAACAGGGTTAGGACGGCATCCGGGTCAGACCCAAGGGCGCGCATCGCGGCATCACGCCTGGTCGCCCCGGCACGGGCGGCCTGCAGCGTGGCCCAGGCCCAGGTCGCGGGCAGCAGGCTATGGAACAGATCCTCTCCGCCCAGCTCACTGGTCAGGTCGCAGTCCCACCAACCCAGGCGGCGTTCCTCGCCCTTCTCACCGGCCCAGGCGACCGCAATCTGGGCCGTCAGAAGCCAATCCAGATCGGAGAGCGGGACCACGCAAGCCCGCTCGCGGCTCGGAGAATCATGTATGGGCGCATCGGTGTCGGTCATACTGTCTCACTGCCCGGCGCTTGGAGCGCCTGGCCTATGCTCAGCTAACTCCTCGATTTTACAGCCGAAGTAAGCGCACAGCTTGTCCAGGTTGTCGATCGTACAGTTGTAGCCCTTCTTGTTGACGATCTTGGACAAGGTGGTCCGGTGTATACCCGTGGCCCTGGCAATCTCCTCCAGGGTGACGCGCCTGCCCTCCCGAAACTCCAGGTCCGAGATTCGCTCCTTCAGGAAGAATCTGATCACTGCTGATTCCGGTTGCCCGTCTCCGCTGCTGTTACTGTGTGTGGGTCATCAGTTGACGCGTACATTCTACAAACGTAGCCAATAAGCTGCAAACCGCACGTACGCGACCGCGTAGGCAAGACGCCTCAACCCTTCGCATTCGATGACTACCGCGTGCTCCGCGGTGACCGTCGGAAGATCGCAGACGATGGAGCCGAGGGCCAGGCCGACTGCTCGAACGCCGCGGCGGGGGGCGTCCCGTAACCCGCCACGCCTATGTCGGCGCAGTGCTGAAAGTGCTCCCACGAGAAAACTAGGCGAGACTCTCGGAAATGGTAACCGTTTAGCCCCCCTGTTCTTAGCCCCTCGCGGACGGCCTGGCGTAGTTTCGGCCAGCCACGCCCGGTCCGCACAGCGGACCCCACGGGAAGGCTGCGCGCCCGTAGGGTCCGCTGTGCGGACCCTCGACCGCGCGGCCGGCGGGATGGCCGGGAGTGTGGTGAATGCCTCGCGGATGATCATAAGCCTACGCGACAAAGCTCGACGGTCCTGGCAAACTATGGCCCAAGCTTCTAAAAGAGAGTGCGCCAGCGCCGCCACGCCCCCGCCATGCACCTGAGCGATCACGACCTCAGACAATTCGACGACGCCTACCTGCAGACGCTCACGTCGGCGCAGGCGCGGGTGCTGTTGGGCAAGGCGCTGGCGGACCTGAAGGCGGCGCGCGAGCGGCTGGGGCAGAACCCCTCCAACAGTTCGCGGCCACCGAGCACGCGGATGCCGTGGGAGGGCACGGGCGGTCAGGACACGCCCGCTGGCCAGCCCGACGTCCCCGCGGGGTCGCAGGACGGGGCCGATGCGGCAGACACCCCCGGCGACGCTGAGCCGGCGGGGCCGGCGGCGCCCCGGCCGCGCCGTCAGGGCGCGCACCGGACGGTCACCGGCCAGCCCCCCGGCCGGCGCCCGGGCAGCCTGGGGCACAGCCGCACCCAGCACCTGCCGGTGGACGCCGAGCAGCCTCACCGGCCAACCTGCTGTGCGGGGTGCGGCCAGGCGTTGACGGATGCTCATGTGGCGCGGGCACACAACGCCCGCTACGATATCGAGCTGATCCAGCCCTGATCCAGCCCGGTGCCGGCGCGACCGGACTGCTCCTGCGCCAGACCAAGCACATCTCTTTTGCGGAAATGGGGGGACAGTGCGGCTTGGCAATGTCGCGTAGTGGTGGAAATCCCACCTGGGTAGTCGTGAGCCGCGAGCCCAGTATCGAGCCTTGCGGCGCGAACGGTGACGGGCGTGTCGATGCGTAGGCTTGATGAGCAGGCGAGGTGTAAAGGGACCGGGTGGAGCCGACCTTGAAGGTGTTGAGCCCCGAAAAATTTGGTGGGTGAGTGCCGACGGGTTTGTCCCTCCGGCAGGCAACAACCGGTACCGCGCCACGGCGAGCGGTGCCGGTGCTCCCCGGGGTCCTAGGCCATATCGAGCCTGACATTGAGAATGCGCGGTAACCGAGGAGGTCCGTGTCTCGGTGCGCTGGATGCGGGCACCCGTGAACACGCTTAAAAGGCGAGGACACGGGCGGCGGGGTGCGGAAGTCGGAGCCACCTAGAGTAGTGTCGATTCCCGGTAATGCGGGAGGAAGCGTTGCGGGTGGCGGTTTGAGACAGCGTGCGGACGATACACAGCCCTACACCGAGAGGACTAAAGTCCGTGACAACTGCTTTAGGCACGCTTCACTCGGTCGGCGTGCAGTGCCCGTGGGGCAAGTACGTAAGCGACCGGCGTTCCGGGGAAGCGGGCGCCGGAAGTTGATGGGTTCCTGCGCCCATCCTATCGGGGATGACTCAAGCTGGGAGCCGGATGGTGTAACACTCCACGTCCGGTTCTGCGAGGAGCCGGGAACGAATCGTCGTATGGCAGAGATAGCGTGGCACCGCCGGGAAACCAGGCGGCAACAGAGAACACAAACTTCAGCCTAAGCGACGACAAGAACCCGGCTTACTCCCCGACCACGGTTTTCTCGATCAGTTATCCGTCCGCCGGATCGAAATAGCTCAAGACCTCCGTTCGCTGATACAAAACGCCGATGAGGTCGATGCCGACTTCGCGCACCAGATAAAAGACGACGTGCGGGCCTTGCGGATAGCTGCGGTAACCTTCCCCGATGTCCGGACGCGGCTTGGCGAGCGTGGGGTTCTCGGCCAGCCATGCGAAGCGTTCGTCCATCTCCCGCAGCTAAAGTTCGCGCTGCTTCCGCCCCCAGGTCCTGAGGTTATAACGGGCGATCTCGCGCTTGATGAACGAATCCCAGCGCTCACCCAGGCTCAGGCTGGTAGTTGCCATGGTCGAAACTTCGAGACTCGTTTCTAACAAATATGAATAGAGAGGATGCCGCGCGGTCGGGTCCCGGTCAAGCGGGAAAAGGAGTGGGACACAGAGTGGGAAGTCAGGGTCGGAGAAGGTGGCGTCAGGTCTTGACTTGTGCCGCAGGCACAAGTCAAGACCTGAACCCATCCTCAGCTAAGGCGCTGACCGGTGGGTGCGGGCAGGCCGCGCGGCCTGCAGTCGCACTCGCCTGTAATCCGAAACATGGTCTACACTTTACCCCCAAAGGCACTTCGCAGGCGCCCTGCGGAGGCCCGGTGTGCGCCGCACCGACGGGTGTCCGGGAACCCAGCGTCATCTCGGCATCGGCCGACGACCTGGGACGCGGGGATACAACCCCCTCGCTAAAGAAGACGGAGCCCACGGCGGACGCCGTGCCAGGCACGGTTTAGTCCAACAAACGTTTACCCGTTGTGCGGGCGCGGCGTCGCGTTCCGACCCGGGCTCAGTGCGGCCGGCCGGATAAACGCTTTTTCGTTCGGACACTTTGCGCAGCCTAGGCCCCGTACCCTATTGCGCTGCTAACCGTTCCGGCCAGCCTAACCTTCGGCGCATCGGCGGGTTGGTTTCTGCTCGGGCCGGTGGCGGTCCAGCCGGCCCGCCAAGGCGACGGGATCGGACGCGCGCTGGTCGAAACTGGTCTCGATGCGCTATGCTCTCTGGGAGCCCACGGGTGTGTTCTGGTCGGAGCCCCGGCCTTCTACGTCGATCGGGCGCTACTTCACTGAGATGCTCGATCCCGCCATGAACTGGAGTGATGTGGGGGACATGGTCGGGGACTGGAACGGGCAGTTCTGCCTGAAGGGTATCATGTCGGTGGGAGACGCGACGCGCGCGGCGGAGATCGGCTGTACCGGCATTGTCCTGTCCAATCATGGCGGCCGGCAGTTGGACGGTTCACGGTCGGCGTTCGATCAATTGGCGGAGATCGTCGATGCCGTGGGTGACCGCTTGGACGTGATGATGGATGGCGGGGTCCAGCGGGGAACCCAGGTCCTGAAGGCCCTTTCGCTCGGCGCCAAGGCCGTGGGCCTCGGACGCTTCTATCTTTTCCCCCTGGCGGCGGCGGGCCAAGCGGGTGTCGAGAGGGCACTGGGCCTCCTGCGGGCGGAGATCGAGCGAGGCATGAAGTTGATGGGACGTGCGTCGATTAGCCAGCTTTCTCGGGACAATCTGCGTTTCAGGCCGTAAGGGGTGACGCAGGAATCCCAACTGGCTGCGGACGGTTCAACTTGGTGGATGCGACGCAATCGAACGATGTACCCGCGTCCCTAAGTTATAGAAGCACCTCAGGTTCAGGGAACGGTACCCCACGGGATTCGAGCGCGTAACTTTCCATAAGCAGAGTCTGTGATTGGCATCGGCTTCCAAAGGCACGGACTTTAGGGGATACTGCCGCGCCCTCATCGATTCGTCATCGTCGAGCGCCGAACTTGGTCTTTGGCGCAGCAATGACCGATGCGCAACGGGCGCCCTTTTCCAATGAGCCTTGAGGCCTGAACAACATGCTTGCATCCCTTTCCACCGCCCGGCCGGGGCGGCGCCCCGCGACCGGATCGACCGTCCGCGCGCTTTGCGCCGCTAGCGGACTCGCTACCGCCTTCAGCCTGACGCCGCCAGCCGCGGCCACCGAGGGGGGCGGTGGCCATTATCCTAACGGAGCGGAGGATTTCATGGTCGGCGCACTGCCGCCACCCGGCACTTATTTCCTCAACTATCTGAACTGGTACAGTGCCTCGTCCTTCCGCGACGACAACGGCGATCGGCTGTTCACGGAGTTCGACCTGAACGTGGTCGCGAACACGCTGCGCCTGATCCACGTGAGCAAATTCCAGGTCCTGGGGGCGAGCTGGGCGGCCCATGTCTTCGTGCCGCTGGTCAACGTCGAGGTATCACGCCGGATCGCACCGCCGTTCGGCCGGGAGACCGACTCCCGCTTCGGCGTGGCTGACCTGATCATTGACCCCTTCATCCTCGGCTGGCACGGCAAGAACTGGCACATCACCACCGGGCTCGATATCTATGTCCCGACCGGCGAGTTCAATAAGGACAACCTGGCCAACATCGGGCGCAATTATTGGACCTTGGAACCCATCTTCGCCTTTACCTATTTGAGTGACGGCGGGCTCGAGGTCTCCGCCAAGTTCATGTACGACTTCAACACCGAGAACCGTTCAACCAATTACCAGTCCGGCCAGGAGTTCCACCTGGACTATACGCTCGGCTATCACACCGGTCCTTGGAGTCTCGGCCTCGGAGGCTATTACTACCAACAGACCACGGATGATGAACTCTATGGCTATTCGTTCATGGACGGATTCCGCGGTCGGGTCCTGGCGGTTGGTCCGCAAGTCAAGTACGACTATAGGAACATGGCGTTCACGCTGAAGTATCAGGCCGAGACGGAGGTGGAGAATCGTCCGCAGGGCAACACGCTCTGGTTCAAGTTCCTGTATGCATTTTGATCGGTGTGGAATGAAGCGCGGTGCGCGTGGTCGCGGACCGCGTGCCCGGCGCCGGGGGGCCTCGATCATAACTCCGGCCACGCGGGCGCGCCGACTGCGTAGTCAGGCCATCCTGGCCTGGCCGAATCAGGGCTGGAAGCCCTGACTACGCACGCTCCGCGATCGACTGGCCGGGACGGTGATCAAGGCCAGCCGGGGCGTTGATCCGCACAGCGGACCTTACGGGAGCAAGACGCGGCCTGAGCCGCCATGACGAAACCGCCAAACTCACCTGCTCCTGCAACCATTGCCAGGGCCTGTCCCGTTTCCTGTCCTCGTCCATGGAGTCGGTCTGGCGGCTCAAGGCCGCACAGAGCGCGCGCACCCATGTGACCGAGGTGCGAGGGCCAGCCGCAGCGACCTGGATCTGGCCACCGACAAACGGGGCAGCCCCCATACCTTGGTCGGCACCAAGAACCAGGCGAGCTACGCGCGGCGGGTGCGGCAACGCACCCAAGACTTGGAACACCGGGAGCGGTTGGGCGGGACGGACCCGGGGCTTGCCCGGGATCAGGAATAGTCCCATAGTGGCGTCATGAGTTCAGTCGTCGCCCTCTACGATGCCCTCACCTCGGCCCCCGACGAGCGCGCTCGCGCCCGGGTGATCGCCGAGGCCTTCGAGCGCCTGGAAGAACGCTATCCGCACCTGCCGGACCTGGCCACCCAGGGTCATCTGCGCGAGACCGAGTTGCGCCTGCAGAAGGATCTGCGTGAGACGGAACTGCGCCTGCAGAAGGAGATAGAGCAGGTTCGCGCCACACTCACGCTGGACATCGAGCAGCTGCGTGCCCAGTTGACGGCGGACCTCGAGCAGGTGCGGGCTCAGTTGACGGCGAACCTCGAGCAGGTGCGGGCGCAGTTGACGGCGGACATCCAGCACGTGAAGGCAGACATCGAGCACCTGCGAGCCGAGTTGAAGGCGGACATCGAACAGTTGCGTGCCGAGCTCAAGCTCGACATCGAGCGCCTGCGCGGCGAGGTGGTCCGCACCAAACTCGACCTACTGAAATGGATAGTCCCGCTGATGTTCGCGCAGGTCGCCGCCATCGCCGCCTTGGTGAAACTCCTCTGAGTCGCTTGCCCCTCCCGGTGGGAGCGGCTTCAGCCGCGATGCGACCCCGCAAGGCCGCGCGGCCCCATCGCGGCTAACGACCATGTACTGTCTTGGACACCCCGGCGCATGAAAGGGCCGCCGTAGGGGCGGGTTTGCAACCCGCCCCTACGTGGTTGCATCGCGGCGGGACCTGGCCACCACGGATGAGCCCGGCCGCACTTTTACGGTAAAGCCGCTCCCACGGCGTTCGACAAGGCCGCCGTCGCTACCCCCAAGGCATCTACCAAGACATCGACGCAAGACTCGGTCGACAACCGCGTCGTATCCAGATGGACCTCGGGCGCCTGCGGCGCCTCATAGGGGCTGTCGATACCGGTGAAATTTCTGAGCGTGCCGGCGCGCGCCTTGGCATAGAGCCCCTTCACATCGCGCCGTTCGCATTCCGCGATTGGCGTATCGACGAAGACCTCGACAAACTCACCCGGGCCAAAGAGGTCGCGCGCCATGCGCCGCTCACTGATGAAGGGCGAGATGAAGCTGACCAGCACGATCAGCCCCGCGTCCGCCATCAGCCGCGCCACCTCGGCCACGCGGCGGATGTTCTCGACCCGGTCGGCCTCGGTGAAACCGAGATCCCGGTTCAACCCGTGGCGGACGTTGTCGCCATCGAGCAGATAGGTGTGCTTTCCCTCGGCGTGCAGGCGCCGCTCCAGCAGGTTGGCAATGGTCGACTTGCCCGAACCCGAGAGCCCGGTGAACCAGACGCAGCACGGGGTCTGATGCTTCTGCGCGGCCCTGACCGTCTTGCTCAACTCCAATGCCTGCCAATGGATATTGCTCGCGCGCCGCAGCGCGAAATCGATCATCCCGGCCCCGACCGTCTCAAAGCTCAATTTGTCGATGAGAACGAACCCGCCCAGGATCCGATTCACCCCATAGGGCTCGAATACCAGGGGCGCACTGGTCGACAGGTTGACGGTCGCGATCTCATTGAGCCCCAGGTTCTTCGCCGCCAAATGGGCTCCGGTATTGACATCCTCGCGATATTTAATCGTGGTGACGGTCGCAGTCACCTCCTTGCAGGCGAGCTTCATCAGGTATTGCCGGCCAGGCGACATCGGATGCTCGACCATCCACAACAACTTGGCCTCGAATTGGTCCGCCACCTCCGCCGGGGCCGCGCTCGCCACCAGCACATCGCCGCGACCGGCATCGACCTCGGCCGCCAGGGTCACGGTCACCGCGTCCCCCGCGCCGGCCTCATCTACCTGCTCGAAACCCGCCAGGATCCCCTTGACCGCCACCGACACGCCCGACGGCAAGACGCGCACCGTATCACCCGGGCGCAGCGTACCCTCGGCGATCCGACCGCAAAAGCCGCGAAAATCCAGATTCGGCCGGTTCACCCACTGAACCGGCATACGGAAGGCGCCGCGCCCACCGGCGGCGTGAACATCGACCGTATCCAGATACTCTATCAGGCTGGGACCGCTGTACCAAGGCATCCGAGCGCTGGCGTGCAGTACGTTGTCACCGTCCAGACCAGACAGGGGGATCGCTTGGATACTGACGAATCCAAAGCCGGCGGAAAAGGCCAGGTAGTCTGCGACGATGGCGTCGTATCTCGCCTGATCGCAACCCACCAGGTCCATCTTATTGACGGCCAACACCACCTGCCGGATCCCCATCATCGCCACGATGCGACTGTGCCGGCGGGTCTGCGTCAGCACCCCCTTGCGCGCATCGATCAGGATGACCGCCAGATCGGCGGTGGACGCACCGGTGGCCATATTGCGGGTATATTGCTCATGGCCTGGGGTATCGGCGACGATGAAACGGCGCCGGTCGGTGGCGAAGAAGCGGTAGGCGACGTCGATGGTGATACCCTGTTCCCGCTCCGCCTGTAACCCGTCGACCAGTAACGCCAGGTCGACCTTCTCACCCTGGGTGCCGTATTGGCGCGAGTCGGTCTCCAGGGCCTGCAACTGATCGTCGAAGATGCACTTGCTCTCGAACAGCAGGCGCCCGATCAGGGTGCTCTTGCCGTCATCCACGCTGCCGCAGGTAATGAAGCGCACTGTCTCCTTGTTGCGCTGGTCGTCGAGATAGGACGCGATGTCCTGTGCCTGTAGGATGCTCATCAGAAATACCCCTCCTGCTTCTTCTTTTCCATCGAGCCGGGCGCATCCGAGTCGATCAGCCGGCCCTCTCGCTCGGAGCCGCGCGCATTGAAGGTCTCGGCGATCACCGCCTCGAGGGTATCCGCGTCGCTCTCGATCGCTGCCGTCAGCGGCCAGCAGCCAAGTGTACGGAAGCGCACCCGCCGCAACTGCGCCTGTTCCCCCGGGCCGAAGGGGAAACGCTCGTCATCGACCATGATCCACTGCCCGCCGCGGTTGACCACCGGACGGTCCGCCGCCAGATAGAGCGGCACGATCGGGATCGCCTCGGCATGGATGTATTGCCAGATGTCGAGTTCGGTCCAATTGCTGATGGGAAAGACGCGGATCGTCTCGCCCGGCTTGACATGGGTATTGTACAGATTCCACAGCTCCGGGCGCTGCGCCTTGGGGTCCCAGCGGTGGCCCGCCGCACGAAAGGAGAAGACCCGCTCCTTGGCCCGGCTTTTTTCCTCGTCGCGCCGGGCGCCGCCGAACACCACATCGTAACCCTGTGCATCCAAGGCCTGCTTGAGGCCCTCGGTCTTCATGACGTCGGTGTGGTAATTGCTGCCGTGGGAAAAGGGATTGACCCCCGCCGCCAAGCCGTCCGGATTGATGTGCGTAATGAGCCGCATCCCGCTCTCCGCCACCATACGCGCGCGGTGGACATACATCTCCTTGAACTTCCAACCGGTATCCACATGCAACAGCGGAAACGGGGGCGGCGCGGGCGAAAAGGCCTTGCGCGCCAGGTGCAGCATCACTGACGAGTCCTTCCCGATGGAATAGAGCATGACCGGGTTACGGGCCGTCGCCACGGCCTCGCGGATGATCTCAATGGATTCTGCTTCAAGGGTGTTCATCGCTCTGTCCAAGGTGGCCCGCAGGGGCAGCGGATGTTAGTGCAATCGGATGGGTAAGACATGGTCTGAAGGTCAGCTCTGGATAGGCCCGGGGTCGATCGGGATGGACGCGGCAAAGAGCGAAGGCGGCCGTCGTCGGCCTTGATCATGCGCCCGGCCACCTGGGCAAGCGCGAGGTCGCCGGGCTGACAGTCGTGTGGCCTGTGGGGCACGCCTGGTTGGCGCCCCTCGATTGTACGATCGGAACCCGCGTCGGCGCACGCCCAAATTGCCGCGTCACCGCCGCCGCTGCGCGGCGACGGCCCCGGTCGCGGGGCCATCCAACAAGCACTCAGCATTGCGACGCGACAGGTTTTCTAGTCATATGTTTCAGTTTGTTAGCACGCAGACAGGGCCGCTCTTGCGATGAAATGCAACGCCGAAACGCTGCTTGCCGCTCGCTTTTTCCGCCGAGCGATTCTATCGACCTGAATCTATATGCTAATGATTCTTGCCCAGTCGCACGGGGGTACGGCGCGCCCGGCGTAGAACTGCGCCCCGATGCGCGTCGTTCATGCCGCCGGACGTCTGGCCACAACCAGCCCGACCCAGGCCCGGCGCGCCTCCGCCGGAAACCTGGTCGCCGGTCGCCTAAACCGGCCACGGTGGACTAGACTCCCCTGTGCAACTGCACTGCGCGCGAAACGGCCCACGCCCAGGGAATCGGCGCCGCGACCGGGCTGAGGACCCGGTCGTTTTGGAAACGCGGTAACTTAAGACTCGCAACCGATCGAGGTCTCACCAGTGAATAGCGTCACCAAAGTAATTGTCGCTGTGCTCAGCATCGTATGCACCGGAAATCCTGGTCAGGGCGATGCTGCCGACCTGGCGGACCAACATCAACAGGCATCGGGTCAAGCCGTGCAGCGAAATGACCTCGATACGGCGGAAACCGAGGCGCGCCAAGCCTTAGAGGAGGCCGAGCGCAGTTATGGTCGCGACGACCCCCGTACCGGCCAGATGTCGATGTGGCTCGCCGCTGTATACCGGGTCAGGGGGCGCAATGAGGAAGCCCAGCGGGCGGCCGAGCGAGGTCTTGGCATCAGCGAAAAGACCTTCGGTCCCGATCACGTGGAGACCGCGGCGGCGATGTCCATGCTGGCCGTCCTTTACGCGGATGCGGGCGATGTCGCCAAGGCGGAATCCCTCCTGCGGCGCTCGGTCACAATCAAGGAAAGGGGATTCGGACCAGACCACCCCTACACCGCCGTCGCGTCATCGTCTCTCGCTGACATCTTGGCGGGACAGGGGAAGTATGACGAAGCCGAGCAGCTCAACCAACGCGCACTCGCGGCACTGGAAAAGGCGTGGTCGCCCGACAATCCCTCAGTGCCACTCGCGCTTCGCTTGAACACACCGACCACCATGGAGGGGTTGGCCAGTGTCAATATCGGACAAGGCCGTATCAAGGAAGCGGAGGTGTTGTTGACGCGCGCCGCGCAACTGCGTATCGCGATGGTCGGTGGTGAGCACCTGTCGCTGGTGGGGAATCGGACGATCCTCGGGCAAGCCTATCAAGCCGGGGGTAAGAGTGCCGATGCCGAGCGTACCTACCGTGAAGGGCTGCGCATTGCGGAGAAGACGTTCGGTAACGAGAGCCGGGTTGTGTCCAATATCCTGGCGCTGCTCGCCGATTCCTGTCTGGCCCAAGGCCAGCATGATACGGCCGCGGAGTTCTACGGTCGCAGTGTCGCCATCGATGAAAAGGTCCTCCCTGCCGGGCACCCGCAACGCGTCAAGCATCTCCAGGGCTACACCAATCTCCTGAAAGCGACGGGGCATGCCAAAGAGGCCGGAGAAATCGGGCTGCCAGCTCCAGAAGGCCATTGATCAGGACGGCCCTGGGCGCTGGTCGACCACACGCGAGCGGCGGCTTCAGGGGCCACGGGCGGGTGGCGGCACAGGCGTTTCAGCCTGCCGCTTACGATCCATCCCCCACGCGTCCTTGCAGCCGTGCGATCAGGGCCGCCTGGCTGCGCGGCGGCCCCGCAGACCCAGGCCCATCGGCGACCCCGAGCGCGGTGGCCAGGGCCAGCAGGGTCGGCGTCCTGAGGTGCGCGGCCTGCAAGCGCCCCGGGTCCGCCAGGGTCGCCAGGGCCTCGCCCTGGCAGAGCACCCGGCCCTGCCCCAGGATGGCAACGTCATCGGCCCAACCATAGGCCAGATCGACATCGTGGGTCGAGAAGACCAGGGTGGTGCCCGCGAGGCGCAGTTGCTCCAAGGCGGCGAGCAGGTGGGCCACCCCGCGGGGGTCGAGCCCGGCGGTCGGTTCGTCCAGGATCAGGACCTCCGGGCGCATCGCCAGGACCCCGGCGATGGCGACCCGCTTTTTCTGCCCGAAGCTCAGGGCATGGGTCGGGCGCTCGGCCAACTGCGTGATCCGCAGCGTCTCCAGTGCCGCGCTGACCCGGGCGCGCACCGCATCCTCCGCCAACCCCTGGTTGAGTGGGCCGAAGGAGACATCCTGGTAGACGGTCGCCGAGAAGAGTTGGTCGTCGGGCTCCTGCAGGACCAGCCCCACCCGGTTGCGCCACGCACTCAACGCCTTGCCGCCATAGCCGACGGCCTGACCGTCCAGGAGCACCTGGCCGCGGAATGGCCGCAGCGTCCCGTTGAGGTGCAGGAGCAGGGTGGTCTTGCCGCAGCCGTTGGCACCCAGCAGGGCAAGCTTGCGGCCCCGCGCCACCCGTAGATCCAGCCCGTCCAGGGCGGCGATGTCACCGGGGTAGCGGTATTCGAGCCCCTGGGCGGCGAGGATGATCGCCGTCATGCCAGGCCGCGATCCAGCAGCACCGACCCCAGGGCGACCGCCAGCAGCACGCCCAGGGTCGCCGCCAACCGAGACCGGGACAGGGGGCGCTCCGGCGTCAGGACGCGCAGTTCGCCGACATAGCCGCGCGCGGCGAGCCCGACCTCGAGCCGCCGCGCCCGCTCCATGGCGCGCTGGAACAGGGTCGCGATCAAGAGCCCGAGCGATCTCAAGCTGCGGCGCCTGGTGCTGTACCCCTGCCGCGCGGCCTGCGCCTGCTGACCCGCCAGCGCCCGCTCCATGAAGATGAAGATCAGCCGGTAGATCAGGAGTGCGATCTCGACCACGGGCGCCGGCACCCCCACGCGGCGCAGCCAAGGGACCAGCTCCGCGACCGGGGTGGTGAGGGCGAGGAAGGCGAGACAGGACAAGGCCCCCAGCGAGCGCAGGGTCACCGCCAAGGCGAGCCAGGCCCCCGCGGGCGAGACGGCCAGGTGCACCCCGTCGCTGAGATCGAGCGAGACGGCGAGAAAGGGCGCGCTGACGAGCAGAAACCCCGCCGGCAGCGCCATGACCGCGAGGAAGGCGCGGGCGGGCACCCCGGCCCCGAGCACCGTCGCCCCGCCCATGAGCAGGCACAGCAGGGGGCCGGCGGTCAGGGGCGGCAGGGTCAGGGCCAGCAGCAGCCCCCCGCCGGCCAGCAGCAGGCGCTCGCCGGGGTGATGCCGACGCCAGCGGTTGGTCCAGGCGTGCCGGTCAATCGCGCGCATCGGAAGGGTTGTCCGCAAATGAACGCCAATGAACGCAAATCGGAACGGTAGTTGTGACCATCTGCATCAGCAGGTCAGGGTGACGATAAGCACAGGATCAACCTCTTGTCCTATTCGCGTTCATTGGCGTTCATTTGCGGGGCCGAGCGCGCCGGCCAGGGTGCGGGCGAGCCGGAACATCCCATCGGCGACCCCGGGGCCGGCGATGGCCATCGAGAAGATGTTGGCGCCCGGGTCGCAGGCCCCCGTGGGCCGGCGACAGGGCCTGGAACAGCAGCACGATGGTCCCGAGCCCGGTAGGTGTTAAGGGTACTGACCCCATTTTCCTCTGTAGGTGTTAAGGGTACTGACCCCATTTTCCTCTCTGACCCCATTTTCCTCTTGTCCGGAGAGTAAGCCGGGTTCTCATCGCAGGTTAGACAGACTTTGGTGTTCTCTGTTGCCGCCTGGTTTCCCGGCGGTGCCACAATATCTCTGCCATACCGCGATTCGTTCCCGGCTCCTCGCAGAACCGGACTTGGAGTGTTACACCATCCGGCTCCCAGTTTGAGTCTTCCACCAAGGAATGGGATAAAGGTCATGTAGAATCCTGGCTTTGGGGAACAGGGGGCGGAGGTACGCAGTAAAATGCTTCCATGTCAGCGAGCGACGCTGGCTGCGCCGGTTGAGCCATTTGAACAACAGGCCCGCGGCCGCGTAGAGATAGGCCGCCAAACCTCGACTATTACCGCTGACGCCGTAGTACTGAATGTGACCACGCACATGCCGGATAAAGAATGCCAGCATGGCCTTGCCGCCTTCCGCGCGTAAACGCCGCAGGTGCTCATTCAGCATCTTGAGCTTTTTGTCCATCCGCTTGGCATCGGTTTTGCGCCCGACCACGAAACGCCCCCGCCGACTCCGCCCGACATAGTGGGTGAAGCCGAGGAAGCTGAAGGTCCGTTCTCCGTGTGGCCTGGCAACGGCTTTGCCCAGGCACTGGCTGCCGAAGCGCAGCAGCGCGGTCTTGGTCGGCTCGATTTCCAAGTCGAACTCGGCGAGCCGGGCGGTCATCGCCCCGAGGAAGGCCCGCGCGTCGGCTTCTTGCTCAAAACAGGCGACGT
>Ga0247840_10003237_pt1 | contig 27855 bp, 18 predicted proteins | sample LaCruzMarch2015__FD_192404 | JGI IMG/M metagenome (GOLD analysis project Ga0247840, IMG submission 192404) | Freshwater microbial communities from meromictic Lake La Cruz, Castile-La Mancha, Spain - LaCruzMarch2015_17m | ecosystem: Environmental > Aquatic > Freshwater > Lake | place: Spain...
CAGAAGGACTCGATCGAGCAGATCCTGCAGGCCGGCTGGTACCTGTTGGACCTGATCAACGAGATCCTGGACCTGTCGCTGATCGAATCGGGCAAGCTGTCGCTGTCGCCCGAGCCCATGGCGCTCGCCGAGGTCCTGGCCGACTGTCAGGCGATGATCGAGCCGCAGGCGCAGAAGGGCGGCATCCGCGTCTATTTCCCGGAACTGGACGGGCCCTGGCTGGTGCGCGCCGACCGCACCCGCGTCAAGCAGGTGCTGGTCAACCTGCTGTCCAACGCCATCAAGTACAATCGGGTCGGGGGCCGCGTGGACCTGCGGGTCACCGCGGCGCCGGGCGGGCGCACCCGCATCAGCCTGCAGGACACGGGCGAGGGCCTGGCGGCCGACGAGCTGGTGCAACTGTTCCAGCCCTTCAACCGCCTGGGGCAGGAGGCCGGCGCCCAGGAGGGCACCGGCATCGGGCTCGTGGTCTGCAAGCGCCTGGTGGAGTTGATGAACGGCAGCATCGGGGTCGACAGCACGGTCGGCGTGGGCAGCACCTTCTGGATCGAACTGGACGCGACCGCGGCGCTGCACCTGGCGGCCGAACCGGCCGATACCCAGTTGGCCGCGCCGGTCCCGGCGGTCCCGGCCAGCATCATGCGGACCCTGCTGTGCGTGGAGGACAACCCGGCCAACCTGATGCTGGTGCAACGGCTGCTGGAGCGCCGGCCCGACATCCGGCTGCTCACGGCGCGCGACGGCCGGCGCGGGGTGGAGATGGCGCGCGCCTTCAGGCCCGAGGTCATCCTGATGGACATCAACCTGCCCGGCATCAGCGGCATCACGGCCCTGCACATCCTGGCCGAGGACCCGGCGACCGCCCGGATCCCGGTGATCGCGCTGAGCGCCAATGCCATGCCGCACGACATCGAGAAGGGCAAACTGGCCGGCTTTTTTCACTACCTGACCAAGCCCATCAAGGTGGGCGAGTTCATGGATACACTGGACCTGGCGTTCAAGCACGCGCTGGCCGCCAGTCAACCCGCAAGCCTATAAGAAGCAGATGAAATTACCTGAAGAGGAGATCCTCGCCGCCCGCATCCTGATCGTCGATGACCAGGAGGCCAATGTGCGTCTGCTGCAGCGCCTGCTGGGCGACGCGGGCTATACCGGCCTGACCGCGACCATGGACCCGGTGGGCGTGTGCGCGCTGCATCGCGACCACGACTATGACCTGATCCTGCTCGACCTGCAGATGCCCGGCATGGACGGCTTCCAGGTGCTGGCCGCGCTGCAGGCGCAGAACGCCGCGGGCTACCTGCCCGTCCTGGTGCTCACCGCCCAGCCGGCGCACAAATTGCGCGCCTTGCAGGCCGGCGCCAAGGACTTCATCAGCAAACCCTTCGACCTGCTGGAGGTCAAGACGCGCATCCACAACATGCTGGAGGTGCGGCTGCTGTACCGTCGGCTCGAAGTACACAACCAGTTGCTGGAGCAGGCGGTGCAGGAGCGCACCGCGCAACTGAGCGAAAGCGAGGCCCGCTACCGCCGCCTGACTGAACTGGCGTCGGACTGGTACTGGGAAGAGGACGAGCACGGCCGCTTCACCAGACTCTCCGGTCCGGTGAGCGAGATGCTCGGCCTCCAGGGCGATGGGGCCGCGGACCTCGCCGAAGAAGAACGGTCGGGCAGTTGGAACGAAACCGAGCGCGCCGTGATACGCGCCGCCATCGCTGCCCGCCAGCCGTTCATCGACCTCCCCTTCAGTCGTGTCAATGCCGACGGTTCGCGGCAGCAGTACCGGGTCAGCGGCGAGCCGATCTTCACCCCGGCGTGCCGTTTCATCGGCTATCGCGGCATCGGCGTTGAAACCACGCCCAGCCCGCCGTCGCCCCCGGCCGCGGAGGGCTGACGTTCGATGCACCAGGTGTGCCACAGTCCGAACCAGAACCACCTGCTCGCGGCCCTGCCGGACCCCGAGTTCGCGGCCCTGTCTCCGCACCTCGAACTCTTCCCGCTGCCCCTGGGGGAGATGCTCTACGAGCCGGGCTGGCAGTTGCATCACGCCTACTTTCCCACCAGCGCGGTCGTCTCGCTGCACTATGTCACCGAGAGCGGCGCGGCGGCCGAGACCGCCAGTGTCGGCAACGAGGGCGTGGTCGGGGTGACGCTCTTCATGGGCGGGGACCCCACGCCCAGCTCCGCCGTCGTGCAGATCGCGGGCCACGCCTACCGCCTGGAGCGCCGCCGCCTCAAGCAGGCCTTCGAGGGCCCCGGCCTGCTGCCGCGCCTGCTGCTGCGCTACACCCAGGCCCTGATCACCCAGTTGGCACAGACCGCGGCCTGCAACCGTCACCATTGCGTAGAACAGCAATTGAGCCGCTGGCTGCTGCTGACGCTCGACCGGGCGCCGGCCCGCGAACTGGTCATGACCCAGGAACTGGTCGCCAGCATGTTGGGCGTACGCCGCGAAAGCGTCACCGCCGCCGCCGGCAAGCTGCAACAAATGGGCTATATCCGCTATCGCCGCGGCCACATCACCGTGCTCGATCGCGAGGGACTGGCGACCCGCGCCTGCGAGTGCTACGACGTGGTGAAGACCGAACTGGCCCGGCTGCTGTGCGATGTGAAGTACCGGCAGGAGGGGCTCACGGGGTAGATCGCGAACGTCGCGCAGCGACGCTGTGGGAGCGGCTTCAGCCGCGTATGGCGGCGCAAGGCTGCCGTGCTCGCGGTCCCCGGGTGATCTGGTTTTCCCGCGCCGTTGACACGGTGTTCGCAAAGGTCTTAGCCTTTGGCTCAGCGGCACGATCGCCTGGAACGGACCCGGTTTGGGGCGTCCGGGCGGGATTTCCGCCCAGTCACAGGTTCTTGCACTCGTTATCAGGAGCGCGTGAAACCGAACCGGGCGGGCTGGTAATCGTGGCCTTCCACACCACCCGGAGGTCCCACCATGTCAGTTTGCCGTCTCTGCGCTTCCCTCATGATTGCGCTCGGTGCCATCGGTCCTGCGGCCGTCTGGTCCGCGCCGGACGCGCCGGCGCCCACCGCCACCGTGCCCGCGATGCAGACGGGGGCGGTGACGACAGCATCCGGTGCGGAACTGCTGGCCCGGTTGAGCGAACTGCGCGGGCGCCAGCAGGCCGATCCCGGGAACGCGGACCTGTCCTATCAACTGGGCGTGCTCTATCTCGATCTGGGTCAGGCTGCTGCGGCGCAGGTGCAGTTGCGCCGGGCGCTGGACCTCGGCGGCAAGCAGCCGGACCTCTGGCCATTGATCGGCCAGACCTGGCTGCTCCAGCAGGCGTATGGGGACGTCCAGGATCGCATCCCGTTCGACACATTGCCTGGTTTGCAGGAGCGGGCGGCGGTGCGGGTGCTGCAGGGCCTGGCCTACCTGGCCCAGGAGCGGCCCCGGGAGGCGCGTGGGCGTTTCCGTGAGGCCTTGGCCCTGATCCCGGATTATTCCCCTGCCTACGTGGGACGCGCCCGCACGAGCCTCGCCGAGGGTAACCAGGCCGAGGCCAAGGATGCGCTGGAGGCGGCCGCCAACGGACTTGACCGCGACCCGGCCGAGGTCGCTACCCTGCGCGGTAATCTGGCCGCCGCGGATGGGGATTTCGCGACCGCGCAGGCGGCCTACCGGGAGGCGGCGCAGGCCAGGCCCGGGCAGCTCTGGCGCCTGCGCCCGCTGGCGCAGGTGCAGATTGCCCGGCATGAACTGGACGAGGCCGACGCGAACCTCGAGCGCATCGCCGGGTTCGTGCAGGGCGACCAGGTCACCCTCTGGCTGATGGGTCTGAGCGCCCTGCGGCGCGGGGACTACCAGCGGGCCGCCGACACGGTGGCGCCGGTGATCGGGGGTCAGGTCCAGGTGCCCGGCCTCTTACTGGTTGCCGGCACCGCCGCTTACCACCTGGGCCAGGACCAGCAGGCGCGCAAACTCCTGGAGCTTTATCTCAAGGGCGCGCCGGGCGACCCGGACGGGCTGCGAACGCTCGGCGCGACACTGATCCGGCTGGGCGAGCCCCGGGAGGCGCTGGCGCTGGTGGAGCCGCTGGTGCAGGGCGGCACGCCCGCCGACGGTGACCTCCTTATTGCCGGTCTGGCCGCCGCCCTGACGGGCGACACCGGGGCCGGACTCGGCTATCTGAGGCGCGCGGGGGAGCAGCGCCCGAACGACGCGACCCTGCGTCGGTTGATGGCCGCCGTGCAGGCGGACACCGGGGATCTCAGGTCGCTGGAACGCCTCGCGGACGAGGGGGCCGATGGACTCGCGGACCTGGAACTGGGTCTGCTGCAGCGGTATCTCCTCGCTGGCGACTATTCGCAGGTGCTGACCGCCGCCGAACGCTTCCAGCGTCGCTACCCCAACCGGGCGGCGGGGTATCTGTACCAGGGGATCGCGCTGGTTCGCTCCGGCAAACCGACCGAGGCCCGCCCCGCTTTCGACCGGGCCTTGAGCCTGAGCCCGCGCGATCTGGACATTCTCCTGGGATCGGTCGACGCGCAACTGGCCGGCGGGGACCCCCAGGGTGCCCTCGCCGCGATCATCGCCGTGCTCAAGGACCATCCGCGGAACCCGCTCGTCGCCGCCAATCTGATTACTGTCGCCCTGGCCGCGGGGCATCCCGAGCGGGCGATCCAGGAACTCGAGCGGCTGAGTGTGGCGGACCCGCGCGACCAGGCGCTGGCGGTCCAACTGGCGCGTGCCTATCGGGTCGCGGGGCGGCCGATGGACGCGCTGAAGTTCCTCGATAGGCGAGGGGCTACGCTGGAACCGTCACTGCAGCGTGAGCGCGGCCTGGCGCAGCAGCGGGCCGGGCAGTTGGCGGCAGCGGTGACCACCTTCCGGGGGCTGGCGGACGCGAACCCCGAGTCCGTCGCGGCCCGCATCGACCTGGCGCGGGCGCTCCAGGAGGCCGGGGACCTGGTCGCCGCCGGGCGCCTGTGGGAGGAAGTCCTCGCCAAGGACCCGGACAACGGTGCCGCCCGCATCGGCAAGGCCTGGGCGGTCGTCGCGCGGCTGGCGGTGCCCCCCGAGCCGGCGGCCCTGGAGGCGGCGATAGGTCAGGCGGCGACGGCCCTGAAGGAGCATCCGGACGCGGCCGGCGCCGTCGAGTTGCGGACCCTCGCCCTCATCCTGGCCAGACAGGCACAACAGGCCGTCGCAGGGCTCACGCCGATCGTCGCCCGCGACCACGAACCACGTCAGGTCATGCTGTTGTCGCGGGCCCGGTTCTACGCCGGCGACCAGGTCGGCTCGCTCGGGGTGCTGCGCGACCATGTCGCCCGCTTTCCCGGCGACCCCCAGGTGCGTTGGGAGCTGGCGCAGCACCACCGCGCTGGCCGACAGTTGGGGGCGGCGATGGAGCAGTGGGCCGCCATCCTCGCCCTGGACTGCGGGCGAACCGATGCCGACCGCGAGCTGAACGAGGCCCTGATCGAGGCCGCTGACAAGGACCAGGCGGTCCCGCAGTTCAAGTGCCGTGGAGCGGGCGCGGCCGGACGCTGAGCCGGTCAACGCAACGGTGGCCCGGGGACCGCCGGAGGCTAAACTATCCGGTTGTGCCGGGTGCGCGCGGCGAGTCCCGCGAGGCCCACGCAGAAGAGGGCGAGTGTTGCCGGTTCCGGTGCGGTTTGCAAGTAGTCTGTCGAACTGTTGACAACGGAGGCCCCGGTCCAGCCGAAGGTGTCGAGGACCCACAGCTTCGTCAGTCCGGAGATGGCGGTATTGGTGGTCGGGGAGGGCATGCTGTTCAAACTGCTGAGTGTCGACCCCAGCGGAATGTCCATGGCGGACGTCGCAAAGAACTGCCGGGTCATCGTCGTACTGTTCACGCCGGGGCGCGTATCGGACGTCAAATCCGCGGCGATGAAGTGCTCGTTCGGTCGGAGCACAGAGTCGAATTCGACGCTATACACCACCTGATAAGGTGTGGACGGCAGCGGAACGCCACTCCAGGTGGAAAAATTAAGGATGTCCCAACCGGACTGCGTCTTGGTCTGTGCATACACGGTATTGAGCGCCGCAGAGCTCGAAATGTAGACATAATTCAGGCCTTCCCATGAGCAGGTCTTGTCCGAGGCCCCGGCCCAGGCCGCAATCGTCTGCCCGCCGTCCGCGTTGCAATTGAGGGCCGCCAGGACCGGCTGGGACAGGGCGGCGGCGGTCAGGATGCCGCCGATGGCAAATAATCTCTTCACCTTCATGGAGATACTCCGCTGGGTGGGCGTGGTTTCGAGCGACCGCGGAAGTGGTTCAGCGAAGCGGATCGGAGTCCTCTCGCGTTCCTCCGGCCGACGCGCGATCAGGATACTACGCGGCGCGAAATGAGGAAGCAGGTCGTTGCAAAAAAAGTTGCCTTCGGGTTCCCGCCGCGACCGGAGGTCCCCGTGGGAGCGGCTTCAGCCGCGACGAGCCCACGGCAACTGACGAGGTTACGTCGCGTTGCAAGCCTGCCGGGGATGCGTGGGTCACAATGATTTACAATCAACGCATCACCCGACCGGAGCGCGGCCATGCCTTCTGCCCAGCAATCCCTTGAATCCGCTCGCGCCACCCTGCGCCCGGCACCAAACGATGCACCGCGGACCTCGATGGCGCGACGCGCAATGCCTGCCCTGAGGAATCTCTATTGGGCGTTGAACCTGATCCGCCGGGGTACCTCTTGCGTTTCAGTTCGCGTCCGCCCTTCACGCGCCGCGGCATTGGTATTGCTGGCGCTGTTATGGCAAAGCGGGGGGTGCCGTGTCGGGACCCCGCAGGACCATGCCAAGGCGACCGCGCCGACGTCCGCCTCATCAGCGTCCGCCTTGTCCGCGCCGCTGCCCGATACCGACGGCGACGGCCTGCTGCGCCAGCCGCCGGCCTTCGAGCTGGCCGACCTCAAGCACTACTTTTCCGTCGGCAAGGATGCCTGTACCCTCGGTTGTGCGACCAGCTTCGGGACTGTGCTCGGCGCAGTGGATGGCGTGCCTGCCCAGTCCAATTGTACCCCCACCTGCATTCATCCGGAATATTCGTATCTCGATCTGGATACCGGGGCGATCTCAGTCCAGGCCCGGGACCCGCAACAGCCGAATCTGCGCTATGTCGGCCTCATCTATCAGTGCGTCGAATACGCGCGCCGCTGGTGGATGACGAATCTGGGTATCGCCTTTGGTGACGTCCCCGGCGCCGTCGATATCATCTATCTGACCACCGCAGAGGATATCCGCACCCGCCAGTCCATTGCGCTGGCCCGCTCGATCAACGGCGCGGCGCAACGGCCGCCGCGGCGAGGCGATCTGGTCGTCTATTATCCGAACCGCCAAGACCCCGAGTGGCGGTGGGGGCACGTCGCCGTAGTGATCGGCGTCGATCAGGAACGCGGCAACGTCTCACTCGCCGAGCAGAACTACAGCAATGCCCCCTGGGAAGACGCGACCGATCATGCGCGCCGGATTCGCCTGTTCGAGGTCGGCGGCCGCTATACGCTCATCGATGTCTCGCCGACGCAGATCAAGAACGCGGATGGCGGTCGGATTGCCGGTTGGGTTTATCCGCGCTCGGCCAGGTAGGCAGCCGCGGTGAGGTTCGTTCCTCACGTTGGTCGGACCGGTGGCGGCCTTATCCGGCGCCGCCTGGCGGCGGTCTATCTGCCGGCGGGTGACTGGGTCGACTACCGGACCAACGAGCGGCTCCACAGCACCGGTGAGACCTTCGCCGGCCGCCCGCTGATGCACAACGGGGTCTTCAGCCTGCCCGTCTCAGCCCCACGACCTACCCAGGCTGGACCGCCACCATCGACAACCTGCCCGCGCGCAAGCAGCTCGCCTGGAAGTGTCTGAAACGCTTGGAGGGTGCGACCCAGCCGGTCGTCTGGCAGCCGGGGAACAATAACGTCCTGGTGACCCCCGCCGGCGGCGCGGTCACGACCTCGGGGAATTTCCAGCCGTAGCAGCGCGGCCTTCGCCACCCGTGCGCTGGAGTACAGGGCTTGCGCCCGGTACTCCAGGCGACGGGCGGGCCGCCATTTGCCGCCCCGGCGCTGGACATCCGCTCCGGGCGGTGGCAGCCTTTACCGTGACAGTCCGACGGGGAGCCTGTGGGAGCGGCTTTAGCCGCGACGAGGCTGCGGTAACCCGCGACGTTGCGGCAGCTTGCAAGGCCTCGTCGCGGCTGAAGCCGCTCCCACAGACGGCCGAGTGTTGACACGAATCGCCTATGATCGATTGCACGGCCTTCGCCGGACTGGACCCGGATCTGCGCACGGCCCTGTTGGCCCAGATCCGCGACCTCTGGACCCACGGTTCGACCGCCATCAAGGGTAACTCCCTGACCCTGGGCGAGACCAAGTTCGTCATTGAAGAGGGGCTCACGGTCTCCGGCAAGCCGCTGAAAGACCATCAGGAGGTGATCGGCCAGGCCCGCGCCCAGCAGGCGGGCAGGGTGCGATGATGGCTCGCGCGCGCTGCGGCCCAGGTGTTGGTTCGGGGACGTTCTCCCTTTGCGTCTTTGCGTCTTTGCGTGAGATTCTTCGCGATCACAAAGCGATGGGAATCCGCACCGCCCTCATCTGCGCCCTCCTGCTCGCGGCCGGCGCCGCCCGCCCGGCCGCGCTGGATTTGGGCTCCACCGGGGACCATGTGCGCGTGATCCTGGATACCTCCAAGTCCATGTGCGGCGCCGCCTGCGGGTGGCAGGACCCGCCGAATGATCCGGGCCGGCTTGCGGTCCTGTCGACGCTGCTGCTGCACGACCTGCTGAAACCCGATCCCAACAAGGCGGAGAATCCGGACAGTTTCGCGGTGATCCCGTTCGACCACGCGAAATGGACCGCCGAGCTGCCGCCGCCCGCCACGGTGACGCCCCGGCGGGCCAAGGGGATGGCCGCGCGGGCGCAGTTCATCACCGCCTTGAGCCCGGCGCAACTGCCGCTGGATGTCATGAATACCTATTATTCACCGAGCATCATCCAGGCCCTGGCGGACCTGCCCCCCTTGTCGGGCACGGACAGCGCGGCGATGACCAGGACCATCGTCCTCATTACCGACGGGCTCTCGGTCAATCCGCAGGCCGATCAAGCCTATATCGAGACGCAACTCCTGCCCGCGCTCGCGGCCAAACAGACGCGTCTCTATGCGATCCTGTTCGGTCCGGATGCGACCAGCCGCGGTGAGGCCTTCTTTGCCGGCATCAAGGCAGCCGACGCGGCCAATGTGCGCGCCGGCAAGTATGCGCAGCACGTCTTTCCCGACTTCTTCATCGTGCGCACCGGCGAGGAACTGCCCGCCACCATGATCCGGCTGTTCTCGCAGGGCTTCGGGTATCTGCACCTGCCCGACGACCGCAAGGACCGGGTCGGTACCGGCGCGGTCGGGCTCGATCTGCACCGGGGCGTGGGCCCGACGGAGGCGGCGATCGTGGCCCTGCGGCTGGACCCGGGGCGGCGCTCCACCCCCGCGGCGCCGAAGCTGACACTGTCTCCGCCCGCCGGCGGCAGTGTCAATCTCCAACACCTGCTGGAGGGGCGCGAGCCGGGCGGGAGCTATGCGCTGCGCTGGGAACTCAAGCCCTCGCCCGGCGACTATTCATTGCGCATCGACCAGGGGAGCGACGAGTCGGTCTTCGTCCTGCGCCCGACCAACCTGACGGTCGCCCTGCGTGAGCATCAGGAGCCGCCCGGCGGGGGTGCGCGGCAGGACGCGGTGCCGTCCTGTTTCGCCCTGGGTTCACTGGTGACTATGGCGGATCGGCCCTGTCGGCTCGATTTTCTCGTGGCCTCGGCCGCCGGCACCGCCGGGATACCGCCCAAGTTGACGCTGCGCTATTGGATCAAACAGCCGCGGCCGGGCGCTGCCGGCTATTGGAACATCAATGATGCCGATGGCGCCGGTATTGCCGATACGCACAATTGGGAGGACTTGGCCGCGGGCGGGCGGCGCTATTACTCGCAGACGCAGTTCACCAAGAACCAGTTGCCCGATGGTGCGGATACCCCCTATCAGGCGCATGTGACCGTGAAGGTCGATCTGGAGAACCGGACCGTCGCGGTGCGCGGCGCGGACGATCCATTCGTGGCCCTGGTCTATCCACGGCTCGGCCTGTCGCCGCAGCCGCCGGCCGTCAAGATCATGAATCCCACCAGCGGGGCACTGGGGCGCCGTCAGGAGGCCTGCACCGCCTTCACCCTGACCGAGGACTTCGGGACCCGGCTGGAGAGCGCGCAGGGGAGCCAGGGCGGCGCGGGCATCAATGTCAGGGCCTTCCTGATCGCGGATCGCCAGGCGCGCGCCGGACCTTTGCGCGACGCCCGCTTCAGCCTCGACGGCGAGAGCATCGGTTTCCAGTCGGACCCATCGCAACCTGGCTCTCAACCGGGACCGGAGTGGTCCAAGGGCAAGCAGCGGCGGCTTGACGAGTTGGTGCAGCGCAGCGGGGTCGGCGGTCGGCATGAACTCTGCGTGACCCTGGGGCCCTATGCGGACGGGGACCCGCTCGCGCCGCCGGCCCTGCGGGTGAAGTTCATCCTCGATCACCCGCCCTATGACCATTTCGACGTGGTCAAGTCCCTCCAGGCGGAGGTGCTGGTGGCCCGCGCCCCGGGCCTGCGCTGGTGGTCGTTGCTGCCCCTGGTCCTGTTGCTGCTGGGGCTGCCCCTGGCGCTGCTGCTGCTGCGCGCCCGCGCCGCCTTGCCGCGCGACCTGGGCTATGGCGTGGCGGGCAGCGCCCAGCCGCATCGCTTCACCGCTCGGGCCCTGCCTCCCGCCTCCCCCCTGCGGCGGCTCTTCTCGCGCCGGGCGGAGCGCCAGGTGGTCGACAACCAGGGCGGCCTGCTGGGCTGGGTCCGGCCGCAAGGGGAGACCCTCTATGCCCTGCGACCGGCGCGCGGTGTCACACTGTGCGACCGTGACGGGGCCGAGATCGAGCCTACCCCTGCCGGCTTGCTGCTGCTGGAGGTCCACAAACCCTATCGCCTGAGCAGCGGCGAGGACCACCTATGGTTGCGGATGCAATTCCTATGAACCTCAACCCGATCGAGCGCCCTGAAGGGTCCGCTGCGCGGACCGCCGCCCGCGCGCCCGACGTAGGGTCCGCTGTGCGGACCGCCAACCGCGCGTTCACCAAAGCGCTCGCACCTCTGGCGAAGGTCTTTCATCACCTGCCGCCGACCCTCCTCTGCCTGGCCATCCTGGTGTCGCTCCCCATTCAAGCCGCGCCCGAGCCCCAGTCCGCCCCCCTGGCGCGCCCCCAACGCCACGTCGCGGTAGTCCTGGACACCTCCACCTCGATGCGGGCCGCCGAGAACGACCAGCCGCGCCTCGCCATCCAGGCCATCAAGATCCTGGCCGACCTGCTCGGCCCCGCGGACGACCTGACCCTGGCCTGGATGCCGGACAGTCCGGAGTGCGTCCTGCAGCCGGACCCGGGGCGGCGCCTGGACCGCGACGCGGGGGATCTCGCCGGCTTCAAACAGGCGGTGGATCAGCGGGCGCTCTATGGTGCACCGACCAATTTCATCGTGCCCTTGCTGACCGTCAAGGAGGCGCTGGACGGCGCCACGGGCAAGGAGCGGCTGCTCATCGTCATCTCCGATGCCGGCCGCGACCTGTGCCGGGGGGACAGCAACCGGGTCCTGGGCGAACTGCGCGCCGCCGGTGTCCATACCGCGATCGTCGGCCTGGGCAACCGGGGACGGCCGGTCCACAGCGAATACGACATCCACACCGCGGCGCAGAACCCCACCGAGCTGCTGTCCGCCATCGGCGAGATCTACCAGCGCTTCCTGGGCGCCAAGGCCCCGGATTCGGGCCAACTCTCACCGGCCTCCACCCTGATCGAGACCAGGCTCGCCCCCTTCGTGGACGAGGCCTTCCTGCTGGTCGCGGCGCAGGGCCCGGTGGGCGGCATCGCGCCAGCCGCGGGTAACCCGGCCGCGGAGGCGCTCGAGCCCGACTACCGCGCCGGTGAGACCCGCGGCATCGACGACCTGATGCGCGGCTATCGCATCCTGCGCCTGCGCCGGCCGGCGGCCGGCACCTGGCGCTTCGAGGTGACCGGCCTGACGGGGGAGGCCGGCTGGTATCTGATCCAGGACTTCTCGATCAGTCTGCGGGTCGTCACGCCGGCCAAGGCGGCGCAGGGGGAGGACACCCTGGTGACGGCGCAATTGATCGACGACCGGACCGGGCAACGCATCGCGCGGCCCGGGGAGATCCCGGGGCTCACGGTGACGGCCCTGGTGGACGGCAAAGAGATCGCCTTTCGCGATGACGGCCAGGAGGGCGACCAGAGTGCCGACGACGGGCTCATGACCGCCCGGGTGCGTTTCATGGGGACCGGGCCCGTGACCTTCCCAGTGCGCCTGTCAAGCCGCTATCTCCAGGACGAGCAGCGCCAACAGATCCAGGTCGCGCCGGCCGCCTGGGTGCTCGAGGTACAGACCCCGACACAGGCCTTCATCGGCGACACCATCGCGGTCGCCGTCCGGCTCAAGGCCCTGGGCGCGCGCCATGCGCTGGGGACGCCGGAGCGAGTGAGCGCCCGGCTCCCCGACGGCCGCACCCTGGCCCTGCGCGACGACGGCCGCGAGGGCGATCAAACGGCCGGGGACGGCGTCTATGCCCGCGACTGGACGCCGGGGCAGGTCGGGGTCCTGATGATCGACTACCGGGCCGAGGGGGGCACCGACTCCGCCGCGGCGCAGGGGCCGGTGGACATCAAGGGCACCATCGCCTTCGGACCGCCCGGGGTGCTGGACTATGGGCGACTCACCGGCCGCTCCCAGGGCGAGGCGCCGCTCGATCTGGGTTTCATCCAGGCCAGGGGCCGCTTCGATCTGAAGCTCACGAGCGACTTCGCACAGTCCGGCGCCGTACTGGAAATCGACCTGGGTGAAGGCTTCAGGCAACTGGGTGGGCGGGCGCTGGTCCTGGGCTTCGACGGCAGCGGGCAGCAGCACTATCCGGTGCGGCTGCGGGTCGCTACCTGTCCGGCGGCCTGCCGCCCGGACCAGGCCGGGTCCCTGGTGGTAGAGACACTGGACGGCCGCGGCCAGACGCTGCGGGCCGCGGTCCCGATCCGGGTGGAGATCATTCCGGACCACTGGCTGCGCTGCTGGTGGCCGGTCATCGTCGCCATCCTGCTGGCACTGCTGGGCGCCTTCATCCTCTACGGCATCCTGCGACCGGCCCGCTTCCCGCGCCCCCTGGCCGTGATCCTCTCCCCGGAGGCCGACATGGACGAGGGCTATCCATTCAACATCCGCTCCCAAAAGGGCGCGCGCAGCGGCTTCTACCGCGACGCCCGCATCCATATCACCAGCGACTTCCAGTTACGCCGCGCCGCCGGCGGCGCCCTGGCCCGGCTGCGCGCCGACCGGCTCGGGGTCTTCATCCAGGCCCTGCCGGGCAACACCGTGCTCTATCTGGATGCCGACCACCAATGGGAGCCGCTGAGCACCGAGCAGGAAACCCGGGTCCGCTTCTCGACCCTCTACAAGAACGCCGTGGGCACCCTGTTCTTTGAGTTTCGCAACCTCTGAGTCGTTCCCGGAGTCCAAGGCTTCAGCCTTGGCGCAGGTCGCACAAGGCTAACGGCCAGGGTGGGACCGTCAGTCACGCCAAGAGCGTCACCTCTGACATCGGGCATGGTAATCTGCGCCGGGCGGCGGCGCGCCGGCCAGCGGCGACCTCGCACCGGGGTCAACGGCAGCCGGTCAGCGGCTAGGGGGGAGCGAGGTGTCACGATCAAACGGCGTCAGTAGCGGTGGACGGATGGCACTCACCGGGGCCGCGCTGCTCCTCTGCGTCCTGTTCGTCCTGGGCTTCTGGACCTGGTTCGCGCCGCCCCTGGGCGTACGCCTGGCCAGTGCTCTCCTTGCCCTTGGGGTCTTTTGTCTGTGGCCCTTCTATTTCAACCGGAGCAGGCGACCATGAGATCGATACGTCACCGCGGCGCGCGTCCCTGGGTGTGGTTGCTCGGTACGGCACTGTGCCTCACCGGCCTGGCCGGATGCGAGGAGGGGAGTGCCCCGGGCGCCCCAACCAAGGGTCTGAGCAGCGCCGAGGCAGCGGCGGCACTGGCGGCCCTGCGCGCCGGCGTCCAGGTCACGGTGGTCCCGCCCGGTCAGGTGGACCTGGTCAGCCCGCAGTCGCGCAGTGCGGCCGACACCCTGCCGGCCATCGACACCTTCCCACTGGTGGTGGACCCGGCGCGCGACGACCAGAGCGCGGTGGCCGAGGTCTTCGCCTCCTTGGAGAAGTCCGGCAGCGGGCCCGACGGTTGGCTGACGGAGGTGGCCCAGGCGTTCAACGCGGCCGGGGAGACGCTCCCCGGGGGCAAGGCGGCGCGGGTTGCCGTGCGTCGGATCAGTTCGGGGACCGGCTATGAGTTCATCGCCTCCGGCAAATACCGGCCGGCGGGGTTCAGCCCGTCCAACACCGTCTGGGCGGACATGGCCCGCGCCCAGGGGGCCGACATCTCGGTCGTCGCCGACCGACTGGTAGGGAACGTCGCGGGCATCGTGATGAAGGGCACCGTCGCCGAACGGCTCAAGGCCGGTCGGCCTGAGCTTGGGGTCACCGATGTCGTGGATGCCACGATCCGGGGCCAACTCGCGCTCGGCTACACCAACCCCTTCTCCTCGGCCACCGGGCTCAACCTGCTGCTGACCGTATTGCAGACCTTCGCCCGCGGCGACGAGACCGCCATGCTCACCCCCGCGGTGGCCAGCGCCTTCGAGCAATTCCAGAAGAGCGTACCCTTCGTTGCCATGAGCACGCCGCAACTGCGCGACTCGGTAGAGCAGGACCGCTCACTGGACGCCTTTGTCCTGGAATACTCCCTCTTCGCGCAGACCCCGAGCCTGCTGTCCGGCTATGTGTTCATCCCCTTCGGACAGCGCCACGACAACCCCCTCTATGCCGTGGGTCCGATCAGTCCCGAGCAGCGCGAGGTGCTGGAGCGCTTCGCCGCCTTTGCCGCGGGGGCCCAGCCCCAGGCGCTTGCCACGCGCTACGGCTTCAATGCCAAGGACGACTGGGAGTCGCCCTTTACCGCCCCGTCCGGGCAGACCGCGGTCCGGGCCCAGCGGTTATGGAAGACCAAGAAGGACGCGGGCCGGCCGATCGCGGCGGTGTTCCTGGTGGACGTGAGCGAGTCCATGCGCGGCACCAGGATCGAGCAACTGCGCCGCGCCCTGATCGACGGCGCCGGCTTCATCGCCCCGGAGAACGCCGTCGGGCTCGTCAGCTTTGCCTCCAACGTGACCATCCAACTCCCTATCAAGCCCTTTGCGCTGCTCCAGCAGGCGGCCTTCCAGTCGGCCGTAAAGCGCCTGGATCTCGCGGGCAATACGGCCATGTATGACGGCATCGTGGTCGCGCTCACACTGCTCACGGACTATCAGCGGGCCAACCCGGACGTTCGGCCCATGCTGTTCGTCCTCACCGATGGCGAGACCAATATGGGGCTGAAATTCGCACAGGTGGAGCCGGTCGTCGCCGGTCTCGGAATCCCCGTCTATACCATCGGCTTCGACGCCGACCTCCAGGAGTTGGCACGGCTGTCCGCTCTGGTGGAGGCGGCCAGCCTCAACGCGAGCGAAGCCGACCTGCGCTACAAATTGAGCGCACTGTTCAACGCCCAGTTATAGCTTAGGTACTGGACCATGATGGGCGCCTTCCGCAACTGGCTGCTCCTGGCCTGCTGTCTCTTCGGACTCGCGGCCTGGGGCTACCACGCATACCTCCTGGCCTGGCCCAAGCGGGTCCTGGTGGTGTTGGATAATGCCTATCCCATGGCGCCGGTTTGGGACCGGGTGCCGGCACTGTTGCGGTCATTGAGCGGCGCGCGCTATACCCTCTACGCCCTCGCGACCGACAAGGGCCCGGTCCACGGCTGGCAACCGGTCCTGGACCTGGGCGCCACCCAACCCTATGCCCCGCGGGACTTGAGCGACCTGTCGCGGCGCATCCCGGCCGCCTGGCAGTCCGCGGCGACCGCCACCTGGCTGATCACCAATGCCGCCCCGGCCGAATTGCCGACGGATGGAGACTGGAGGGTCGTGCCGGTAGGTCCCGCGGTAACCCCCTTGAGTAACGAGTCAAGAACACGTTAGACACAACACAATCGTTGTCGTTGTCGTTGTCGTTGTCGTTGTCGTGATCGTAATCGGAGAAGCGAGGCAAGTTGGCGTGCGAGAGAATCCGGGGGCACTACGATAACATCGATTACGACAACGACAACGACGCGACAAGCACTCTCGGCGACAATGCCGGGCCTCGTCCTATCCGGAGCCCCCATGCAAACCACTCTTCCCGCTGCCCCCACCCCCGACGACGCCGCCCTGTGGCACTGCGGTCGACTCTACCTGGCCGATCAGCGGCTGCTGCCCGACCGGGCCGAGTTCCTGGCCCTGGATGATGCCGCAGGGGTCGCCGAGGCGATCCGCGCCATGGTGGTGCGCGGGGCCCCGGCCATCGGTGTCGCCGCCGCCTATGGGGTGGTCCTGGCCGCGCGGACGGCCTTCCGGGCGGCCGGTCCGGCCTGGCAGGACGCGATCACGCCTGACCTCGAACTGCTCACCCAGGCGCGGCCAACCGCCGTCAATCTGGCCTGGGCGGTACGTCGTATGGCCACGCTCATCGCGCGTCTGGACGGCACCGACCCGGAACCGGCCCTGCTGGAGGAGGCGCTCCTGATCCATGCCGAGGATCGGGCCGCCAACCGCCGCATGGGCGACCTGGGGGCCGGGTTGATCACCGGGCCGACCGATGTCATCACCCACTGCAATGCCGGCGCCATCGCGACCGGCGGCTACGGGACCGCCCTGGGGGTGATCCGCAGTGCCTATGCCGCCGGGAAGATCCGCCGTGTCTACGCCGACGAGACCCGCCCCTGGATGCAGGGTGCGCGTCTCACCGCCTGGGAGTTGATGGATTCGGAGATCCCCGTGACCCTGCAGGCGGACGGGGCCGCGGCCAGCCTGATGGCGGGCGGCGGGGTCGGGTGGGTGATCGTCGGCTCGGACCGCATCGCCGCCAATGGGGACGTGGCCAACAAGATCGGTACCTATGGGCTCGCGATCCTGGCCCGCTACCACGGGGTCAAGGTGATGGTCGCCGCCCCCACCTCGACGGTGGACATGGACCTGAGCAGCGGTCGCGACATCCCCATCGAGGAGCGCGACCCGGAGGAACTGCTGTCCTGCGGCGGCCGGCGCCTGGCCCCGGCTGGCTGTGCCGCCCGCAACCCGGTGTTCGACGTGACCCCCGCCGCCCTGGTCGATGCCATCGTCACCGAGCGGGGAGTGGTGCTGGCGCCGACGCTGGAGAAGATGCGGGCGCTGATGGGGTGATCTTGAGAACGGGCGGCGGCCGCGGCCGCGATCCGCGGGAGGGCGCCGACGTCGCCCAGCGCAGCGACTACACTCTTGACTGCGACCCCGGCCCCAGTGATCTGCGCTGCGGCCGGTTCAGACTCACACACCGCTGGGGACAACCCTATGTACAACCGCGCCGCATTGACATCGGACACGTTCTCCTGGGACAGCGCGCTGTCGCTGGCACTCGCGAGCCAACTCGCCTATGCCCGCGACGACGCGGGCCTGATCGCGATGGCGACCACGACCTGGGGCTTCACCGGCTGCATACCCGTCACCGCCGGGGCGACGCGGGTCTTCGTCGCCTGGGACCAGGGCACCGCGATCGTCTGCTTCCGCGGCACCGAGAGTATCGGCGACTGGCTGCTGAACGGCCAGGTCGCACCCGTGACGCGGCCTTACGGACGGGTGCACGGGGGCTTTTCCGAGGGGTTCGAGGCTATCCGTGCCGGTCTCGAGGAGGCCCTGCGGCAGGCCGACCCGGGCACCAAACGGCTGTGGTTGACCGGGCACAGTCTCGGCGGCGCACTCGCCACCGTCACGGCCGCGGAACTGCGTGATCGCTACGCCATCACGGGCCTCTATACCTACGGCCAACCCAAGAGCGTCGGCGCCGCGGCGGCGCAATCGATCGACGGCACCTATCAGCGCTACTTCCGCTTCGTCAATGACGACGACATAGTCCCCGGGGTGCCGCCGGGTTACCGCCACGTCGGGCGTCTCATCTGGTTCGACGCCCAGGGCCGCGTGCAATCAGGCACCCCCGGCACCGAGGCCGAGGCGGGCGCGGACGCACCGCGCGAGCTTAGTGAGGCCGAATTCGCGGAACTGCGGCGGCGGCTGCGCGTGCTTGAAACCGCCACCCAGGCCGAGGTCTCGCTGAGCCTGGGCGGAGTGGAGGCGGCCGCAGGCACCGGCAGGACCGCCGACGCGCAGCAGGCGCTCTTCGATACCAGTGTCGAGGGCCTCTTTCCCAGCGTGCGCGACCACGGCATCGCCCGCTATGTCGCCCAGATTCGCCGCCAGCTCGACCGGCCGGCGGTACTCGACGATGCCATCGCAAAGGCCGTCATCGCATTCAACGGCGAGGCCTTCGCGGTCGAGCTTGAGGGCGCGACGCGCGGCGCGCCGCTGATCGCGGCGGCCAAGGTGCACGCGCTCCTGCGCGTGCGGGCGCCCAATTGGGAGGCGCCGCCGGGAGTCGCCGTTCAGTCGCGGCTCGGCAACGTCATCTCCGTCGCGGCACCGGCCGACCTGCTGGCGGACCTGCGCGACGACCCGGGGGTGGTCTCCATCGAGTCGAGCCGGCCGGGGGGCACGCTGGAACTGGCGAACTCCAAGCCCTTCGTCCATGCGACCGAGGTGCACCGGCCGCCCCTCGCGGAGATGGGTGATGCGGCGCTCGTCGGCCTCATCGATACCGGGGTCGACGTGCTCCACGAGGCCTTTCGCGACGACGCCGGCAACACGCGAATCCTGTGGATCTGGGATCAGCGTGCGTCCGCCGGCACGGCCCCCAAGGGGGTCGACCCGGCCGCCTTCACCCAGTCCTACGGCACCCTCTACGGGCAGCCGGAGATTGCCGGGATGATCCGGCAGGGCAGCGCCCCGGCGGCGCTGCGCGACCCGGGCCTCCACGGCACCCACGTCGCCAGCATCGCCGCCGGGCGCGCGGTCGGCTCCTTCGCCGGCGGTCTCGCCCCGGCGGCCGGACTGATCGTCGTCATCCCGGCCATGGCGATCGCCCCGGGCGACCCCCAAAGCCTCGGGTACTCGACCAGTCATGTCGATGCACTGGCCTTCATCCAAGCCGCCGCGGCCCGCGCCGGGAAACCCGTCGCGATCAATGTCAGCCTGGGCATGAACGCCGGCGCCCACGACGGCAGTTCCACCCTGGAGGCGGCCTTCGACGCCTGTACCGACATGGGGCGGTTACCGGGGATCGTCATCGTCAAATCGGCGGGTAACGAACGCGGCTTCCGGGGACACGCGCGGGCGGACGTGCCTTACAACGGCCTGGCCGAAATCGCCTGGGACGCGCTTGGAGACCAGCGCAGCGAGGACTACATCGAGGCTTGGTTCCATGCCTTCGATGATATCGACTTCACCCTGGTCGACCCCGCCGGTGGCGCCGCAGCCACTGTCACGGTTGCCAATCCCGAGGTTACGGCGGAGTTGAATGGGAATCTCTGCCGCCTGAAGCTGAGCCGCAACCATCGCGACAACGGCGACAACCTCCTCACACTCACGATCGCATCCGATGTGAGCCCCATTCAAGGCGGACGCTGGACCCTGAGGATGCTCGGGCGGACTATCTTGAGCCCCGGGGCCGGGGTAGTACACGCATGGGTGGAACGTGACGGCAGCCGCGCGGTGTCCTTCCGCAGCGGCGACAACGATGAAATGACCCTGAGCATCCCCGGCACGGCCAATCATGTCATCACCGTCGCCGCGTCCGGCTCCGACCTGCCGGTGCAACTGACCAGTTCGTCCTCGTGGGGGCCGACCCGCAAAGGGGGGGCCAAGCCGGACCTCTGCGCCCCCGGCACCGCCATCGTCGCCGCCGCCGCGAACACCGCCAATCACCAGGAGACGATGGCACTCACGGGCACGAGCATGGCCGCGCCCCATGTTACGGGCGCGGTTGCGCTGGCGCTCTCGCGGCGGCACAAGGACCCGGGCAAGCCCCAGGTCAACGCCGTGCAGGTCCAGCGCGAACTGATCGCGAGTGCCCAGAACTTCACGGGTGTGTACAACAAGGGCAGCGGTTTCGGCGTGCTCGACGCGCTGGCCTTCGTGAACCGGTTCTAAGCTGACTTCCGGCAAAGAATCGCCCTGGACCACAGGTCGGGGCTCGACGAGATCAGGACCCACCCGGAAGCGGACCCTCGTCCGTTTCCCGCGGCAGCACGCGCGCCCGCAACTGGCCGCAGCCGCCGTCGATGTCCTGCCCGGCGGAGTTACGCAGCCGGGTGACGATGCCGCGGCGCTGCAGTGCGCCGGCCAGTGCGGCGGCGCGCTCCCGGGGGGTGCGGGTGAAGGGGAGCCCGTCATTGCTGTTGTAGGGGATGAAATTCATCATCGCGTATTTGCCGGCAAGGAGGCTCGCGAGGCCCTCCAACTCCGCATCGGTATCGTTGATACCGGCCAGCAGGGTCCATTGGTATTGGATCGGATAACCGGTGGCGCGGGCGTAGCGCTCGCCCAGTTCGACCAGCTCCGCGGGGGCGATGCGCGGCGCCCGGGGCAGCAGCCGGGCGCGCAGTTGCGCCCTGGTGCTGTGCAGGGAGATGGCCAGCGCCGGCTTGACGGGGCCGAGCGGCAGGCGCTCGAAGACCCGGCGGTCGCCGACGGTGGAGACGACCAGATCCTTGTGCCCGATGGCGCCGCTGGTGCCGAGCAGTTCGATGGCCGCGAGCACGTTCGCGAGATTATGGGCCGGCTCGCCCATCCCCATGAACACCACCCGCTCGACGGCGCGCAGCCGACGGGCCAACGCCACCTGGGCGACGATCTCGGCGCTGCCGAGTTGGCGCCGCAGGCCGGTGCGCCCGGTCATACAGAAGACGCAGCCCACCGCGCAGCCGACCTGGGTGGAGACGCAGAGCCCGCCTTGGGGCAGCAGCACGCTCTCCACCGTCTGGCCGTCGGCCAGTTCGACCAGCAGGCGCGCCGAGCCGTCCGCGCCGGGGTGTTCGGCGCGCAGCCGCGCCAGTGCGCCCAGCTCCGCGGTCAGGGCCGGCAGCAGTGCGCGCACCCGCAGGGGCAGGAAGTCCTCGGCCCGGCGGCGGCGCGTGTCCACGGACTGCACCCGCGCCCAGGCTTGCAGCACGCGCTGTTCGTGACAGGGCTTGGCGCCGTGGTCGCGCAGGCGTTGGCGGATCGCTTCGATCCGCGTGATCGTCAGTGTGGGCATGGTCTCAACCGATCATCTGGAAACAGAAGTTTAGCCGCAAATTAACGCAAATTAACGCAAATAATCAGAGACCTGGCCTTTTCTGCATGTTCACCGTCCGGGTGACGTTCGCGACGACGTTAACCAGAGAATTATTTGCGCTTATTAGCGTTCATTTGCGGCCAAATACTCCTCTTTGGACCATCCGCAGAAGATATCTTGTTCGCAAACGCACCCGAATTCCGCGTCACGGCGACGGCCGGTTTGGTATTTCTCGAGCCTGAACCCCATCTCTTGCGGCTCTGCGCCGGCCGGGTCCGCTACAATCGTGGCGCCCCAGGCCTGATCGTCCGGGCCGCAGAACCCGGTTTCCACAAGCGACAGCTACCGGACGTTCTCACGAACCGGGCGTCGTTGTCGTTGTCGTAATCGTGGTCGGATTATTCGATTACGACGACGATTACGACAACGACAACGACAACGACAGCGTACCCGGGATCCCGGTCACTACATCAGTTCCGATCGCACCCCACAACCAGTCCAGCGAGTCCATCCATGCTCCATCTCGACCTCCCCACCAGCGCCGAACTCCTCGACCTCGCTACCGCGCGCACGGACATCGCCGTGTCGATCTTTCTGCCGACGACGCCCATCAGCACGGAGACCGATGCAGACCGGATTGCGTTGAAAAACCTGGCCAAAGAGGCCATCGCACAGTTGGAGGCCGCGGGTGCGGACAAGCGCCGGATCGGCCCCCTGGCCGAGGAACTGGACGACCTGATCGACGACGGCGAGTTCTGGCGCTATCAGGCCCATGGTCTGGCCATCTACGCGACCCCGGACAACCTGCGGACCTTCCGGGTGCCCAACGCCCTGGAGCCGCTGGTGGAGGTGTCCGACCGCTTTCATCTCAAGCCCCTGCTGCGCGCGATCACCTTCTGCAACGCCTGCTATGTGCTGGCGCTGGCCGAGGGCGGCGTGCGGCTGATCGAGGTCTCGGCCGACCTGCCGGCGGGCGAGGTGAAGGTGATCGGGATGCCAAAGGATGTCGCCTCCGCGGTCGGCAAGGCCAACATCGCGGATCGCTCCCACAGCGGGCGGCTGGTCGGCAGCGAGGGGCAGAAGGTCCTGCTGCGGCAGTATGCCCGCCAGGTCGACAGCGCCCTGCGCGGTCTGCTCGCGGGCAGCGATATCCCGCTGGTGCTGGCCTCGGTCCAGGGCTTGGCCGCCATCTACCGCTCGGTCAATACCTATCCACACCTGGCCGCCCAGGGGATCACGGGCAGTCCGGAGGAACAGAGCGAGGCGGAACTGGCGACGGCCGCGCGTACGGTGCTCGATGGTCTCTACCGCGATCAGATCGCCAAGTGGACCGCGCTCTTCAACCAACGCGCCAACGAGGGCCGCGCCGGCACCGACCTCGCCCAGGTGGCGCGGGCGGCCACCTTCGGCGCCGTCCAGAGCCTGCTGGTGGACATGGACCAGGTGATACCCGGCACGCTCGACGAGACCGACGGCACCCTTACCCTGGCGGACGGCGCCGGCGCGAGCACCTATGGCGTGGTGGACGAGATCGCCCGCCGGGTGCTCCTGTCCGGCGGCCAGGTGCTGAGCGTGCGCCAGGGGGATATCCCCCGGGGCCAGCCGCTGGCGGCGATCCTGCGTTATGCCATCTGATATCCCGGTATACCGCAAAGCGCAGCTTGGCCGGAAATAAAAACGCAGGTTCACTAATGGGCTAAACAAGTCATTTAGGGAATGCCGTAAGCGCCGTTGTCGTTGTCGTTGTCGTAATCGATTTGATCGTATCCGATTACGACAACGATTACGACAACGACAACGACAACGACAAGACAACGATGGTACTCGTTGTTTAGAAGGACCCGAAGGCCAGCCCCAGGCCGATGACCGCGAGCAATGCGAGCAGGCTGCCGATCAGCATGACGATGGCGCCGTCGCGATAGCTGCCGCGGTGGGTGGCCCCGCTGACGGCCAGCAGGGTCACCACGGCACCATTGTGGGGCAGGCTGGAGAGTCCGCCGGCGGCGATGGTGGCGACCCGGTGCATCAGTTCGGGCGCGATGCCCGCCTGCGCCGCCAACTGCCCAAAAGTGCCGCCCAGGGCCTGCATGGTGATCATCAGGCCCCCGGACGCCGAGCCGGTGATGCCCGAGATGACGTTGGTGGCGAACGCGAGCGACACGAGCGGCCCGTCCACCGCCAGGAAGGCCTCGGTCACCCGGGCGAAGGCGGGCAGGGCGAGAATCACGGCGCCGAAGCCCAGCATGATCGCGGCACCGATCAGCCCCAGCCCGGGGGCGGCGAAGGTCGTGGTGCCAAAATAGGGCATCGGGATCGCGTTGGGGATCGACGGGGTACCGGGCAGCGCCGTCATGGTAAAGGTGAAGGCGCCCAGGGCCACCGCGGCCGGGATCAGCCGGTGGGGGAGGTCGGCCCGCCGGAACAGGGCATCGGCGACCGGGACTACCACGAAGGCGACCACGAACAGGCTCACCCCGCCATAGGTCAGGAGCGCACAGGCCAGGACCACGGACAGGATCGCGCGCTGCGGCCCCAGGCGCGCGGTCAGGGTGCGGGCAATGGCGGTCGCCGAGCCGCTGTCGTCCATCAGCTTGCCGAACACCGCGAAGCAATCATCTGTCTGGTTGGTTGGCAGGCGCACGCGGTGCGGGTCCAGTAGCGGACTTAAGGTCCATTACGGGAGTCGGAATGGGTGCGTACGGGGCCGCGCACCATAGGCCAGTGCAATGAGAAGTGCAACCCCCAATGTGCAATCAGTCGCGCGGATTAGCTTTCAGTGGCGAGCTCGAACCGAATGAGTGCAGCGGGCCCGGGGCGGATTCACTATTGAACCGAATGCGTGCAGATTGCCCCCGGTCTGGAACTGACTCTGCACCGAATGCGTGCGGCAGGGCCAGGCTCGCCATTCCTAAGGTGACACCCGTCGCGGCCTGGGGGCCGCTCCTACGCCGTAGGAGCGGCCCCCAGGCCGCGACGGGTTGCCGCAAGGGCCTGTGGCCGGCGTTATGGTCAAGGCCGTCCTTGCCGTCGGCCGGGGACTGGGCTATCCTAAACCCTATGTCGTATCATGGTTGTTGCCCGCGCGACGAGCGCTCGACAATGGCCCTGTCGTCACCCGCAGCGGTGCCTCCCGGCCCCGCTGCGCCCACCCCGCCCGCCTGACCGCACCGCGCTGTAGAGGTTAAGTAAATGAGTATACTAAAGAATATCGTTGATGGCCTGCATGGGTCCAAGATCGAGGGGCTGGCCAGGACCTTCACCCGCCTGGGGTGGAGCGGTTTTTGGCTCCAGGTGTTGCTGGGGTCGATTCCGGTCGTGCTGATGTTCTATGTCTTTGTCTTCTCTGGCAGCTTATCAGGCCCGCGCAACGGCCTGCCGATCGTCGAGTTCCTGAGCACGGCCAATCTGCTGGTGCTCCTGTTCACCGTCGTCTGGTTTTATCGCTACGTCGGTCTCGGCAAGCGGATCGCCGACCCCCAGACACGCCCGACCGAATCGGCGGTCATCGCGACCGTCTGGACCGGTCTGGTCGCGAGCAGTCTGGGTATCCTGTTTGCTATGCTGGTCATGCTGTTGGACGTGGCGCAACTCCTGTTCTATTTCCTCTCCGCGCCCCAGGCGGGCATCCCGACCTTGCAGACGGCGACCGTCGGCACCTCCGCCAGTTGGGTCTCCGCGGTCGATCTGCTCAGCCTGATGGCCCTGCTGCTGACGCTCGCCGCCGAGGTGATCACCCTGGTGCTCGGTCTCTGGCTCATGTTCCGTACCTCGCAGTGCGCGGGCGAGTTTCCCGAGTCCGTATAACCGTGTGGGGTGGACTGGGCTGAGCCGGTCCACCTCGTTGTCGTTGTCGTTGTCGTAATCGTAGTCGGAGTAGCGATGCACTGTGGGGTGCGAGAGACTCCGGGGCGCGACGATAGCCTCGATTACGACCACGACAACGACAACGACAACGATTGTGTCGGTAGCGGTGACTGTAGACCAGGGCAATAGGGGAGGGCGGTGCTATGGGTTCCAAATTGATCAAACTATTGAAAGTCGCCGCCCTGCTGATCGTGGGCGGCGCCGTGACCTTCCTCGGCGTGCGGGCCTTCGAGTCGCAACGCGGCACGCCGCTGGAGCCCTGGCATACCTTCGTTCCCCATGAGTTGTCGGCCGATGAACTGGAGCGCGCCGACTGGGACCGGTATCTCGAGGCGGAAAAGGCCATCTTCGAGGAGATCCGCGAGAACGTCACGCGGCGCCTGGACGCGGATGAGCGAATCCCCGCCAACCGCTATTTCGAGGGCAGCCCGGTCTACCCCGGGCGCTTCGTCAAGGACTGGAATCGTTCCTATACCCTGGAGCCCGCCGGCCCCCCGGTCGGTGTCGTCGTCTTGCTCCATGGCCTGACCGATTCACCCTATAGCATGCGCCATATCGCCCAACGCTATCAGGAGCGCGGCTTTGTGGCCGTCGTACCGCGGTTGCCGGGTCACGGCAGCGTACCCGCCGGGCTCGCGGCGGTCCATTGGGAGGACTGGACCGCCGCCACGCGCCTGGCGGTGCGCGAGGCGCGGCGGCAGGTCGGCCCGGACCTGCCCCTGCACATCGTGGGATACTCCAACGGCGGGGCCCTCGCGATGAAATATGCCCTGGATGCCATCGACGACCCCAGGCTACCGCGGGCCGAGCGGATCATCCTGATCTCGCCCATGATCGGCGTCACGGATTTGGCGCGCTTCGCCGGGTTTGCCGGTCTGCCAGCCCTCTTCCCCCGCTTCGCCAAGGCCGCCTGGCTCTCGATTCTGCCGGAATTCAATCCATTCAAGTACAATTCCTTCCCCGTCAACGCCGCGCGCCAATCCTCGCTCTTGACCCGCGCCCTACAGCCGCGGCTGGCCCGCTTCGCGCGCGAGGACCGGCTGGGCACCCTGCCGCCCATCCTCACCTTCCAATCGCTCACCGATTTCACGGTCAGCACCCCGGCGATCGTCAACGCGCTCTATGCCCGGTTGCCGGCGAACGGCAGCGAGCTGGTCCTCTTCGACCTCAATCGTCACACCGAATTCGGTCCCTTGCTGCGCCCCAGTACCGAGACCATGCTCGCCCGCCTGCTGCCGCAGCCCCCGCGCAACTATCGCACCACGATCATCACCAACCGCGATGACCGCTCCGCGGACGTGGTGGAACGTACGATCGCGGCGGGGGCGACGACCGAGGTGGTGCGACCCCTGGGCTTGACCTACCCCAGCGATGTCTTTTCCCTCTCCCATGTGGCACTGCCATTCCCCGTGACCGATTCGCTCTATGGGATGGAGCCTGACCGCTCCGAAGACTTCGGCGTTCACCTGGGGGCCATGGCGGTGCGCGGTGAGCGGGGCATCCTGATCGTCAGCCTCGACGCGCTGATCCGGATGTCGTCCAATCCGTTCTTTCCCTATCTATTGGACCGCATCACGGGGCAGATGGACGCCAGGTCCGATGAAGCATTACTGCCTGACGCTCACCGGTGAGCTGCTGCCGGGGGCCGAGCGGGCGGCCACGCTCGCGGCGCTGGCGGCGGCGCTCAAGCTGACCGAGGCGCAGGCCGGGGCATTCCTGAGTGGCCGCCCGCGGCCACTGCGCGGTGAGCTGTCGCAGGAGCGGGCGGAGCAGGCACGGGTGGGCTTTGAACGGATCGGGGTGGGTTGCCTGATCAGCGAAGTCGGGGAGGGGACGCGTGAGCCCGTCTTGGCGGCCGAGGCCTTTCGCCGTCCGAGTCGGCTCAGCCTCACCGCGGCGACGATGCGCTGTCCCAGTTGTAGCGCCGAGCAGCCGCCAGGCGAGGTCTGCCAGGAGTGCGGAATCGTCTTCGCGAAGTTCGGCAGGCCCGCGACGCCCCGGCGGGCGCCCGCGGCCCGGCCGGAGGCGCGCCCATTCCCCTATAAAACAGTAGGCCAACTCCTGCTGCTGATCGCCCTATGGGCACTGGCGCTCGCCTTCTGGAGCCACTGGAAGAAGGACCAGCTCCCGCCGCCCGATTTTTACGACACCGCCCGCCTGGGTGAGCCGCAACAGACCCCGACCGCGGTCCGACCCTTCCAGGTCGAGGCCGAGGGCATCGTCTACACCATCGAACCCCTCTACGACTACCAACTCGACGGGGTCGTCGTGAGCCTCCACGACAGCGACGTCTTCTGGGACATCTATCACTTCAAGGACTGGAAAGACTTCATCAACATCCGCGACCTGTGCGTGGTCTGGGGCGGCAACGTCACCACCGGGGCCTTCCGTGCCATGTCCTACCACAACACTACCTGGACCTGCTGGGTCGCGAGCCGCGGCACCGGGTCCGCGGCGGCCTTCGCCACGGACCAACTCTCCAACAACCACCTGCTGACGCAGGACCCACTGATCCGGCGGGCGCTCAAATCCGCCGAGATCGGCGACCAGGTCCGCTTGCGCGGCAAACTGGCGCGCTACTCCCATGCCGGCGGTTTCCAGCGCGGCACCAGCACCAGCCGCACCGATCAGGGCAACGGCGCCTGCGAGACGGTTTACCTTGAGGCCTTCGAGATCACGCGCAAGGCCAACACCGGCTGGCGC
>Ga0247840_10003242_pt1 | contig 27803 bp, 21 predicted proteins | sample LaCruzMarch2015__FD_192404 | JGI IMG/M metagenome (GOLD analysis project Ga0247840, IMG submission 192404) | Freshwater microbial communities from meromictic Lake La Cruz, Castile-La Mancha, Spain - LaCruzMarch2015_17m | ecosystem: Environmental > Aquatic > Freshwater > Lake | place: Spain...
TGCACCAGTCCTGCAAGGTGCTACGGGCCACGCCCAGTTCGACGGCGACGTGGCGTTGCGGCTGCCCCGTCGCCAAGCGCGCGACGGCTGCCCCGCGCTGTTCGGCTCGCTCCAGGCGCGAGCGGTGTTTCACGACCCACCGCCGGCCGACCGCCGGACCACGCCCGGTGGCATCGGCCCAATGTCTGCGCTAAAGTCGATCCCGGCAGGACCTTCGAACATCGTGCTTCTCCCTCGGTTTGTTTGCACTTCCAAGGGTACACAATTTCGCGGGTCCTGCCGCTCTCCAGTGGGTGATTCACCAACTTCTACGCTAGGTCTTGGCCGGATTTATGATCAAGGCCGTTTCGGCCTTGATCACCACTCCGGCCACAGGCCCTTGCGGCAACCCGTCGCGGCCTGGGGGCCGCTCCTACGCCGTAGGAGCGGCCCCCAGGCCGCGACGGATGTCACCCTCGAGGTGGCCGGAATTAATGATCAAGGCCCTCCGCGCCTATGGCTGGCCGGGGAGCATCCGTGAATTGGAGAACGTTATCGAGCGGGCACTGATCCTCTCGTTGGGCACCACCCTGGTACTTCAAGGATCTGGTCGAGCAGCATCCGGCCGCGTCCGCCGACGCCGCAGTCATCAGACCTACCGGTCTGACCCTGGAGGAGGCCGAGCGTCACCACATCAACGCCATGCTGGAGGAGACCTACTGCTGTTGCGCGGGAGGCGGATTCCGCTCGAACAGTGGCACTTGCAACGGACCGAGGGGTCAGTGAAACTGCTGGCCGACCAGTCGTGCTCGGCTCGCCCCCTCAGGGCACGGGTCCAGGTACGTAGGTGCACGGGCATCCTGCGATGCGCGGGCGGGTTCAGATTGCTGTCTCGCTTGGAAGGGGTGCTGGCATCGCGACGGGGACGGCAGGGTTGGGATGTTAGTAATCTAACGCAATCTGGATCGTGTTAGGCCAGGACCGAGTAGCCACTTACCTTCTAAGGAAAATAGGAAAATGGGTCATAACGCTTTTCGCAATCTTTAGGGGCGGGAATGCGCGTCATCTCAAAGAAGCCCATAAGAGGTTTCAGCGAAACTGGACATCGGCGGCTGCGTCTCGTGCAGCGGGTGATTTGGGTGCTGACAACCACTGTCACGTTGAATGCATGCGAATTGTGCATGACAACCCAGTGCCGGGGAAGGCCATTCTTACCCTCGCAGGAGGTAATGCTGGGAGGGCATGCCAGCATTCAAAGTCCGCGAATTCCGAGGATCAGTTGTCTAATGATTGTTCGCCTCAAGTCAGATCAGCGGCCCCAGTGTCACACATAGAATCGGAAGGCGATTACGAGCAGACCGCGACTTTCCTCAATAGCCTGCTCGATGTTGTCCGGGACGATGCCAGTCACCCCCTCTGTTCGCTTGTTTCACTGGTTGGCGATCTGATCGAAGCATATGAAAGCGATCGTGAACCGCTTTAGCCAGGGGCAAGCGCAATGCGGGCAATGCGGGCAATGCGCTCGGCTGAAATCCTTACGCCCAGGGCATTTCCCGGCGGGACTGGGCATGCGCCCGGTCCTGAACGTTTGATCCGCCGCCGACCGTTGGCAGGAGTTTGAAGATGCCTGAATCTCCATGGGGACAAGCGGGCGCGACCCTGAGCCACAAGAACGCGTGCAAGGAATTCGGCCTCACCGAAGCCGAAGTCATTGCGGCGATGAGAGCGGGCAGACTGCAATACCGACAAAACTGTGCTCATGGCAATCCCTATTTCAGATTGCTGCGGTCCGAAGTCGAGTCATTGGTCCTGGAGATACGCGGCGGGAAAGGCGTGCAGATGCAGAAGATCAATCATCAATTGCAAGAGATCGACACGGAAATCCGTAGTATCAAGAGAAGACTGGCATCATTGGAAAGGCAGAAACTTGAATTGCTTGAGATTCAACGACAGACGCAAGCCTGACAGCAGCAAACCGGTCGGGTCCCGCATCAAGGGATTCGGATGAATGCAAGACGAGAAGACCGGAGGTCGAGGCTTTAGCCGGTCGACATTGCATTTCAGCGGCCTTGGTCCGGCTAACGGTCATGGCGGAAGGCTTGTCCGGCACCCCGGAACATGAAAGGTCTTTGTGGGAGCGGCCTCCGGCCGCGATGCGGCGCGGCGGCGAGCTTCGACGCCGCGTTCACCACGCGGCCCGTCGCGGCTGAAGCCGCTCCCACAGCGTCGCTGCGCGACTTTCACGGCAAAGCCTCGACCTCCAGGTCACCGCGAAGACGGACAGGGCCTTGATCATGGTGTAGACCTCGCCCGCGGGCTCTGCCGCGACTGGTCGCGGGGGATGAGGGCGTTGCGCCGGTTGTCACGCCGCCAAGCGGCTTTCCGTATCAAATCCCCTTCGTCCTTGCCCGCGAGTCCGGGCGCTACCGCTGGCAGGTGCCGCTGTGGCCGGGCACCTGCTGGCGGAGCACCCGGCGCGGCTGTTGGAGCGGGAGATCGAGGGCGGATTCCTTGTTCGGTTCCGGCTGCTGCCCTCGTGATACCGGTGGAGAGACTAGGCAAGTATTCGCTGCGGCCTACCCGTGGCCCGGACGGAGCGCAGCGCAGTCCGGGGGCGGCCTCGCACCGGCGGGCCGCGCCTGGGAGGCCGAGATGAGCAGTGCGCGCGTGGCCTTGGCGGAGCGGTTCGACCAGTGGCGCGCGGGGATCATGACGTGCGATGATCTAGGCTGGCTAAGCGATGCCAAGCCGATCGGCCAACCGATAGCGGAGGAACAGTGCAGTGTCCATTCCAGCAAGCGTCGCGAGGTTTACCCTGACCCTGCTGGTGTCGGCCGTGCCGATCGTCCAGGCCGCCGGCATCTACCGGTGCACCCAGGCCGACGGGAGTGTCACCTTGTCGGACCTTGCCTGTCCGGCGGATACGCTGACCCGTGAGTATCAGGGGGAGGCCACGGGTTCGCGCGAATCACAGGCCCCTGCCCACGACCCCTATTCGATCATGGAGCAGGTGCGGGGGATTGAAAAGAGAGAAAAGGCCGCGCGCAAGGCGGCGGCCAGGGAACGAAAGGATCGCGACAGCGAGGGCCGCGCCGCGCGCTCGAGGCAACCTTCGCAACGGCTGCTGACGTATCAGGAGGCCAGGCAAAAGGCCTTGGATGCAACCGGCTACCATGATTATGAAACGCTGTCACAGGCCCAGCGCGACCGGGTGCACGAGGAGATGGCGAAATACCGCCATGGTCCGCCGAAAGCTGAAGCGAAACGGGCAACCGCCAGTGGCAAGCGGCGCACGAGCGGGGCCACCAGGAGGGGCACCGGCGAGGGTTGCGCACCGGCCGGCAAGGGTGATGGCGGCAGCGGGAACCTGAGTTCCTGTGCGCCCGCCGGCCGTAATGGCAAGAGCGATACGACAAACGGCGAGGTGGTCTCCGGTCACTGGTGATAGCGAGGGGTGGCACGGGCCTTGATCATGGTCCCAGCCCCAAAGGGAGCGGAGGTCGAACCTGTACCGCGAAAGTCGCGCAGCGACGCTGTGGGAGCGGCTTCAGCCGCGATCCGACCACGCAAGCGGCTGTGGCCTCGTCGCGGCTGAAGCCGCTCCCACACGCGCGCCTTATCATCGTCCAGAGTGGCTGGCGCTGGTGGACTGCGTTGCGCTTGTCCACCCTACACTGCCGCGGGGTTGCAACGCGGGTCAAGGCCCGCGCCGCGATCCGCGACGCGCCCCGGCCCACCCGGTGGCCCGTTGTCGGCGATAATGCCCGCCACGTGATCACAATGCCCCGAGGACGCGGCCGTTGCGCCGACAGTCATGAAGATCCTGTTCGTGTTGCATAGTCACTCCTACGGGGGGGCGGAGATGCACCTGTCGGAGTTGGCGTGCGGCCTGAGTGCGCACGGGCACTCGGTCGCCTTTGCCGGGCCGGGGGATTCGTGGCTGGCGCAGCGCTTCCGCACGGCGGGACTCGCCTGTTACCACTTGCCTATGCACGGGTTTTTCGACGCCTGGTCGCTGCTCATGCTGGCGCGCGCGGCCCGGCGCTGGGGGGCCGAGCTGATCCACGGCCATCTCACCCGTGGTGCCTTCTATGCCGGCCTGGGCGGGCGCCTCGCCGGGGTCCCGGTGGTGGCTACGGCCCATTCCACCAATGCCGGCAAGCACTTCGGCCGTGCGGACCGGATCATCGCGGTGAGTGCCGCGGTGGCCGGGTTTCTGGTCGCGCAGGGCTATGACCCGCGGCGGATCAGCGTGGTCCACCATGGGGTGGCCGATCCACTGCGGCTCCCGCCGCATCCGGTCTTGCGGGCCGCGCTGGGGCTGCCCGCCGAGACCGTCCTGTGCGGCATCGTGGCCCGGCTGGTGCGCGCCAAGGGGCAGGACCTGGCCATCGATGCGCTCGCCGACTGTCCGGACCTGCTCCACCTGGTCCTGATCGGGGACGACTCCACATCCTGGGGTAGGGCGATGCGGGCGCGCGCGGCGGCCGTCGGGGTCGCGGACCGGGTGCACTTTCTGGGCTTTCGCGATGCCGCACCCCAGTGGATGCGTGAGCTGGACCTGGTGCTGGCGCCCTCGCGGCGCGAGGCCCTGTCGCTGACCCTGGCGGAGGCGGCGGCGGTCGGCTTGCCGGTCATCGCGGCCCGTGTCGGGGGTATCCCGGAGGTGGTGGCGGACGGTGAGACCGGGCTGCTGGTCCCCGCCGAGGACGCGGCGGCACTTGCCGCCGCGCTGGTCCGCCTGGCCGCCGACCCTGGGCTGCGGGGCCGTCTCGGGGCCCAGGGCCGGGCCCGCTATCTGAGTCACTTCTCGCTGGAGACCATGGTGGACGGGACCGAGGCGGTCTATCGGCAGGTCTTGACGGGCCCGCAGCCTTGAATTTGAGTGGAGCAGTGGGTCCGCGAAGTCGTTGTCGTTGTCGTAATCGGAGACGCGATGCAATTTGGCGTGCGAGAGAATCGGGGGCGCTACGATAATCTCGATTACGACAACGACAACGACAACGAGACGGTGCGATAAGCATTCCCTAATGGATTTGTTTAATTTATCAGTGAACCCTTCCTGAGCATGAACGGCATCTCCATTCTGATGTATCACCAGGTCGGTGACTTCCGGCGGGTCAAGGCCCACCGGGCGGTCTTCTGTCACCAGCGCCGCTTTGCCGCCCAGATGGCGCTGCTCAAACGGCTGCGGTGCAGCGTCCTGACGATGGATCAGGTCCTGGCCTGTGTCGCCGGGGACCTGGCGGTGCCGCCGCGGGCGGTGGCCATTACCTTCGACGACGGCTATCAGAATTTCTATGACACCGCGCTGCCGCAGTTGCAGCGCCACGGTTTTCCCGCCACGGTCTATGTGGTCGCCACGCTCGTCGGGCGCACGGCCGCCTGGCTCCCGGCCGACGGTCTGGCCGCGGCACCGCTCATGGACGCGGCGCATCTGCGCGCGATCCGCCGCGCCGGCATCCAGGTCGGCTCGCACGCCATGAACCACCTGCCGCTGGCCGGGCTGGCGGCGGACCGGCTCGCGACTGAACTGGCGGGCAGCCGCGCCGCGCTGGAGGACCTGCTGGGTGAACCCGTCCGGCACCTGTGCTACCCCTACGGCAGCCATGACCTGGCGGCGGTCGAGGCCGCCGCCCGCGCCGGTTACGCCTCCGGTGTCACCTGCCAGCGCGGGCTGGCAACCCGCGCCTTCGACCCGCTGGCCCTGCCGCGCAAGGCGATCTCACTGGGTGATGACCTGCTTGGGTTTTGGTGGAAGGTCGGATTCAAGCACCGGCCCAAGGGGGTTGCGGTGAGCCGGCCCCTGAGCCTGAAAGGAGGCGTCATCCACAGATGAATACAGATGAACACAGATTATTCACTGCCATTAGGGAACGCTGGTTGCGCCGTTGTCGTTGTCGTTGTCGTAATCGAGTTTATCGTAGTGCCCCGGATTCTCTCACACCCTGAATGGCATCGCCTCTCCGAATACGATTACGACGACGACAACGACAACGATTGTGTCTGTGTTTAGCTTGTTCGTGACTCGTTACTCAACCGCAGTGGCCCCTGGTCGCGTTCACTCGCAGGCAGGGCGTCTTGCGAAGACTCGGGGTCGCCGTATCCGGTGTCCGCGCCCAGGGGCCGGAAATGCCCCGGTTCGTCGGCCAGGTGGCGGCGCCATCGGACCAGGGCGGGTGCGCAGGCGGGCGCGAGGAGCAGTCTCCACCAGTAGGCGAGCAGGCGGTCGCCGAATGAGATCGCCAGCCGCGGCAGGGCCAGCGGGTGGTCCGCGACCGTCGCCGGGCCGCGCAGGCAGGTGGTCGCGCTGGCATAGCCGGCGCGCGCGGCGGCCTGCACGGTGGCGCGGTCGAAGCTGTTGTAGGGGTAGCTCAGGTGCCGGACCTCATCGCCCAGGATGTCCTCCAGCGCCGCCTTGCTGTCGCGCAACTCCTGGCGCAGGACCAGCCGGCTCGCCCGGTGCAGTTTGGTGTGGCTGGCCGTATGGGAGCCGATGGTGATGCCGGCCGCGTGGACCTCGCGCAGGCGCTGCGCGGACATCAGGTCCGGGATGGGGCGGCCGGGCTCCGCGGCAAACCACTCGGCGCGGCGCCCGAGCCAGCCGCTGATGGCATAGACGATGGCCGGGAAGCCGTGGTCCTGCAACACCGGCAGGGCCTGTTGCGCGAAGTTCTCGTAACCGTCGTCGAAGGTCAGCACGACGGCGCGCGCCGGCGCCACCTGCGCACCCGCCAGACAGTCGAGCGCCGTGTCGAGATCCAGCACCCGGTAGCCGAGCCGGGCGAGCAGGGCCATCTGGCGGGTGAAGCGGCGGCGGTCGCAGTAGTTGGCGCGGTGCCTGCGTATCGCCTTGAAGTCGCCCACCTGGTGATAGACCAGGATGCCGACGGCCGGGTGCTTGGTCATGGTGCCGATCACCCCAACAACTCCCGATAAACGGCCAGATTTCCCTCCACCATGGCGTCGATGGAGAATTCGCGCGCCATCAGCGCGCGGCCCCCGGCGCCCAGGGCGCGGCGGCGCGCCGGATCGGCCAGCAGGGCGGCGAGCGCCGCGCCCAGGGCCGCCACGTCGCCGGGCGGGACCAGGAGTCCGTTCTCCCCGTCGCGCACCGCCTCCGGGATGCCCCCGGCGCGGCTCGCGACGATCGGTACCCCGGCGCTCGCCGCCTGGAGCAGTGAAACGCCCAGCCCCTCCATCAGGGCCGGGTGCACCAGCAGATCCAGGCAGGGCAGTATCTCATCGAGGTCATCGCGAAAGCCGGCCAGGGTGACATGAGTGCCGAGCCCCAGGGCCCGGATTTCGCGCGCCAGGTCCGGCCCCTGCGGACCCTGGCCGAAGAAAAATACCCTAAGTTCCGGGTGCGCCGCCACCAGGGGCGGCAGGGCGCGCAGCAGAAACCGATGGCCCTTGCGCTCGATCAACTGGGCGACCACGGCGAGCCAGGGGCCGGCGGCGGGCACCCGCAGGCGCGCCGCCGCCGCCGCCCGGTCGCCGGGCCGGGCATAACGCCGCCAGTCCACGGCGCTGCGCACCACCCGCAGCTTCTCCGGGGGCAGGCCCTCGCCGCGCAGCACCCGGGCGATCCCCTCGGAGATGGCGATCACCCGGTCATGGAGCCGGTACTTGAGCGCCACGAGCCCCCGCGCCTCCGGATTGTCCACCCGCCGCGTGTGCACCACCGGCACCCCGGTGAGACGCGCCGCGATCCCCCCCATCAGGTCTGCCCCGATGCGGCTGTGCAGGTGCACCAGGTCCGGGCGCTGGTCACGGATCAGGCGGGCCAGGCGCGGCACCAGCAGCAGGTCCGCGTCCCCGTGCATCGGCAGTCCCCAGACCCGCGCGATCGGCCCCGCGGCCTCCCCCAGGGCGCAGCCCGCGGGGCAGGCGAGCAGATTCTCGTGGCCGCGCGCGCGCAGGCCGCGCAGCAGGTGCAGGACCTGGAAGGCACCGCCGTAGAGGTGCCGGCCGCCCTCCACATGCAGGACCTTCAAGGCGCGGTCCCGAGCACTGCCTGGGCGGCGGCCAGGACCTCGCCGACCCCCAGGGCCTTCATACAGGTGAAGTCCCCGTTGCAGGTGGGCCGGCGCCGGCACGGCGAGCAGGGCTGGCGATGGTAGAGCACCCGGGCGTTGGCGCGGGTGGTCTCGAGATAAGGACAGGTGGAGCCGAAGAGCAGCACGGACGGGGTGCCGGCGGCGATGCCCATGTGCCCCAGCCCGGTGTCGACCGCCACCACCAGGGCGGCGCGCTCGATCAGGGCGGCGGCCTCGCCCAGGCTGGTCTGGCCCACCAGGTTGACCAGCGGCGGCCGGGTCGCGTCGCGGATCCCTCCCAGGCCCCCGTCGGTGCCCCCCGCGGCCGCCCCGTCATTGATCCGGTCCGCCGCGGCCCGGTCCCGCGGCCCCCCGAGCAGCACCGGGGTCAGCCCCAGTTCGCGCCGCAGGCGGATGGCCAGGTCCGCCCAGCGGTCCTCGAACCAGTGCTTCTGGGGGCGGGTGGTGAAGGGGCACAGGATCGCGAAGCCGCTGGTCAGGCCCTCGCGGACCAGGGTCTCGTCAGCGCTGCGGGCGGCCGCCGCGTCATAGTGGACGACCATCTCGAAGGGGTCGGTCGGCAGCCCCAGCGTCTGCGCCAGGTAGAGGTATTCGGAGCCGATGCGCCGCTGCTCCCCGCCGCGCGCGACGGTGCGCGTCATCAGCCAGGCGCTGCCCTCCCGGGAGCCCAGGCCGATGCGCTCGCGCGCCCCGGACAGCCGGGTCAGGAGCCCGCTCTTGCCGAGCCCCTGGAGGTCCAGGGCCAGGTCGAAGCGCTGCGCGTGCAGCGTCTCGCGCAGCGCCCGCAGGCCCCGCCCCAGCGCGATGAAGCGCCGTTGGCGCCACAGCCGCCGCCAGTGACCCATGGGGCAGACGATCACCTCATCCAGGTCCGGGTGGTGGTCCAGCAGGGCCCGGCACTCGGGCTGGACCAGCCAGGCGATGTGCGCCCGGGGGCAGGCGCGGCGCAGCGCCGCCACCAGGGGCGAGGCGAACACGACATCGCCGATGGCCGAGAGGCGTACCAGCAGGATGCGGGCGTCCGGGGCGAGGGCGGGGGGGTGGGGGTCGGGCATGTCGGTTCCTGAGGAAACGTTAGGAACGGTTCATTAGTTAGGTGAAACACGTCCATTAGGGAATGTTCTTGGCACCGTTGTCGTTGTCGTAATCGAGGTTATCGTAGTGTCCCGGATTCTCTCGCGCCGCACAGTGCATCGCTTCTCCGATTACGATTTCGACAACGACAACGACAACGACAACGACAACGACAACGACGATTGCGTTTAACCTGTCATCGACTCGTTACCTGACGTATTTTCCTGAATTATATGTAAATCCCTCTGCGGGAAGGGGATGCTGATTCGCGCCGCCTGGAAGCCGTACCAGATGCGCCGGTTGACCTCCGAGCGGACCGCGGTGCGCCCCACCGGCCCGAGAAAGTGCACGCAATACTCGACCCGCAGGATCACGGCGGAGTCCCCGAACTCCCACAGGCTGACCTGGGGCCCGGGCAGGCGCAGCACCGGCTCGTAGCCCGCGAGCAGGTCGCGGATCAGGGTCATGGCCCGGTCGGGGTCGTCCTGGTAGCCGATCCCGACCGTCAGGACCGTGCGCAGGATGTCGTCGCCGTGTGTCCAGTTGATGAAGTCGCCGCTGATCACGGTCCCGTTGGGGATGAAGACCTCCTGTTTGTCGAAGGTGCGCACCGTCAGCGAGCGGATACCGATGCGGGTGACCTCCCCCTCGTGGCTGCCCACGGTCACGACGTCCCCCACCCGCAGCGGGCGTTCTACCAGGAGCAGGATCCCGGAGATGAAGTTGTTGACGATGTTCTGAAGGCCGAACCCGATCCCCACCCCCAGGCTGGCGGTGAAGACCAGCAGGGTGGTCAGATTGAGCCCCGACACTTCCAGGGCCAGCAGCACCCCGCACACCATCACCACATATTGCGTGAGCGTGGCCAGGGCCTGGCGCAGCCCGCGGTCGCGCACCCGGCCATAGGCGAGTTGGAAGCTGACCTGTTTAACCCAGGGCCCGGTCGCGACGGCCAGGGCCACCAGCAGGACCGAGAGGGCCAGGTCCCAGGGGGTCAGGCTCAGGTGTCCGGCCGTAACCAGGGGGCGCGCCAGCCAGTCCAGCAGGGCGCGGATCGGCGGGGTATGGTTGTCCCAGCCCCACAGCCGGATCAGACCCAAGGCCGCCGCCAGCCAGGCCAGCAGGACCGCCAGTCCATGGCCCGGGAGCAGGAAATAGCGCCGCCAGAAGGCGCCGCGCTCACCCGCGAGCCGCCCTATGGTCCGGTCCCGCAGGTCACTCAGGCTGCCGATGGCGAAATACAGCAGCGCCGCTACCAGGGCCAGCCAGCCCAGACGGCTGGTGATCGCCCAGGCCAGGTTGGCGTATCCCAGCAGGCCCAGCACCCCCGCCGCGACCAGCGCGAGGGCGATCAGCCGGGACAGTTCGCTCAGCAGCCGGGTTCCACGCCCGACCGGGCCGGCTTGCCCCCCCGCCGCGTCCCCTGGCACCTGCCCGTCAGTCGCCGCCGCCTGCCGCCGCTGCGCCAGATGCAGGATCAGATCGCGCAGCCCGAAGGCCGGCACGGCCAGCAGCAGCAGCCCGATCATCGCCAGGCGGTCCAATACATCGCCCAGCAGGGGTGAGACCCCGAGTGATCCGGTCACCAGATAGAGCGCGGCCACCAGGGCGGACCACAGCAGGACCCAGCGCAGCCGTCGGTAGAACTGACAACGCGCCGGTGAGCGGGCGTGCGCCGGGTTCCGATCGAACAAGACCGCCCGGGCGAGGGTCAGCACAAAGACGGCCACCGGCACAATGCCGAACAGGAGCAGAATAGGCTCGAACTCATAGCCGGGCAGGGAGAGCCGCGTGCCGACCCAGGTCCAGACCGCGGCGGGGATGGCCAGGGGGAGCGCCGCGGCCAGGGCCGCCGCCGGGGCGGCCACTCGCCGGGTCGGGTCCGGCGTGACCAACTGCCGCCGCAGCGCCCGGCTCAGGAGCAGGGTGGCGACGACCAGCAGCAGGGCCTCGCCGAGCAGGAACGGCCACCGGGCCGGCCCCAGGGCGGCGGCGCGGGTCCGCAGGTCCTGCGCCAGGCGCGCGAGGCCCCGTCCCAGGAGCTGCGGCAGCCCGCCCACCCCGGCGGCGATGCGGCGCCACTCGGGGCCGGTCAGGGGGAAGGGGTGCCGGTCGGTCAGTGACCGGGTGTAGACCTGGGCCGCCAGTTCGTTGAAACGGGTGCGCTCCTCGCCGGCCCGGTGCAGCAGGTCCGCGACCTCCCGCGTCTGGCGGCTGAGCGCCGCGTCCAGGTCCGTATCCGGTGCCGGGGTGCCATCCGGCGCCGCCTGGCCCATCGCCAGGATGCGCCGGGTCGCCAGCACTTGCCGCTGTACCTGCAAGGCGCCTTGGTATCCCCGCAGTCGGGTCCGCAGGCCCCGGATCTGGTCCGCGGTGCCCGCCAGCAGACCGGCCGGCATGGACGGGTCCTCCCGCAGGACCGCGAGTGCGTCCAGGCGCTGCCGGATGCCGATCAGTTCCAGGTCGTTTTGGGCCAGATTGCCGCGGACGGCAACCTCCTGCAGGCGCGCATCGAGTGCCGCGCGCCGCGCGATGGCGTCCGGGTCATCACCGGTGACGGCCGCCGCCTCATCCGACAGCCGGCTGGCCGCGCGCAGTGCATCGGTGACCGCGCGTTCCTGCGCCTTGACCTGGGCGTCCGCACCCAGCGCCAGGCTGCCCGCGCCGGGACCCGCCAGGTCATCGATGCTCTCCAGGCGCACCCGCGCCTGGAGTAGGCGCAGCCGTTGTTCGCCCAGGGTCAGCAGGCGCCCGATGGCCGCGCCCAGGCGGCCCATGGTGTCCCCCAGGGACCTGATAGCGTCCGCCTGCTCGCGCAGCAGCGCCAGTGCCGCCAGGCGGCGCGGGCGCACCAGGTCCGGGTCCGGGTCGGGATCGGGGGTCTCGGCCAGGGTCACGATACCCTGCTCGAGCTGGGTCAGGGCGAGCCGCTGGTGCGCCGTCTGCTCGTTCAGCGTGTCGATGCGCATGCGCGTGGTCTCCAGCTCCAGGCGCGCCGCCCGCAGCAGGTCCGGGCGTACGTCCCGGGCGCGCAGTTGCACCTCCTCCAGGGCGAGCTGCTCCTCCAGGCGTTGCGCGTCCAGCCGCCGCCGCGCCACCGCCGCCTCCAACTCGGCGCCCACCTCCAGCAGGCGGGCGGTCTCGTCACGGATGTCCGCGAGCGGCGGGAGCGGCGCGTCCGCCGCCCGTGTCAGCCCCGGCGCCAAGACCAGAACCAGGAGCAGCGCCCAGCCCAGGGCCGGGCCGGCCGGCGACCGGATCAGCCTGCGCCAACAGGGCATGGTGACACTCATGGTGACACTCGATAAGGTCCGGTCGCGGTCGGTGGTGGGACTGGGCGGCCATCTTAACCCAGGGCGCCCGCCGCGGACCCGCCTGTCGCCCGCCCGGGTGCGATCAGAACTGATGTGGTGACCGAGATCCCGGGTACGTTGTCGTTGTCGTTGTCGTTGTCGTAATCGAATAATCCGACCACGATTACGACAACGACAACGACAACGACAACGACACCCGGTCCCAATGCGGGCACGGCCGCGTCGACCTGTAGGATGGGTAGAGCGAAGCGAAACCCATCGTTTGCGCCTCGCGGTATCAGGCCCGCCCCCTCGCCCCGCCTGTCGTAGAATCAGCAGTGTACCGAGTCCACCCGCAACCCCCGGAGTCATCCCCATGAGCGACCTGCAGACCGCCGTCGATGCACTGATGAACCTGGTCCTGTACGGCGGCGCCGAGGCCGCCAAGCAGTTGTTCATGGCCCGGGTCGGGGCCGGGACCCAGGCGGTCAGAGACACCTGGCGCGGCGTCTTCGAGCAGGCGCCGGACGCCTATCCGCTGGCCGACCGGGTGGCGCGCAACCCCACTGATCCGGACCTGGACGCCGACCTGCGCGCCCTGCTGGTGCGGGTCCTGCGGGAGCACCCGGAACTGCTGCCGGCCGGCGGCCTGGCGGTGCAGACCGGTGACATCCGGGCCGAGCACGGCAGCGTGGCCATTGGGGCTATGCAGGGCAGTAGTATCAACATCAACAACAGCAAATGAGCGGCCAGGGGCCGGACGGGCCCAGCGTGCCCCCGCCGCCGGTCCATGCCGAAGGCGGCTCGGTCGCGGGCGGGACCTTCAACAACAGCCGCATCCACATCGACAATTGGACGGTCGCGGCCCCGGACCCCGCGGCGGCGCGAGCCCTGGAGGTCATCTATCTGGAGCGCCTGCGCCGCGACAGCGGCGCCCTGGACTGGCTGGACGCCGTCGGATACCGCGATCGGGACACCCCGGCCGTCACCCTGGGTGCGGTCTACACGGCGCTGCTGACCGACTCCTTCAACGAATATGCCGAACGCAGAGGGCGCGGGGACGAGAGATTTCAGCGATCAGCCGTGGCGGTGTTGAACGGCGAGCAACACCTGGTCCTCACCGGCGACCCCGGCAGCGGCAAGAGCGCCTTCGTCAACTTCCTCGCGCTCTGCCTGGCCGGGGAGCGGCTGGGCGCCGCGCCGAACCTGAAGCACCTCACCGAACCCCTGCCCGACGAGGATGGCGCGGACGGCAAGGCCGGTCCCCAGCCCTGGGACCACCGCGCCCCGGTGCCGCTCCCGGTACGGGTCATACTGCGCGACTTCGCCGCCGGCGCGCACTTTCCGCCCCCGGGCCGACCGGGCGAGGCCGGCCCCCTCTGCGACTTCATCGCCGAGGACCTGCACGCCAAGGGCATGGGCGACTATGCCCCGGTGCTCACCGAACGCCTGCGCCGCGGCGAGGCCCTGGTACTGCTCGACGGGCTGGACGAGGTCACCCAGGCCGGCGCGCGCCGCGAGCGCCTGGTGCAGTGCATCCGCGCCTTCGCCGCTACCTTCCAGAAGGCCCGCCTGCTGGTCACCTGCCGCCCCTACGCCTATGCCGACCCCGCCTGGCGCATCCCCGGCTTCGCCCAGGTGGGTCTGGCAGACTTCGGTCCCGGCCAGGTCCGGCGCTTCGTCACGCGCTGGTATGAGGCGCGCCCGGAGTTCGAGTCCGGCCGCCGCCGCGAGCGCGCGGACAAGCTCCAGGGCGAGGTCCTGGGCCGCCCCGCACTGCGCGACCTGGCCGGCCGTCCCCTGCTGCTGACCCTGATCGTCTATCTGCACGCCAACGGCCACGAACTGCCCGACCGCCGCGCCGCCCTCTATGAGGAACTGCTCAAGCTGCTTATCGACCGCTGGGACCGCGCCCGCTTCCGCACCGAGGACCCAGCGGTGGCCGACGCGCTGGAGCAGCACAGTCTGGCCGAGTTCCTGCGCGTCGGCCGCGAGGACGTGCGCCGCGTGCTGGAGCGACTCGCCTTCGAGGTCCACGCCACCCAGGCGGGGGTTGAGGGCACCGCCGACATCCCCGCCCGCAACCTGACCCACGAACTGCTGTGCCTGGCCCGCCAGGGTCGGGAGGCGGGCGGGTCGGTCGACGCCCTGGCCGTCAGCGACTATCTGCGCGACCGGGTCGGCATCCTGCACCAGCGCGGCGGCACCGACCAGCGCGATGCCGTCTACGCCTTCCCGCACCGCAGCTTCCAGGAGTTCCTGGCCGCCGCCTACCTGGGCCGCGAGGAGCGCGGCCTGTTCGAGCGCTTCCGCGCCAGCGGTTGCGACGAGTGGCCCGACTTGGCCGCCTGGCTCGGCCGCCGCGACCCCGACCGCTGGCGCGAGGTCGTCCTCCTGGCCGGCGGCTTCTACGCCGGCACCGACGCCCGCTCCGTTTGGGACCTGGTGGATGCGCTCTACCCCGATGCCGCCCCGTCGGCCCTGCCGATGTGCCCGGAAGACGCCTGGGGCCTGCGCCTGGCCGGCGAGATCCTGGCCGAATGCCTGCCGCGCGAGCGCCTCAAGCGCGCCCATCAGGAGATCCACGACCGCATCCGCGACCGCCTGCCGGACCTGCTGGCCGGCACCACCCTGCCCGCCGCCGAACGGGTCGCCGCCGCCCTGCACCTGGAGCGCATCGGCGACCCGCGCCCCGGTGTACTGGGCCTGGACGCCATGGCCTTCTGCCGGGTCCCGGCCGGGCCCTTCTTCCTCGGGGCGACCGATGCTGAGGCCTTCGACAGCGAGAAGACGGGTGCGGGCCTGCATCGCCTGGACTACCCGTACTGGCTCGGCCGCTGGCCGGTGACGGTGGCCCAGTTCGGCCGGTACCTGGAGCAGTCGGGCCGCACGCCGGGCGACCCGCGTTGCCTGCGCGCCCCGACCAACACCCCGGTGGTGTACGTCTCCTGGGACGAGGCGACCGCCTGCGCCGACTGGCTCACCGGGTATTGGCGTGCCAAGGGTTGGCTGCCGACCGACTGGCGCGTGGCCCTGCCGTCCGAGCCCGAATGGGAAAAGGCGGCCAAGGGCGCTGAGCGCATCCCGTCGGAAGGGGGGGTGCTGATCTGTCCGCTGACTGGCCTGAGCGCCCTGTCGGACGCCGAGCAGCCGTCGATGCCGAATCCGTTCCCCTACAGGACCTACCCCTGGGGCACTGAGCCGGACCCCGAGCGCATGAGCTTTGGGATGAACATCGGTCGCGTCTCGCCGGTCGGCTGCTACCCCCTGGGCAGTGCACCCTACGGCTGTGAGGAACTCTGCGGCAACGTCCGGGAGTGGACGCACAGCCGGTTCATAGCCTACCCTTACCCGGAGGATGTCAAGGGCCGCGCCGAATGGGAGGACTGGCAACCGGGTGGGCGTAGTGTGCGCGGCGGTGCGTTCAGCGACTTCCGCAGGAGCGCGCGGGCGTCATCCCGCTACGGCTACGGCCCTGAGAACCGCTACTACGATCTCGGGTTCCGTCTGGTGCTGGCCCCATTACTCCTTTGATCTCTTATGCCGCTTGACTCTGACCCTATACTGTGCGTATGAAACCTCTACGCTTCATCGGGTCGAGCCGCGATGAGCTGGGCGACTCTCCGTCGGAGGCACGTCGGGATGCCGGTTTTGAACGCTATGCACAGAAGACGCGCAAGGCTGACATCGACCTGGCGACACGCCGTTACCAACAGATCGCGAGGTAAACCATGCGCGCGGAACCGAGCATCGAATCGAGCGGCAACGTCTTTGCAGACCTGGGCTTTCCCCCCGATGAGGCTGCCATCCTGTTGCTGCGCGCGCAACTGTTGGCCGGCTTGCGCGACATCCTGAGCGAGCGGGGCTGGACCCAAGACGAGGCCGCCGAGCAGTTGGGGATCGCCCAATCCCGGGTAGCGGACCTGGTGCGCGGCAAGCATGACAAGTTCAGCCTGGATATGCTGGTGCGGCTCACCGCACGCACGGGCCGGCGGGTGGAGTTCTCGGTGAACTAGCGGGCCAGCCGCACTGTATTGCTTGGCGAGCTTGCCGCCTTGGCGTGAGCAACTGCCGGATTCAGGGTGAAGGGTGGAACTGTCGGGGCGGGACGCCCCGACTCCTATCGCCCCATCGCCGCCCGCACGCAGCGCAGCAGGCCATAGTCGTATTTGCCCTCGAAGGCGTCGAAGACCGGTTTGAGGGTGAGCGGCGACTCCGGGGCCAGTTGGGTGAAGGCGTATTCGATGGCCTGCAGTTCGTCGTCCGCCAGGGTGACGATCTCGGCCAGGGACAACTCGTCCTCTTCGATGCAGCGCGCGAGATGCGTATAGATGGTGCTGGGCTTGAGTTCCCGGCGCTCGGCGATCCGGGCGGGTGAGAGCCCGGTGCGCAGGAGTTCCAGGGTGACGCGCGTGGTGTCGTTCAGGCCCTCCTCCCAGGTACGCCCGTCGGCGGGGGCGGCGGGCGGGGCCGGGGCGCGCATGGGGGTCTCGGGCAGGGGCGGTAGATTGGCCGGTCGGCCGTGATCCTGGGCGTGCGCGGCCAATTGGCTCAGGAAACCGGCGCCGTAGCGCTCCAGCTTGACCACCCCCACCCCGCTGATGTAGCTGAACTCGTTCAGATCCCGCGGTCGGTAGCTGACCATCTCGCGCAGCGTGGCGTCACTGAAGACCACATAGGGCGGTACGGCCTGTTCCTGGGCCAGGTCGCGCCGGTAGGCGCGCAGGCGCTCCCAGAGGGTCTGCGCCTCCGGGTCGAGCGGGGTCTGCACCCGTGCCGCCTTGGGCTCGCCCCGGGTCTTGGCCGGGCGCCGCTCCGGATCACGGCGCAGGCGCAGCACCCGCTCGCCGCGCAGGACCGGCCGGCTCGACTCGGTGAGTTGCAGTGCCCCGTGGCCCTCGATGTCGACCGCCACCAGGCCGGCGGCGACCAGTTGCCGGTAGACCGAGCGCCACTGCTCGACGCTGAAGTCCGCCCCGATGCCAAAGGTGCTGATCTGGTCGTGGCCATAGCGGCGGATGCGCTCGTCGTCCTTGCCGCGCAGCACCTCGATCAGATAATTGACGCCGAAGCGCTGGCCGGTGCGGAAGATGCAGGACATGGCCTTCTGGGCGGCCAGGGTGCCGTCCCAGCTCGCCACGGGGGTCAGGCAGGTGTCGCAGTTGCCGCAGGGGGCAGAGAGCTGCTCGCCGAAATAGTTGAGCATGACCTGGCGGCGGCACTGCGTGGTCTCGCAGAAGCCGAGCAGGGCATTGAGCTTGTGCATCTCCACGCGCTTGAACTGCTCCTCGGCCTCCGACTCCTCGATGAAGCGCCGCAGGGCCACCACGTCGCCCAGGCCGTAGGTCATCCAGGCGTCGGCCGGCTGGCCGTCGCGACCGGCGCGGCCGGTCTCCTGGTAGTAGGCCTCCAGACTCTTCGGCAGGTCCAGGTGGGCGACGAAGCGCACGTCCGGTTTGTCGATGCCCATGCCGAAGGCGATGGTGGCGACCACGATCACCCCCTCGCCGCGCAGGAACTGCGCCTGGTGGGCGCGCCGCTGTTCGGCCGGCAGTCCGGCGTGGTAGGCCAGGGCCTTGAACCCCTGGACGCACAGGTGCTCCGCCGTCTCCTCGACCTTGCGCCGCGACAGGCAATAGACGATGCCGGCGTCCTCGGGGTGCTCGGCGCGCAGGAAGGCGACGAGTTGTTGGCGCGGCTCGCGCTTCTCGGTAACGTGGTAGCGGATGTTGGCCCGGTCGAAGCTGGAGACGAACTGCGCCGCCTGTTCCAGGGCGAGCCGGGTGACGATCTCGCGCCGGGTCGGGGCGTCGGCAGTGGCGGTGACCGCGATGCGCGGCACTGCCGGCCAGCGCTCGTGCAGCAGGTTGAGCTGGATGTACTCGGGCCGGAAGTCGTGGCCCCATTGGGAGACGCAGTGCGCCTCGTCGATGGCGAAGAGCGCGATCGGCACCCGCCCCAGCAGTTCCAGGAAGCGCTCGGTCAGAAGCCGCTCCGGGGCGACATAGAGCAGGTCGAGCCCCCCGGCCAGCAGTGTCCGCTCCACCCGCGACTGTTCGTCCCCGGCGAGCGACGAGTTCAGAAAGGCGGCCCGCACCCCGAGTTGGCGCAGCGCGTCCACCTGGTCCTGCATCAGGGCGATGAGCGGGGAGACGACGATCCCGGTCCCCGGCCGCAGCAGGGCCGGGATCTGATAGCACAGTGACTTGCCGCCGCCGGTCGGCATCAGGACCAGGGCATCGCCGCCGTGCAGGACCCGCTCGATGACCTCCTGCTGGGCGCCGCGAAAGTGCGGGTAGCCGAAAACCTGGTTCAATACCTCCAGTGGGTCCTGGTCCATCCTAGCAGGGGATCAGCTCCAGACACTGATCCAGGGACACCCGCCAGTCCGGCATGTGGAGCCCAAAGGTCTCCTGGAACTTGCGGTTGTCGAGCACCGAGTAGGCGGGGCGCCGGGCCGGGGCCGGGTAGTCGGTGGAGGGGATGGGGATCAGGCGGCAATTGAGTTCGGCGCGCTCCAGGATGGCCTGGGCGAAGCCGAACCAGCTCACCTCGCCCGAGCCGGTCAGGTGATAAAGGCCCCCGACCTGCTTGAGATCCAGGTCCCCGCGCAGCACCCGGTAGAGGACCAGCGCGGTCAGTTCCGCGAGCATGCGGCTCCAGGTGGGGGAGCCGATCTGGTCATCGACGATGCGCAATTCGTCCTTCTCGCGCAGCAGGCGCAGCATGGTGAGCAGGAAGTTGGCACCGCGCGCCCCGTAGACCCAACTGGTGCGCAAGATCAGGCAGGGGGCGCCGGAGTCCAGCAGGGCCAGTTCGCCGCCGAGCTTGGTCTCCCCGTAGACGTTCAGCGGAGCCGCGATGTCGTCCTCGGTGTAGGGGCGTTTGCCGGTCCCGGGAAAGACGAAGTCGGTGGAGTAGTGGATGATCGGGATGCCGCGCTCGGCCAGCAGCCGGCCCAGTTCACCCACCGCATCGGCGTTGATCCGCTGGGCGACGTCGCGCTCCGTCTCGGCCTTGTCCACGGCGGTGTAGGCGGCGGCGTTGACCACCGCGTCCGGCCGGGCCTCGGCCACCAGTCGGGCGAGCAGACCATGGTCCAAGAGGTCGATGATGGGGCCGTAGCCGCCCTCGATGGAGGCGGCGATCACTTCACCCAGGCCCGCCAGGGTGCGCCGCAGCTCCCAGCCTACCTGGCCGTTGGCGCCGATCAACAGGATTCTTGGCCGCTGGCCGCTGGTCTTCACGGGGGCCGCAGGTTGCTGGGGGGTCATGGGTAGTCCTCGATGGCTGGCAGCCGCTCTGCCGGGATGTCCGAGAGGCTTGGGGCCGCCTGGTCTTTTTGGGAGAGTTCGGGAGCGGATTGGCCCGTCAGGGGCCAGTCGATACCGATTGCCGGGTCATCCCAGCGCACGCTGAACTCGGTCTCGGGGTGATAGTAATCGGAGCACTTGTAGCCGAACAGTGCGGTTTCACTGGTGACCAGAAAACCGTGGGCGAACCCGGCCGGGACCCAGAACTGCCTCTGGTTCGCGGCGGACAGGGTGACGGCCACCCAGCGGCCGAAGGTCAGCGAGCCGCGGCGCACATCCACCGCCACGTCGTAGACCTCGCCCGCAAAGACCTGCACGAGCTTGCCCTGGGCCTGGGGATGCTGGCAATGCAGGCCGCGCAGCACGCCGCGGCGCGAGAATGACAGGTTGTCCTGCGGCAGGGACGCGGGGATACCGAACTGCGCATAGCGATTGCCGCGGTAGGTCTCCATGAAAAAGCCGCGCTCGTCGCCCCAGACCTTGGGCTCGATGATGAGCGCCCCGGGGATGGAGGTTGTGATGACCTTCATGCGATCCACCCGCGCCGCAGCAACCCGAGCAGGTATTCGCCGTAGCCGCTCTTGCGCAACTCCTCGGCCATCGCCCGGAACTGCGCCTCATCGATCCAGCGGTTGTAGAAGGCGATCTCCTCCGGGCAGCAGACCTTTAGGCCCTGGCGCTTCTCAATGGTCTCGATGAAGGCACCGGCCTCCATCAGGGATTCGTGGGTGCCGGTGTCCAGCCAGGCGGTCCCGCGCCCCATGCGCTGCACCTGGAGTTCACCCCGCGCCAGATACAGGTTGTTGAGGTCGGTGATCTCAAGCTCACCGCGGGGCGAGGGCGCCAGGGTCGCCGCCCGGTCACAGACGCTTGCGTCGTAGAAGTAGAGCCCGGTGACGGCCCAGTTTGATTTCGGCTCCCTGGGCTTTTCCACCAGGCCGACGACCTGGCCCGCGGCGTCGAACTCCGCCACCCCGTACCGCTGCGGGTCAGCCACCCAATAGCCGAAGACGGTGGCTCCGTCCTCGCGGGCGCTGACCTCCTTGAGTTGCTCCCCAAGCCCTTGACCATAAAAGATGTTGTCCCCCAGGATCAGGCACGAGGGGGCACCATCGATGAAGTCCCGCCCGATCAGGAAGGCCTGCGCCAGCCCGCCCGGATGGGGCTGCTCGGCGTAGGTGAGACGGATACCCCATTGGGACCCGTCACCCAACAGCGACTCGAAGAGCGGCAGGTCGCGGGGCGTGGAGATGATCAGGAGGTCGCGCAGCCCCGCCAGCATCAGCGTGGACAGGGGGTAGTAGATCATCGGCTTGTCATAGATCGGCAGCAGTTGTTTGCTGACCGCCCGGGTGATCGGGTAGAGCCGGGTGCCGGAGCCCCCGGCGAGGATGATGCCTTTACGATTCATTGCAACTGTCTCTGCACCTGTGACTGGTTACGCGGCCGTGCCCAGACGCTCGCCCCGATAGCTTCCGTCCAGCACCCGCGCACACCACCGCGGGTGCTCCAGATACCATTGAACGGTGAGGCGCAGCCCGGTCTCGAAGGTTTCCTGTGGCGCCCAGCCCAACTCACGCTTGAGCTTTTCGGCGTCGATGGCGTAGCGCCGGTCATGGCCCGGGCGGTCGGCGACAGAGGTCTTGAGGGCCGCGTGGGGACGCCGGGGCGAGTCCGGCAACAACTCGTCCAGCAGGGTGCACAGGGTGTCGACCACCGCCAGGTTGGTCCGCTCGCAGTCGCCGCCCACGTTGTAGACCTCGCCGGGCGCCCCGGCCTCCAGCACCCGCAGGATGGCGCGGCAGTGGTCGCCGACATAGAGCCAGTCCCGAATGTTGCCGCCGTCGCCGTAGATCGGCAGGGGCTCGCCGCGCTGCGCCTTGTGGATCATCAGCGGGATCAGCTTCTCGGGGAACTGATAGGGGCCGTAATTGTTGGAGCAGTTGGTGGTCAGTACCGGCAGCCCGTAGGTGTGGAACCAGGCCCGCACCAGGTGATCGGAGGCCGCCTTGGAGGCCGAATAGGGTGAGTTGGGGGCGTAGGGCGTGGACTCGGTGAAGCGCCCGGTCGCCCCCAGGGACCCGTAGACCTCGTCGGTGGAGATGTGCAGGAACCGGAAGTCCCGGCGCGCCGTCGCGCCGAGTTTGAGCCAGTAGGCGCGCGCCGACTCGAGCAGGTTGAAGGTGCCCACCACGTTGGTCGTGATGAACGGCGCGGGGCCGTCGATGGATCGATCCACATGGCTCTCGGCGGCGAAATTCACCACCGTGTCAACCGCATAGTCCGTCAGCAGTTGCCCCACCAGGGCACCATTGCCGATGTCACCCTGGACAAAGATGTGGCGCGGATTGCCGACCAAGGGGTCCAGGGTGTCCAGGTTGCCCGCGTAGGTCAGTTGGTCCAGATTGACGACCCGCCACGGCGTCTGCGCCATCAGCAGGTGGACGAAATTGCCGCCGATGAAGCCGGCACCCCCGGTGACCAGCACTGTGTGCATTCAGAGTTCCTCCTGGTCGCGATGGGCGTCGGCCCGGCGGCAGCCGCGCCCTGGTGAGCGGCCCTGGTAAGCGGGGCGGCGTGCACTGACGCAACCGCCCCCGGGTGGACGCGATGATACCGCGTCAGGCGGCGCGGCGCAGGGTGGGCCCTGTCTCTGCCTCACTCGCTCGGTTAGTCGCCCCCTAAAGCGCGGCGAGATAGAGCTTCAAGAGCCCCGGACGCAGTTGCGCCAGGGCCTTGCGCTGGGGCATGTCATCCGCACCGCTCACCATTGCGTGCAACAGCCGGTAGGCGTCACCCGTGGCGCCGGGCGGGGCCAGGTCCGGGGGCACGGCGGCGGCCGTGCCGCGGTCGGCGAACAGCAGCCAGGCGGGGAAGTCCGCGGTGGCGAGTCCCAGGTCGGCGTCACCGAACTGAATCCAGAGCCGCCGCAGCCGGGCGTCCGCAAGGTCCTCGGCGCCCAGGTTGCGCTGCGCCTCCTGCGGATGTTCCCAGCACAGCAGTGCCCAGTCACGGCGCGCGGCGGCTGGGTCGACTATCCGTTGGCACGCCTCTAAGTGGGCCAGGATGAGCGCTGGCCGACTGCGCCAGGCGGGCTGCGACTCAATGGCGTCGCGCGCCGCCGGGTGGCGCCCGGCGCGCACCCAGGCGTAGCCGGCGTGCAGCCGGGGGGCGTCCGGGTCGAAGGGGCGCTCGGCCAGCGCCGCGGCCAGCGCCGCCCACAGGGGGGCCAGGAGGTCCCGGGCGCGGTGGCCGAGCAGGTCCCGGGCCTCGGGCTCCATCGACTCCAGCGCCTGCAGCTGCTCCGCCGGGGGCAGGGCGGGCAGGTCCTCCACCGCCTGCATGAGGTGCAGGTAGCGGCGCAGCCTGGGGTGGCGGGGGTCCAGTGCCATCAGCCGGGTGAGGGCGGCGTGGGCGGCGTCGATGCGGCGCCCGGTCAGGGCCGTGCGCACCGACTCCTCGAGGAGTTGGTCCTGGCTGTCGTGGAACAGGTCCAGTTGCCGCCGATCCGCGGCCGGCGCGAAGGCAGTGGCGCAGCCGCGCACCAGCCCCGGGTGGGCAGCCTCCGCGGGGCCGATCGGGATGATCCGCTCCGCGGCCCCCCAGGCGCGGTGCTCCAGGGGCTCCGCCGCCAGGCCTTGGGCCGCCGCATAGAGACCCGCGCGGGCCAGAGCCTCCGCCGCCTGATCTGCCGGGACGCGCAAGACCGCCGCCAGATGGGGCACCCGGCCGAGCCGCCAGGATTCGTAGTCTGCGTAGCTCAGGTAGTCGCAGGCCATCAAGAGTTCCAGCGGGTCCAGGCGGCCCTGCTCCAGGATCAGTTGGTCCACCAGGGCGGTGAGATCTTGCTTTGAGAGTGGTTTGTTCATTGGCGCAAGAGCCCGCCGGACCGTGAGTTGGACAGCATACCCGATGGGCCGGTGCGTTCGCTCCAAACCCGTTGGATTGGGTGCGATCAGAACTGATGTATTAACGCACATGCCGTAGGGTACGAATCGCGTACCGCCAAGCTGCCGGAACCGCCGGAGCCGGGTACGCGATGCGTACCCTACAGCTACTACTACTGGACGTTCTCACGAACCGGGTGTCGTTGTCGTTGTCGTAATCGTGGTCGGATTGTTCGACAACGACAACGACAACGACAACGTACCCGGGATCTCGGTCACCACATCAGTTCTGATCGCACCCCGTTGGATTACATTGATCTCAGCTACTCCGACAGGCACCGGACAAGGACCCCGGGACCAGCCGCACCCATGCTAGACTCATGTTGCCCGCGCCGACCCGGCGCACCCCTGCCGCGAGGGCCCCACGCCATGGGCTATACCCAGGACCTGCCGCGGGTGGACCTGCGTGTCCCACCCAGTGTCCGCCTGGACGATGACCTCTTTTTCGCCCTCTGCCAGGCCAACCGCGACTGCCGCATCGAACGTACTGCCGAGGGAGATATCCAGATCATGCCGCCGACCGGGGGACTGACCGGAAAGAGAAACTGTGATCTCGTCACCGACGTGAATCTGTGGGCCAGGCAGGACGGCCGCGGCCTGGCATTCGACTCATCCACCGGCTATACCCTGCCCAACGGTGCCGTGCGCTCGCCGGATTGCTCCTGGGTGCTGCGTGAGCGCTTGGCGCGATTGACCGCGCAGGAGCAGGAGAAATTTTTGCCCCTGGCCCCGGATTTCGTGATCGAGCTGGCCTCCCCGACCGACGAGCGCGCGGACCTGATCGCCAAGATGCGTGAGTATCAGTCAAACGGGGTGCGGCTCGGCTGGCTGATCCTGCCGGTGCAGCGGCAGGTCTACAGCTATCCCGAGCGCGGACCTGGACAGCGCCTGGACCATCCCGACACCCTGACCAGTGAGGCCATCCTGCCGGGCCTCACGCTGTGTCTCTCCGGGATCTGGGCGGCAGGATTCTAGTGCCGCGAAGCGGAAATCCTGATACCACTCAGGCCGTTGAGCAAGCCGGTAATAATTGGACAGGATTAACAGGATTTTGCAAGATTAACAGGATTAAGAACATCCTGACGCCAGTCATCGGCACTTCCGGAAATCCTGTAAATCCTGAGAAATCCTGTTAATCCTGTCTATTTTTAACCAGCAGCACGGTTTTTGATGCTGCGTGTGGTCTCCGACTCGTCGGTCTGAGGCGAAGCCTCGCTAAACTCTGAACTGCTCCGGAACTATGCCCAATCAGGTCCCGATTTCAACCACGGTGGGCCACGCCGGATTGCTTGCCCTGGTGCTTCTGCTGGCCTGGCTGCCGACGCGGGCGGAGGTCTTCAAGTTCCAGGACGCCGACGGCCGCTGGCACTTCACCGACCGGCCGCCCCCGGGCGCTGCCGTGCCCGCGCCCCCGCCCGCCGGGGCGGCCGCCCCGACCCGGGACCTGGCCGCATCGCTGGCCCAGCGGTTCAGTGCCCGCACGGCGGTCCAGCAGGCCACCCTTGCCACCGTTGCGATCGAGGCCGTGCTCGGTCAGGGCGCCGGCTTTTTCATCACCGATGACGGCTATATCCTCACCAACCGCCATGTGGTCCGCCCCATGCCGACGGACCGGCGCGAGGAGGAGGCGCGTTTCCAGCCGGCAGAAGGGCGGTTGCAGGCCCAGGAGGCAGAACTCGCGCGGCGGCGCATGCTGGCGGCCGGGGCGGCCGCCGACCTGGCCCGGCTCAAGGCCCGGGGCCAGGAGCAGGGTCCGGTCGCGCGCCGCCTCAAGGATCAGTATGACTATTACGCGGCGGCCGTCGCTGAACTGGCCGACCAAGTGGCCGATGGGCGGCAACGCGTGGATAGCGCCAAGCTGGAGCAGAGCCTCACGACCGACCGCGCCATCCTCCAGCAGAGCTTTCCCATCGTCCTGAAGGATGGCGAGCGCCTCACCGCCCGGCTGATCCGTGCCAGTGACGACCATGACCTGGCCCTGCTCAAGCTCGATGGCTACCGCACCCCGGCGTTGCGCTGGGCCACGGGTCAGCCCCTCGGACAGGGGGACCCCGTCTATGCCATCGGCAATCCCCTGGGCGTCTCCGACAGCGTGACGGCCGGTCGGGTCACGCGGCTGGCCCCGGACCAGATCATGACCGATGTCCAGTTGCTGCCCGGCAACAGCGGCGGTCCGCTGGTCGATGAGGCGGGGGAGGTGGTCGCCATCAACTTCGCCAAGCTGGCCAAGGGCGGCGACGCCAACTACCAGGGCTTCGGCCTGGCGATCCCGGGCGCCATCGCCCGGGCGGCGTTCCCGGAGTTGCGCTGAACCCGCGTTCATTTGCGGGCATCCCTTCTCCCGGCTCAGCCGCAGGCGCTCTCCATGCCGACCAGCGAGAAGTAGACGCGGGCGAACTCCCGGTCGCAGCCGACGATGTGACCGAGCAGCCAATCGCGCACCCACTCCTGGCCAATGTCATCGAAGACCAGGATGCCCCGCGCGCGGCACTCGCGCACCATGGCGTCGAACTTGGCCATGAGCACGACGTGTTGCTGCTCGTGTTCCGCCCGCCGCGCATAGCCGATCGCGCGCATGAAGGCCTCCTCACGCCGACAATGGGCGCGGGCCTTGTCGCCGAAGGCGCTGAGGGCATCGGCCAGCCCGCACGCGCGTGAGGCGGCGCCGGGGGCCGGCACCCCACGGGGAAAGGCCACCGGGGCCGCCGCCTGGGGACAGTAGCGCAGGCTGATGTCGATCAGGGCCTCGACCAGGGCACGGTGATCCGCATCCAAGGCACCGATGCCCAGGCACCATTCATTACGCCAGGTCAAGAGTCTAGACATCGGGGTGTCTCCCGTGGGCGGCGCCGCTCCCGGCAAGGGGGGGCTGGGTGGGGTCTGGGCGCAATCGGGGCTCGCCCTCGCTTGCCGACCCTGGGGCACCGCGGGGTGCGTGTCGGCGCCGGCGGTGCGCCCCGTCAAGACTCCATTGTGGGGGTCAACCGGCAGCGGATTCCAGTCCCAGCCGACGGCCCGGCCCGCCCGCAAGCAGGTGTCGCCGGTGTCACGGATGGGTCCCGACGGTCGTCCAGACTGGAATTTACGCCCTCCCGCCCGTCGCGTCACCCATTCACTGACATATACTGCGTTTCCCTTTGTTTTGGACCTGGACCCGCCCCGCCCCGCCATGCCCCATCAGACCGACGATCTGCGCATCCGCACCATCACCGAGGTGCAGCCCCCCCGCGCGCTCCACGAGCGCTTCCCGGTGTCCGACGCGGCCGCCGATACCGTCTTCGACACCCGGCGGGCGATCCAGCGCATCCTCCACGGGGAGGACGACCGGTTGCTGGTGGTGGTCGGCCCCTGTTCGGTGCATGACCCTCAGTCTGCCATGGAATATGCCGAGCACCTCCTGCCCGTGCGCCAGGCCCGCGGTGCCGAGCTGCTGGTGGTGATGCGGGTCTATTTCGAGAAGCCCCGCACCACCGTCGGCTGGAAGGGCCTGATCAACGACCCCGACCTGGACGAGAGCTTCGCGATCAACAAGGGCTTGTCCCTGGCCCGCAAGCTGCTATTGGACCTGGCCGCGATGGGGATGCCGGCGGGGACCGAATACCTGGACCTGATCAGCCCCCAGTATATCGCCGACCTGGTCAGTTGGGGGGCCATCGGTGCCCGCACCACCGAGAGCCAGGGCCACCGGGAACTGGCCTCCGGCCTGTCCTGTCCGGTGGGATTCAAGAACGGCACCGACGGCGACGTGAAGGTCGCCATCGACGCCATCCATTCGGCGGCGCGCCCCCACGTCTTCATGTCGGTCACCAAGGAGGGACAATCGGCCATCTTCTCCACCGCCGGCAACGCCGACACCCATATCATCCTGCGCGGCGGGCACCGGCCCAACTACGACACCGAGAGCGTCAACATTGCCGCCGAGCAGATCGTCGAGGCGGGCCTGACACCCAAGATCATGATCGACTTCAGCCACGCCAACAGCCGCAAGAAACCGGAAAAGCAGATCCAGGTGTGCCAGGACGTCGCCGGCCAGATCGCCCGCGGTGACCGGCGCATCATCGGCGTCATGATCGAGAGCAACCTGGTCGGCGGGCGGCAAAACCTGGACACCCCCACCGGGCTGGTCTACGGGCAGAG
>Ga0247840_10003243_pt1 | contig 27796 bp, 27 predicted proteins | sample LaCruzMarch2015__FD_192404 | JGI IMG/M metagenome (GOLD analysis project Ga0247840, IMG submission 192404) | Freshwater microbial communities from meromictic Lake La Cruz, Castile-La Mancha, Spain - LaCruzMarch2015_17m | ecosystem: Environmental > Aquatic > Freshwater > Lake | place: Spain...
AAACTTTTATTGATAAAAGTACAAATTCAATTTATACCTATACTACTCATTTTTCACAATTTGCAGTATTTGAAGAAAATCCGCAAGATTTTAATATATTTACAGACAAAGCAATTATAAAAAATATTGAAGTAACCATTACACCAAATCTGTAACGTTTAAAGAAGGTCTAGGAATAACTTTATCAAAAGTTACTTTAATTAAATTTTCTAAATCACCTTTTATACTAAAAAACGCAGCACTACCAATATAAACAGCATTATCGCCAGTTAAACGTAAAGAAGGTACTAAAACATCTATTCCTAGAGCAGCTGCGTCCAGTTTAAGCCTTGTTCTTAGTTGAGTATTAGCTGATACTCCCCCTCCTAATAAAATATTCTTTACCTTATGCTCTGTAGCTGCTTTTAAACATTTAGAAATAAGTACATTGCAAACTGCATTTTCAAATTCACAGGCTACAATGGAGGCTTCGGGATTTTGACGTTCTATTAAATTTTTTACGGAAGTTTTTAAACCAGAAAAAGAAAAATCATAATTAGCGTGATCAATCATTGGGCGAGGTAATACTCCAATCAAACTATTATGTGTACAGGTAGATGCTAATTTTGATAATTCCACACCACCTAAGTATTTAGATAAACCTAATAAACGTGCTGTTTTATCAAAAGCTTCTCCAGCTGCATCGTCTAAGGTACCGCCCAAATATACAAAATCGTTATGATCTTTTATTAAAATTAAATCTGTATGTCCCCCACTTACAACAAAACCAATAGCAGGAAATAATGTAGAGATAGCTTCAGCAGATAAAGCTTTTTCTAACAAAGAAGAATAAACATGACCTATTAAATGATTTACAGGAATTAAAGGTTTATTCCAAGCAAAACTCAGGGATTTTGCAAATTCTATCCCTACAATCAAAGATCCAATTAAACCAGGGCCAACCGTGACTGCAATGGCATCAATATCATCTTTAGAATAATTAACTTTAGCTAAACAGTCTTTTACAACACTTAAAATAGATTCTACTTGTTTACGTGCCGCTATTTCTGGTACAACACCACCAGTTTTTTCGTGTAATTCTTTGGAAGTAGCAAGCGTTGAAGATATTTCTATCAAACCATCTTTAACTATGGCACAAGCTGTTTCATCACAAGAGGATTCGATGGCTAAAATATTCATGGCGCTATATTAACAGAATTATAGATAATGTTTAAATAATTATTGAGCTTTTTGAGCACTAATAATTGTTTTTGCAGTCTTTAAAACTGTGGCTGCAGAAGTCTTATCATCTTTAACATTAACCAATGTATTTATAGCATCTCTAATAGCTTTTTCTTGTAGAGCATTCCCCGCACGGGCTGCAATAATTCCGGATTTAGCAAAAGGAGCTGTTTTTAAAGCAGGGCCAACATAAGGATTACTTGTTAAATCAGAAGACATGGATGTTAAGGCATAAGGAGCTCCGTATTGTCTATATTTTGCAGCACCTTCATAAATCATTTTTTGTTGGTCAGTTTGTACTAAGAATTTTATAAATTCCCAAGCTGCAGCTTTATTGCTACTATTTGCAGGAACAGCGTACATCCAAAAGCTACCCCAAGAAACTGGATTACTAGATATAGCTTGTGGTACGGCTGCTACACCAATATTTAAACCTGGTTTGGCAGCTAAAATATCTAAAAGATTCCAAGTAGGTACAAAAATCATGGATACTTTTTCTTCAGCAAAAGCTGCGGAAGCTTCAATAAAAGAAGCATCCCAAACGTGATATTCTTTTACAAAATCTGTATAGAATAACAAAGCATCTTGTGCGGAACGAGAATCTAAATCATCTGGTAAAGTAACGCCAGCTTGAGAAAGTAATAAACCTAAAATATCAGGAGCAAAGTCAATATTATTAGAGCCACCTATTGCGGCACCAGCTCGTACTAATTTATCATCAGTACCTTTTACGGTTAAAGCTATAGCAATTTTTCTAAATTCTTCCCAAGAGGTAGGAGCTTCTAATTGGTCAATTTCTTTAAAATGATCTTTATTATAAACAAGTACTAAACCATCGTAAAAAGCAGGAATAGCAAACAACTCATTATTTACAGTAGCACTTTGAGTGGCAACGGGGTAAAAATTAGAAGCATAATCGGTAGGATTATAAACATTAGTAGGTACAGCAGATAATAAAGGTGAAAGTTCTTTAACCCAACTATTATGTATTATTAAAATATCTTGAGCGCCTTCAGTAGAAAGTCTGGACACGACTCTTTCTTTGTAGTCAGCAGGTTTTAAAACGGAACGATCATCATAATTTACGGTAACATTGTTGTGATCCAAAATGTATTTATCTGCTAAGGCTTTTAATACTTCAGGACTTTCCCATAAACCCCAAATATTTAAAGTCACAGGAGAGGAGCTTTTACCTCCAAACATTCCTCCGACTAAGGGGATATCTTGTAAAGTACAAGCGGTTAAAATAAATGGAATTATAAGTATTAATAAAATTAAGGGCAGTTTTTTATTCATTTTATTTATTATAGGAATAATTGTATACAGTTGTCCAGCACAATCCCAAAAGTAACCAGAAAAATAAATTAGATTGGTGTATAGTCCAAAAATAATGATCAAAACAAGACAAAAAAAGCAGCTGTGATAACGAAACAAACAATACAATATTCTTAACTTTAAAAAGAGTGCTTGTAAAAATAAATAACAGAAACATAAAAGAAACTACACCAGATTCCGTAAGAATTAAAACAAAAATATTATGAACAGGCTGTAAAAATCTTATAGTACCCATATTTAAATTTTTAATATAAGGGTCAATAAAAACTGTAAAAGCATTAAAACCAACACCATAAGAAAAATTAGTTAAAAGTAATTCAAAAGAACCAACTATCAAATTGGACCTGCGTGTAAAAGACAAATTATCTAAAAGAGGTCCCGTTAAAGGTATGTATGGAAAAATAATTGAAAGAATAAAACAACAAGAAAGTAAAAAAATTAAATACTTCCTTTTTACCAAATCAACAAAGAGAGGTACACCTACAAATGTTTTTGAAGATAAGTAAAGGTAAGTCAAAATTCCCAGTACAAAAGATGCATAAGAGAATAAGGAGAAAGTGCAACATAAAGCTATTATCAAAGTTATAAAGTACAAATAATATATTTTTGAAGTTTGTAATTTACTAAAAACCCAAACTAACAAAATACTTAACAAACCTCCAAACACATTGGGATGTCTAAACAACCCATAAGAAGGCACTACAGTAAAACCTAAAAGGTTTTCTAGTCTAATACCTCTAACGGATAAGGAGTAAGGTTGTTCACCAAAGAATAAATAATTATTAAACACAGAGGATTGCTTTAGGAACTGGGCAATTCCAAGTATAGAAACTAAGAAAAAGCTACTGGATAAAATTTTTATTAAAAAACCAAATTCTTTTTCAAAATCAAAATTTAAGTATGTGTACAAAAAGAATATGAAATATAAAAAAGTACGTAAAAAGGCAAAAAAAGAAATGTTGAGATAGGGGGATATTAAAACAGTTAAAAATAATGAAAATATAAAAAAATAAAATACTGACAAATTTTTATCAAAAAAACTATTTTTAAATAAATAAGACTCACTTTTTGGGTTTTTTAAATACTCAAAAAGCCAAGTACCTACTAAAATAATTATTAAAATATCTTGAATATATAAAGTTGGAATTAGATAATCAACGAGCAGTCCCCCAACATAAGAGGAATTAAATATAAAATGCTTTCCCAAATTTAAGGGTAATAAAAATATTATTAAATAAAATAATTTTTTTGATAAATTCAACTTCTTAATCTCAGGGCAGTATTGTGGGCAGATGTAATCAAATAATCGTCTAATTTTTGTAATTTTTCAATGCCTAAACTTTTGGAGATCAAATAATCAGCGATATGAGGGTTTTTAGACAATATTGGTCCGTGAAAATAGGTTCCAATAGCATTTTTGTGGTGTATTCCTTCATAACCATCTTGAGCATTATTGCCAAAACCTTTAATAATTTCTGCAAAGGGAACCGAATCCTCCGCTAGATAAGTTCTTCCCCCATGGTTCTCAAAACCTACAATAAGATCTCCAATATAATTATTATTTTTAAAATAAGGATCTTCCAAAATTGTTGAAGAAAGTTTGGCTACAGTATTTCCTATACATCTAGGAGCGTTGTCATCGGGCTGTTCCGTGTACAAATCAAATATATGTGCTCCTTCTAAAGAAGATCCGTCAGCAGTTCTATAATAATTACCTAATAATTGATAAGAACCGCAAATAAACAAACCACAACCCCCGTTTTCAATATAATCTTTTAAATAAGAAGCTTTATTTTTTATTAAATCTTTATAAATATCTTTTTGCCCAGAATCAGGTCCCCCACCCATGAAAATAATATCTGTGTTTTTAAAAGTATTTTTATTAATTAAATCTTTAATTCCGATAGTAGTAATATTTACAGAAATATCCCTTTTTTGAGCACGGTATTTTAATATTTCTACATTACCTGTATCACCATACAAATTTAAATTTTCAGGATAAATGTATGTAATGTTTAATTTCATAAAATACTTCTTCCCAAGGTTAATTTTCTAAAAGCTAACATTGCAGAATAATTTGGCAAAACAGCAAAAGAACTGTTTTTCAATTTTTTTGATTCGATTAAATTTAAAGTTTTTTTAAGGTCTTTATTTACGTTATCTTTAGATATTTCAAAACCGGCATAAGATAAACGGGAGGCAAGATCGTAACAACGCGTTCCAGAAATAAAAATATTTTCTGAAGAAACACCAACTTTATTATAAAAAGTTTTCAATAGATCAGTATCTACGTCATAAATCCAAGAAACATCACGACCATCAGGAATATTATCATTTAGTATAAATAAAAGGCTGTTAAACGTGGGTGTATCAATTAAGGTTTCTAAATTATTAGTAAAACTTGCAGGATTTTTAGCCAAATAAATTGTAAAAGGAATATCTTTGTAAACAATTTGTTCTCCTCTTCCATAAGCGTACTGAAAATTATTAATAATATTTTTACAATTTTCTAAATTTAATTTGTACAAAGAACAAACTTTTAAAGAAGCATTTACATTTTTAATATTAAACGCTTCTTTTACATGAATACCATGAGGAGCAAAACTATTAAAGCTTTCGGTCGTACCTTTAAATATATCTTTTAAGATACTTAAAACAGGTTGAGTAGCATCTAGTACCAAAGTAGTTTTTGTAGACAAATTTTGTAAAGAATTTATCCAGCGAGAAAGTATAGTATCCGTTTCACCATAACGATCTAGTTGATCTCTAGATAAATTTAGCAATACTAAAACCTTTGGAGTTAAATTATCTAAAACTTGAGGTAGAGCAAATTCATCTACTTCTAAAACAGCAATATCTGAACTAGGTTTTCCAAAGAAGTTTAAGTCTAAAAACAAACACGTAACTATACCTCTTAAGAGGTTAGAACCACTAGCGTTATGCGCCACCTTAAAACCATTACCTTTTAAAATATCTGTAACTAATTTAGATGTTGTTGTTTTACCGTTTGTACCAGATATTAAAATAATTCCCTTTTTATAATTAAATGTTTTTGAACTTAAAATATTAGGAAAGAACTTTAAAATGAAATATCCAGGAAATGTATAACCATTTCCTAATTTAAAAAGTTTTATTATTTTGATAGTTATTTGTGTAAATGTTTTTAAAAAAAATAAATTCATTGTTTTTAGTTTTCAACAATCTTCTTAATTAATTATATATATAATTCATATTAATAGTATTAGATAGTGTTGATAAGTTGATAACTGTAGTTTTTCTTTTTGTTACTTGTTTCTTGTACCTACTCAATTGTGTATATCGCTTTTTTGTTGATACAGTCCCTATAGAAGACTATGTCATTTTTACGCTAGTTGCAACTGTAACAAAATTTTCCTGTGGATTTCTTTATTTTATATGTGGATAACTTGTGGATAACTGAGGACACTTCCCCATACCTTATAGTAATATACTATCTTATCTACATATACCTCTGAGTTATACACATCTTGTACACAGTTAATCTTCGAATACTTTCTTTTTTACAATTTCAATTTCTTGTTTAAAAAGTCTGTCTTCTTGAATATCTTTTTCGATTTTTTGGGCCCCGTGCATTATGGTTGTATGGTCTCTTCCGCCTAAAAAATCTCCAATAGTCATTAAAGGAGTTTTAGTAATATTTTGTATTAAATACATGGTTACTTGTCTTGGTAAAACTAAATCTTTTGTTCTTCTGGCCCCTTTTATATCTACTGCTTTTACAGAATAGTGTGTACATACTGCTTTTAATATTTGGTTCATGTTCACTTGCTTAGGTCCAGAATCATTTAAATTTATTTTTAAAATGTCTGCAGCTGTTTTTAAGTTGATTTCTTCTTCGTTTGCTTTTGCTAACGATACTACTCTTATGTAGGCTCCCTCTAGTTCTCTAATATTTGTACTAATTTTTTCTGCGATAAAATCTATAACTTCATTTGAAATAGGATCTCTATTTAAATCTCTTTTTGTTCTAAGGATTGCTGCACGTGTCTCAAACGTTGGTGGTTGTATATCTACTATCATTCCACTTTGAAATCGAGAAGTAATTCTGTCTGGTAATTTACTGAATTCTGAAGGGGGTCTATCTGATGTTATAACTATTTGTTTTTCTTCCATAAACAATGCATTAAATGTATGAAAGAATTCATCTTGTGTTTTTTCTTTGCCAATTATTACTTGAATATCGTCTATCAAAAAAACATCTGCTTTTCTAAATTTATTTCTAAAATTATTGGTACCATATTTTTTGTCACCACCTTGGATGGCTTCGATAAGTTCGTTCATGAATTGTTCACCTGTTGTGTAAATAACTTTAGTCCCAGGTTGGTTTTTTATTATTTGATTACCAATTGCTTGCATCAAATGTGTTTTTCCAAGTCCAACACCTGAGTATAAAAATACAGGGTTGTAAGCCTCTCCAGGTTTATTTGCGACTGTTTTAGCTATCGCAACGGCTAACTGGTTGTTGTCTCCTTTAATGTAATTTTCAAACGTATATTTTGGATTTATTCCGCTTTTTTGTTGCTTGTCTCTTATTCTATCTATTGGATCTTTTACATTTTCAAAAAGAGGTCCTATTTTCGTTGGGGCTTCTGTAGGTTGTGACTTAATACCTTTTTCAATTCTTATTACTACCTCATATTCTTTTTTGTGTGCCTTTAGTACTGCTTCTTTAATTAAATAAATTTCTTTGAATAGATTATTTCTAATAAAAGTATTTTCACAAGCAATACTAAAAATATCATCTTCTAGTTTAAAAGGTACTGCCCCTGCTGTTATTTGTTTATATGTTGTAGCGTTGGTAGCTAACTCTAGTTCTACTAGAGTCTTTTTCCAAAAATCTTTAATGTTTAAATTTTTTTCTATTAAATCTCTCATTTTATTTTTATTCTGTTTTTAATATTTACTCGGATTATTTATTGATATAGGGCAGTGTGCTTAAAATGTTACAGGAGTTATCCACAATGAGAAAGCAATTATGGTTGGATTATCCGATCCGTGGAGGGCGTCATTTTTTCTACGTGTTTTTTAATATTTGGGTGTACTTCTAAAAATGCTTCTCTATATGTTTTATCAATATTTCCAACAAATTTAGAAAAATCTTGTTGAGTTAAGGATACTTTATAAGAAAAATCTTCTGCTAAAGTATCGTCATTTTTAATAGCGATAGTTAAGATATTGTTTTTTGCTGAATCTTTAGAAATAAGAGGATGACTTTCAAAAGCAATACATTCTTCATTTGTTAATTTATAAGACTTTAGTAATTTTAAGATCTCCGTATATAAGTTTTTTCTTTTTTCTGTTTTTTGTACAATTATCAAATCAAACAGATCGTTGAGTTCTAATTTTTCTATTAAAGCGTTTGTGAGTGTCTCATTTAATTCTGATTTTAGTACTAATTTATAATTAAAATCTTCTTTCAATTCATCAGTAAATGGCCAAAAACCTTCTTTGGTATCTAGGTCTTCAGTGTTATTAATTACATTTATAAATTTTGTGTACGTAGCATTTATAAGTTGTTGAAGGGGTATTTTTTTATCTATATAGGGATCTAAAAGTATTTCTTCCCACACTTCTTCAATAGTTTTTCCTCCTTTTAGTACGTCTGGAAGATATATCCAATCGATATTTAAATCTAGAAGCATGTTTTCAAATGTTTCTCTATATAAAGCTTCGTTATTATTAATGATTGTTTCTAAATCAAATATTGCAACTTTTTTATTATCAAAGAATTCTTTAAACATAATTAATTCTCATTATAATATCTTTTTAGTATTAATGCTGCAGCTAAGGCGTCTTCATGGCCGCCTCTAGATATTAGTTTTTTACTGTAGCCTTCTTCCAGAGATTCTTTGGTGGTTCTATATTCGTTAAAAAATTTTACGGGTTTTTTACTTATTGTTTTTAATAATTTACTAAATCTTCTTACTTTTCTTGCTTGGTAGGTATCTTTTCCTTCTATAGTTACTGGCAATCCCATTACGATTGTAGAAACCTTGTTTTCTAAAATTATCCGGGTAATTTCGTGTATTGCACTCATATCATTTTTACCGTTAACTTCTACAAGAGGCATAACTAAGTCATTTCTTCCTAGTGCTACACCTATTTTGGATTCTCCATAGTCTATTCCCAAAAGTATATCTTCTTTCATATTATTCCTTTTCAATTTTGATATCTATTTTTGTTGTATCACTTGGGAATTTTTTGAACATTGGGATATTAGGAAAAGTATTAATTTCATATGTTTTTACATTATTAATATTATTTATAATTTTTTGACCTTCTTCTATGTTTTTATTTTTTAGTTCGTCTTTTAATTTTTCTGTGTCAATTGTAGGTACAATAAATAGCTTTAAAGTTACTTGAATATCTGCTTGATTTTTGTTTAATACTGTTTTTGTTGAGTTACCTAATACTTCAACTTTAATTTCTTTATCTTGTGTAGATACTTCGTAACCTTCTGGAATTAAGTTTTTTAAGGTACTTGCTATTAAATTATCAATATCGCTTTGTGAATAGGATAAACCTGTTGCAGTGATCGTTTGATCTAGTTTTAATTCTATAGCATCATCATTTAGTTTATCCGAGAACGTTTCTTTTATAACAGCAATATCTTCAGACCCTTTAATATATTTTGAACTATTACTACTATTTTTTTCTAATTCTTTTTGAATATCCTCTTTATTTTGTTTTAATAATTTTTCTTTTAGAGTATCCATGTCTACTTGAGCTACTGCTTTTTTAGTTTCTTTTTTACCACCTGTTATTGCTGAAGTTGCTTTGGCTGCAAATTCTGAAGATTTATATTCATCAAAATTTAAAGTTTTATCCTTTGATATATTGTATTCTTCCCCTATTACAAGGGCTTCCACGTTCACCAGTTTTTCTCCTGGTACTAAAGATGCAGCTGGATCTGTAGATCCTGATTTTGCTCCTAGTACAGTAATATCGCTAGTTATTTTGTATTTATATTCTTTATTATTATTTTCATAAATTAATATTTCGCCTTTTTTAAAATTCTTATCTGTTGTAGTTCTGTTATATACGGTTACTTCCCCTTTTGCTGTAGTACCTATTAGTTTTTCTCCTGTTGTTGGAGCTGATTGGATATTTTGGATAGTTTTTTGAATTTCTGACCCTTTTATTATGTTGTTTGCAAAGTCGTTTGAAGCGCCTTTTTTAACGTTTATGGTTATGCTTCTAGTTAGTGTTTGAGATTCTACTACTATTTTGGCGGATGCTTTGTGGGTTTTTTGCAAAGCAAAAAACCCAATACCTATAACCAAAATAACAACCACTAAAGGAATTATAAAACCACTCTTTGGGAAATTTATTTTTGGTAATATGCCTCCTATTTTGGAGAAATCAATATTAGGTCTTTTAAAACTTTTAAATTTTTCAAAAATACTACCCTTTGGTTCGTATTTAATATAAGTAGCCGTATCTGTAGTTACATTATCGTCTATTATATCCATTAACAATTTACCTTTTGGGTCTTCTGTTGTTAGTGTTAATACTTTGCTGTCTCTTTGTAAGATTCTTTTTAATAATTTTATGTTTAAAGTATTATCAAATAATACCGATCCTTCTGGAATATCAATTTCTATGCCAGTATCATCAATATCTTTAATCTTGTTATATATATCTACGACATTACTATGTATTTCTATATCTACTTTAGTCATTTTGGTCTTGTATCTCCAAATAAATAATTCCTAGTGATTGTGTGGGTATCCAAATTGGTGATGTTATTTTGCTTGTAGCATCATCTATAAAAGCAAAATCATTAATATCTATTTTTTTATATTCTGGTTCTGTTTTAAAGGGTATTTCTTTGTACCAAGGTTCCTCTTTTAAGGCGTTAATAACATCAGGCAACATTGTGCCTTCTCCGGTTAAATATATTTGATTTGCAAATGTTTTTACTTCGGAAAATTCTTCAAAGCATAATTTTATACCTTCAAGCCAGACGTATAAAATATCATTTAAACATTTTTGTACAATGTTTTCTTCCGTTTCAGATAGTTGTCCTCTTGAGTAAGTTTCTAGTACTTTTTCTGCTTCTTTTGTAGTTAAACCCATTTTATATCCTAATCCTTCTCGTAAATGGGAATATCCAATTGGTAGAGTTTTAGTATCAATTAAACCTTTTCCAAATACTACCATTATTTCTGTAATATCTTCTCCAAAATTTATCAGTGTGTAGTCGGTTTTTTCTGGAATATCCATTTTTGTGATGTTTTGTACTATTGCATAAGGAATTGGAGAAATGGACAATAAATCTAATCCTGCTTTGCTTACTATTTTTTTAATTGTTTTTATATCTTCTGTAAAACAGAATGCATTGAATATTGCACTTTCCAAAACTTCTCCTTCAACGCCAAGGGGGTCTTCGTAAAAGTTATGGTCGATTTTATTGTACACATTAGAAGAAATTATTATTTCTAAATTAGAATCGTAGTCGCCGCTTATGTGTACAATTTCATTTTGGGCTTGAATATAGGCGGCTTCAATTATGCGATCATATACCTCGTTGATATCTTTTTCTTTAATAACTCTTTTATGTGTTGCTGTTGATTTTGCAGTTGTGGTGATTTCGATGCATTGTGTACCTTTTACTCCAATTATTATTCCTTTTATAGGTTCTTCTAATTCGTTTGTTGCCTCTAGTACTGCTTCTTTAAGAGTTAATGTTACTAATTCTTTATCCAATATATGGTAATTTACTATGGTGTTTTCTTGTAGGGTTTTTATAGCAGATCCAATTATCCTAATTTTTTCTTCACTTTCTTGGTACAGTGCTAATACTTTAATTTGGTTATTGTCTATTTCTGCAACCAAAAACTTAGTCGATTTCTTTTTTTTGTGAAACATTGGCAGTAATGACATTGTAATTATTATAAACTAATTTTTAAAAGGTAGTCTATGCTTTAAAAAGGTAATTTGTCTGTAGGTAATTTGAATGCATCTTCCGGTTCCTCGACGTCTTCTTCAATTCCTGCGCGTTTATTAGCTTGTGCTATTACTTCTGCTATTGGAGTACCATATAGTTTTTGAGAATTTTCAACAATTTTTTTACCCATTTCAGGATTCTCTTTTATGTTTTGTATTACAGAAAAAGGAACATTCATTGAAAAAGGTTTTGTTGGAAAATTGTCTAGTAATAATTTAACATAACAATTTCCTACAGAAAGTTTGGTCATATCGTTTGCTTTAAATGTAGGTTCAAATTCTTTTTCTAAAAATTCTCCATCTTCTACACCAATTCTAAATGCCATTTTAGTACCAACATTACCAAATACAGCATCTCTAATATCTTCTGGAATTTGTTCTATGTATTGGTGTGCCATACATAATGCTAATTTATATTTTCTGGCTTCTGACAATATTGTAGTAAAAGAAGGTGTAGCAAAGTTTTGAAATTCATCTACATATAAGTAAAATGGTGGGAATTTTTGACCAGTTTCAATCATTTTTTGTCTTCTCAATGCAGCTGCAACTAATTTTGGTACTATTAATAATCCTAAGAAGTTAGCATTTTCTTCACCAATTTTACCTTTAGCTAAATCTACTAAGAGTATTTTTTTATTATTAATAATGTCATCAAAGTCCAAAGACATTTTGGATTGCCCCAATACTCTTCTCATGGTGATTTCAGAAACAAATCTATCAAATTTAGAAACTATATATCCCATTTTTTCGCTTTTAGTATTTGCGGTAGAGTTTGCAATTTCATCTGTCCAATATCTTCGTACTAAAGGATCTTTTACATTTGGTAAAAACTTTTTATGGTATTCGTTGTCTATATTCATTCTTAATACGTCTATCAACGAACCTTCTGGATCCGTCATTGCTGTTAACATACTGTTTCTAACGGCACGTTCCATTTGAGGGCCAACAATACCTTGATTTTGAGGATCATATAGTTTTTTAAGAAGTTCAATAAATTGATTTACTATTTGATGTTGTTCAACTTCATCTTTGGAATTTAATAGATTTAACCCTAATGGAAAATCCTCATCCGCTGGATTAAATAGTATTACATCCTTTAACCTTTCTTCTGGTATTTTATTCATTAATTCTCGTAAATCTTTACCATGTGGGTCTACATAAGCAACGCCTTCCCCTCGCATTATATTTTCAAGGGCATAATGAGTCATTGCTACGGATTTACCTGTTCCCGTTTGTCCAATAATATACATATGTCTTAACATATCTTCATTTTTAATATGTATTTGTTTTTTTACACCTCTAAAAACACTTTCCCCTAACCATATGCCTTCTTTTGGATCAAAATTTTCTGGTGGTAAGTTAGCCGGAGCTGAAGCTCTTCTAGCGCCTAACCACATAATACCTGGTGTTTGTACATCTTTATTTGGAAAATGAAATATTGTTGCAAGTTCTACTACATTTAGTACTGATACATTAGTGTATATAGGAATATCAAACACTGGAATATTGTAATCTTTAACTCTTATTCTTCTGTAAATGAAATCATCAATTATTTTAAAGTTTTGATTTAATATTTTCCACCTTTTAACAAAGCGGTTGTAATTAATATCTGTAAATTGTTCAAAAGAAGTTAATATATGTTGAATGTTTGTTTTGGCATTCATTTTATCGTCAGAAATTGCTATTAATCTTATTTTTGTATAAAACCCTGGTTGTGCTATTTTTTTATCAATTGCTTCTAAAAAAGATGTATCAATGTTTACACTTTTGTTGGGATTATTTGCTTTAGCTTTTACGGAGCCAATAAATCTTCTACCAGCAAGTCTCCAGGCATCATTTGTAGGTTGTATAACATATTGTATTGCTAATACTTCTTCGTTTCCTACTTTGTTTAAAGAGGAAGTAATTATATTTAAAGAATCCCCTTTTAATTCCTCATATCCTTTTATTGGATAATAATTTGGGCTTTTTAATTTTAATTCTTCAACAATTGTATATTTTCCGCGATCCCAAATTTCTTGAGGATTTACAATATCTATTTCTGCTGAAGGGTAAGCACCGTTTATTTGTTTTTCCACTAATCCTGCAATTTCGTCAGGAACTACCACATAAAAGCCAATACCATCTGATTTTGAGATTATTTCAAAAGAGATACTATACTGACCTGTAAGAAGTGCTTTAAAAAAAGGTTTTTTAAATCCAGCCAAACTAGAAAACATATGTTCAGCCGCTTTTATCTCAAATTCATTGTCTGGAGGAAGTTTTATTTGTAAAAAAGTTACTTTATAAGCATCTTTTTTAGCAATTTTTGCTCTTAGGATACTAAAAATCAAATCGAATATTAAGGATAGTGCCACAACGGAGATTAAGCCATATATCAATTTGTATATTGTTTCTTGTAGCGAATCTATTAAGTTCATGGACAGTACTTTTTATTAAAAACTCTTGTTTTTACTTACAGGTTTCTACTTGTTTTACTCGGTCAAATTCGACAGCTTTATCTGTTTTAGATATAGCTACTATATCTACTGCAATATTGTTATCCAACTCAACTTCACAAGTTTCTCCTTTTTCAATTTCTCTTATTGATACCATTATTTGGTTCTTTTCTTTGTCTTCATATATTTTTCTTATTTTTACTTCATTACCTGTTTTAGCTTCTGTTTCTGTAGTTACAACTATTAAATATTCTTTATTAAAGTTTATTGGTTCTCTTATTTCCAATAATCCTGTGGAATCAATCATATTTAAAAAGTTTGTTAATTCTTCTTCACTTTTTATTACTAATCTCTGTTTTTGTACTTGATTACTTGTGTATACAATTGTTGGAAATCCTTCTACTCTTCTAAATTGGGAACTTTTCATGAAATCGGGTAAATTTATATCTCCTGCTAATAATAAATATCCTGCACCTAATATTAATCCAATTATTACAACTAACGGTAATAGGCTGATTCTTAATTTTGCTTTTTGATTATCCATCATGTTCTATATTTTTTCTTTCAGAGAATCTAATTCTTTTATTGCTAGTTTCTTTTCGTTCTCTGAAGGTGGCTTTCCGTGCCATTCAAATTTATACTCCATAAAGTCAACGCCTTTGCCTGGTATTGTATGTGCAATTATAGCAGACGGACGTTGTGTCACTGCCTTTGCCATATTACATGAGTTTATAATTTCCTCAACGTTATGTCCATCAATTTCTATTGTATACCAATTAAAACTTTCTAGCTTATCGCGTAAATTTTCTAGAGGCATTATATCTTTAGTATTGCCATCTAGTTGTATGCCATTTTTATCTATTATCCAAGTTATATTATTTAATGGGTAGTTTCCTGCAAACATAGCTGCTTCCCATATTTGTCCCTCATCTAGTTCACCGTCTCCTGTTAAGCAGTATATTCGGTTGTTAATATTGTCTAATTTTGAAGCGATTGCTTTTCCAATGGCCATTGATAAGCCCTGTCCTAGACTTCCGCTTGTATTTTCTACCCCAGGAATATTTTGTAATCCTTCTGTTTTATTACTTCTGTCTTCGTAGTTTGGATGTCCCTGTAGTAAAGCCCCTGTTTTTCGTAAGTTCCATAATTCTTTTTTATTAAAAAATCCCGCTTTTGAAAGTGTTGCGTACCATATTGGACAAATATGTCCTCCAGATAGTAAAAAATGGTCTCTATTTTGGTCTAAAAAGTTTTTGGGAGTAATATCTAAAATATTAAAATAGAGTGAACTAAAGATTTCTGCTGTACCTAAGGCGCTAGCTGTATGACCAGAACCTGCTTCTTCCAGCATCGTTATTACATCTTTACGTAAATCATACGCAATTTTTTCAATATCTCTTACGGTATGGGGCATTAAATTTAGTATAGCATTTGAGTAGTATGGTGTGTAATTTTATTTTCTTGCTTTATTTTAACATGTGGTGTACTATTCCCTTTGGACTTTGAACGGAGGTTTTAGCGGTACCCAACGGTAGCCCCCTCTCCTTTCTCCTTTTTCCCTCTGTGAAAAAGTTCACAACAAATCGACCGATGATAGATGATACTGGCAAATTCCGCCAGCTGATTTTTTTATCTATTTTTTGTCGATGCAGCACCGGGTGAGCATGCCTTTTGGTATGCACACTAAATAACCTTTTGAGGACCCCCCTACTCAACTGTTTGTTATTTATGTCTCTTAGACACCGGTGCTTTTTGCGTTTTTGTTTCTATACCCCATAGTTTGACAGGAAAGGTCTTTTAGTGTAGAATATCCGTTATATCAGAAAAGGGTTCAAAATATCAAATAATATGCAAAATTTTGCATCGATATTTTTAACCCCTTATTGAACGTAGTAAAAATGATTAAGGATACCCCCCTTACCCTTTTTCTAGATCCGAAAAAAAAGGATCACTACGTTCAAGAGACTGCTCTACGAGCGACAAGTTAACCTGATTTAGGTTTTTTTTCTTGTTAATGCCCGTAGGGTTTTAGTAAGCGCACTGAGTTTGCCGGAAGGCAATTTATTGGTATTTACCAACTCAGTGCGCTTTTTCAGTTTTTATAAACTATTATTTCCGTTTTCTTTAAAATAATTTTCCAAATTAGTTAAGTATTCTAAAACTTCTTGTGGCGTTGTTAAAACTTTAAGTAAATCTCTTTCATCATTTTGTATTCTTAGATTTTTTACTAGTACCTCTAGTATTTCTTTCCAAAATTCTCCATACATTATTATTGGTTTACTGTTTGGTTCGTGTATCCACGAACTAATCCATGACATACCAAATTCGCTTAATGTGCCTAAACTTCCTTTAAAAACTATATGTACATCTGTGTTTTGTAGTAAAACTTTAGTTCTATCAAAGTAGTCTAATGTATATATTTCATCATCAGCCTCATTTAAAGGATCTGTACCTTCGTAGTGTCTTTTAGTTTTATGTGGGTGGTAAGTAATTATTAAAGATTTTCCATTACCTGCTTTTGCCCCTTGGGTAGACGCTCTCATAACTCCGGGCCCACCTCCATTTAGTATTTCATATCCGTTTTCTGCTAATATTTTGGCTACATCGTAGGCATCTTTATAAGGTTGTTCTTCTTCAGTCCATGCGGCACCTCCTAAAAAAGCTACTTTTTTAAATTTTAATTCTTTAGTATTTTTTTCGTTATTATTCTGCGAGACTAAAGAGGTTATTTGTGGTGTCATTTACAATTTCCTTTAAATTTTTATACGTACCAACAGGATCTTCACTGTTAAATATAGTAGAGCCAACTACAAAATTTTTAATTCCTAGATCCTTAATCTCTAATAATATCTTTTCATCTATTCCCCCGTCTACTTGTATTTCAAAATAGGGGTGTTCTTTTTTAAATTCGGTTATTTTTTCAATTGTTTTTTTATCAAATTTTCTTCCTTGGGCTCCCGGAGTTACGCCCATAAACTGAATATAATCAATTTCAGAAAGTAAAGGTTCTATTAAATCTAAAGGTGTATCTAAATTTATAGATACTCCAACCACGTAATCTTGTTCTTTGGCTTTTTGTATAAATGCAGGAATATTTTGCATGGCTTTTATATTTGCGCAAACCTTAAAAACACTTAAAATTCTTTCTTGTACAAAATCTTGAGGGTTTTCTACCATTAAATCTAATTCAAACGTTGCTTCTGTTTGAACTTGGTCTAGTAATTCTGGTAATAAAAAGGTTTCACCTTTGGTTATTTTTCCATCAATAATATCTATTTGAAATATTGCAGTATATTGATCCAATTCTGCAATTTTACTTTTTATTTCTGAAAAATCTTTTTCTAATATGGCAGGTATTATCATTTGTATTATCCTATTTTAAAATTTATATATTTTCAATTTTTTTAATTCTTCTAATGTGCCTTGGAAAGGCGCTAAATTCTGTGTTTAACCACATATCCACAATTGCAATCGCAGTTGTTTGGTCAATATAATCAGCAGGTAATGCTAAAATATTTGTATCATCATCTAATTTTGAAGATTCTGCTTGTTTTGGATTCCAACTTAATACTGTTCTAATGTTTTTAATTTTATTTGTAGCAATACTTACACCCACGCCGTTTCTACAGATTACAATCCCTCTATTTTTTATGTCTTTTTGTACTTCTTTTGCTAAGGGTATTACATAATCTGGATAATCGTCGTCTTCTTTGTATTCATAAGGACCCATATCTGTTACATCTATTTTTTTTGATTCAAGATATTTAACTATTTGGTGTTTTAAATTAAAACCACCGTGATCACTTGCAATATATATCATTGGACAGATTTTTTCCTTGTTATAAGTATATATGAAATTGTCAAAAAAATTATAGATACTAGTTGAGCAATGTTCGTGTTATATACACTCCAAGAATTTGGGCGTATAAATTCTAGCAAAAATCTTATTAAACCGTATCCCCCAAGATATACTCCTATTATTTTTTTAGGTTCTAAATTTTTAGTTGTTTTTAAAGTAATTAATATAATAAAAAGAATTAAATTTAAAATTGATTCGTACAAAAATATAGGATGATATTTAATTCCGTTTAAATACATTCCCCAAGGTAAATTTGTGGTTGTTCCGACGATTTCTTGATTAAAGTAGTTGCCCCATCTACCTATTGCCTGGCTTAAAGGTAAGAAAATTATTATTGTACTTATGTAATACCAAAAATCTTGTTTTTTTATTTTTAAATAAACATAGGCGGAGGCAGCTCCCCCAATAATAGCGCCAAATATCCCCAGGCCCCCGTTCCATAAATAAAGTATTTGTACCAGGTTACTTTGATAATATTGCCCATAATCTATTACGTGATAAATTCTTGCGCCCAGTATCCCAAAAAGTACAGAAATGGTGGCTAGTTCCCATAAAATTTCCGGATTTTTATGGTCCTTTTTTATTAGCTTCTCGGCTAATAGTATGTTTATTAAAATTGCTGTAGAAATTAAAAGCCCGTACATCTATACTCCCTAAATTAAAAACAGGCAGTACCCAAAAATGGAAGATATGGCTACAAGATATAAAATAAATCCGTTTTTATCTGGAGCAGTTTTAAAAGACCAAAACCATTCGTTTATATCTTTTGTAAAATAAGTCTCGATGACTTTGTATATAGAATTAGCAAAGATGGAAATGATGAAGACTTTTACGGGATAATAGACGTCTGAGTATGCAACAAATATACAAAATAATGCAAATAAAATCTGAAATAAGCCACTGTGTAAGGTTTTTTCCTTAACTTCTTCCCCTTTTAAATTCATGTACGTAATTGCTCCAAAAAAATCTTTGTGTTTTATATATGCACGCAAATTCTTAGAAAAAGGTGTGTCTGTTTCTACTAAATACGCATGAATAAAGTAGTCGCTATCAAGTATAAAAGTTCCAAGGATACTAAATAAAAAAACTAATGCGATGTTAAGAGGTGTTTTTACTACCGGTAGGGCTATTAAGGCTACTGCTAAAGTTAGTGATATTAATAATTGAATTTTATAAATATTTATAAAGTTTTTCATGGGCACTTCCTTTATTTATATTAGTTTACTTTTGTGGGTTATTCAACTTATTTGCACTTTCCTTTTTTGCATCTTTAAGTTGTTTCATTTTCCACATAAATAATTTTCCTTTGGTAGTTGCTTTTTCTTGAGAGGTGACGTAAATCCTAGCCATTTCCATTAGATTTCTGTCTTCATTTTTTGCCATTCTAATATACAATGCTCTATGGGCTTGATCGCTTAAATCTTCGGCTAATTTATTTCCATATGCTTGATACTCGTAGGAATTTCTAGGATCTCTAATTATTTTTTTCTTTTTAATTAACTCTGAAATATCATTCACGTTATTTTTTGAAGATTTGTTCTTGAGCTATTTTACCTAAATAAGGTAATTCATATTTTTCGTTGTTGTAGGCCTTCCACATCAATAAAATCCATAATACAAAGGCACCTAAAGATATAAGCCCACTTAATACCTGGGTGATAAAGGGAATATAAATAATGGAAGATATTATATTTAATCCAATTATGGAAATTCCAAACAAAATTGATTGAAATGCATGAAATCTTACAAATTTATCTTCTTTTTCAATTAAAAAAAATAGTATTCCTGTAAAAGGAGATACTAAATAAGATAAGGCCGCGGTGATATTAGAATCTTGTTTTTTATTTTCTGTCATAATGACTACATTGTTGCACTTTTTTATGTTTTTTTCTAGTTTCTTTTGTTTATATACATGTCTTCAATTTCTTTTACCGTAGTTGTTTGTGTAGCACTTTTATCTGTACGTATTTTTAAAAGTCTAGGAAATCTAAGAGCATATCCTGCAGAATGGCTTGGTGATTTTGTTACTTCATCTGCACCTACTTCCAAAATTATGCTTGGGTTTACGTATACGTCTGGAATAAACATTTTGCTCATTACTACGTTTTTTATTGGTGCACTTATCTTGTTTTTATCGCAGATTGCTTTTATATCTTCTAATTCTTGCTCGGTTAAGCCTGTACCTAATTTTGATACGGTTTTAAATGAGTCTGTTTCCGGGTCATATACTCCTAAAAGTAACCCTCCGATACCAAATTTTGCGCGGGTACCTTTACCATTATAATAACCCAGTATTACGCAATCCACAGAATCGGCCATTAATTTTTGATCTGCCACTTTTAGTTTTATCCAGGAGTAAGATCTTGCTCCTGCTTGATAAATATCTTCGGGATTTTTTGCAATTAAACCTTCTAGACCTTTTGTTTTTGCATCTTCAAAATATTCGTATAGTTCTTCTGTATTAGTTGTTTCTACATGTTTAGTTTGTTCAATAACTTTTCCTGGTTTTATTATTTTTTGGAGATATTCTCTTCTCTTGGTTAAAGGTTCGTTCATTAAGCTTTTACCGTTTAAGTATAAAATATCAAAAACAAAATATTTTAGAGGAATTTCCTTTGCCATTTCGCTAACGCCATGTTTCCTTTTACGTTGCATCATCTCTTGAAAAGGTAAAAATACTCCTGTTGTAGGATTGTAGCCAATAGCTTCTCCGTCTAAAATTACCGATTCTACATTTAATTGGTCTATTGCACCTTGTGTAATGTCTGGGTACATATTTGTGGTTTCTTCCAGATTTCTAGTAAAGGTTTTAGTTAAATATGTTTCTTCTGTGTTTTCGAATAAAGAATTATTTTTGCTTATTTCTTTAATGTTTTTGTCTAAATGTAATTGCACTCTTGTACCATCAAATTTGTATTCTAAAGTTGCTTCTTTCATTCGTTCTAACACTTCTTCAAAACTTTTAACACGTTGTGCTCTTTGTAAAAGTATTGGTGTGCCTGGTACTATTGTTACTTTTTGTAATCCTTCAATACCTTTTTCTTTTATTACTTTGGCTATTTTTCCAATATCAGGATGTTCATTATATTTTTGTTCAATTTGGGCTTTTAAGCTTTTATCACCTAAAAATTGTGCTAGTGCGTCTATTATTGTTAACTCTGTAAAACCAAGTCTCGTAGTTCCAAGAATTATTCTAACTACAAATTTCCCAGAAACTTTATCAATATCTTTTAGTAAGTTTGCAGATTTTGTTACTTTTATTTCTTGAGAGCCTGTTCCTTCTGTTTCGGCTATTTCCATAAGTAATTTGTGTACTTCTGTAATGGATATATCTGATGTTTGTTTAGGGGCCAATTCAAAAAATGTTGTACCCATATCCCCACTTTTCCCATACAAAGCATCAATATCTTCAATGCTTTTATTTGAGGCTTCGGCTAATACTCTAAGAAGCATTCTTTCGGCCATATTAAACTTGGGTGTTGCAAAAGGAGCTTTTAAATAACCAAGTGATAAATATAAGGCAATATCAATTTCTTCGGGTGATAGCTCTTTTATTAACTCTGAAAGTATGGTTGTCATTTCTAGTCTTTTTGGTGTTTCTTCTAGTCTTTGTAAATATTTTGCTAATTCTAAAAATTTCATAGGTTTATTATACATTGCAAACTATTTATAGCTCTATTATGTGATTTACTTTTAAATCAGGTTTTTCTGTTGCTGTAATAATTGTTTGTTGGCCATCTATAGCTGTTAGTACAGTATTTTTATGTTTTGCGTCTAATTCAGAAAAAACATCGTCTAAAAGTAGCAAAGGTTTTTCTCCCGTTTTTAGTTCAATAAAGTCTATTTCAGCTAGTTTTAAAGCTAGTAGGGCGGTTCTTTGTTGACCTCGGGATCCAAAATATGCAATATCTTTATTGTTATATATAATTTCAAAATCATCCCTGTGAGGTCCTATTAAAGTTGTTTTAGCAGCAATTTCTGTTTCTTTGTGACTTTCCATTCGTTCTCTATTTATTTCGTTAATTTTATAATTTAGTTTTAGTTCGGTATCGTTGTTGTTTAGTTGATCGTTATATTTGTGAATATTTTCTTTAATATTTTCAAAAAAACTTAGACGATCTTTTTGAATTAATGTACCCAATACTAATATTTGTTCGTCCCAATATTCAATTTGAGTATGTCCGTAACGTCTTTCCCTTATCATTTCTAATAATTTATTTCGTTGTCTAACTGCTTTTATGTATAGATTTAGGTTTTTCTTGTAATCTTTACTCGTTTGTATTAGTACCATATCTAGATATTTTCTTCGTAATGAGGGGGTTCCTGTGATCATTTCTACATCTTGTGGTGTAAACAATACAGAATTAAACATCCCTGCGAAATAACTCAAGGACTTTGGGGTCTTGTTTATTTTTGCTTTTTTAGAAGAGGTGTTGTCTTCGGTATCCCCTTTTATTATTTGTAATTCTAACGTGTCATTGGGATTTATTAATGTTATTGTACAAAACGGTTGTTCGTAATTAATTATATCTCTATCAAATTTTGCTTTAGTAGATTTGGTTGTGGATATAAGATGTATTGCTTCAAGTATATTTGTCTTTCCAGCTCCGTTAGCTCCTAAAATTAAATTAATATCATCACTGAATTCAATAGTTTTATCTAGATGGTTTCTAAAATTTTTAAGTATTAATTTATTTATTTTCATGTGAGTTACCTTTTATTTATTTAAAGGTTGGCAAACGGGGCAAAAGTAGGTTCCCCTACCATTTATTTTTTTTACTATTACCTTGGAATTACATTTTGGGCATACTTTTTTAGAATATATTTTAAAATAATTTTGGTGTGTCCCGCTTTCTCCGAATATGTCTACATATTTTTTATCTTCTAATGTGGACCCTCTATGTTCAATTCCTTCTTCTAACACTTTTTTTGCTGCTTGTAGTAATAATGAACCTTGTTTGTCTGTTAATTCTTTTGTACTCAATTCAGGATTTATCCCCGCTAAATAAAGGGCATCTGTAGCGTAGATATTTCCTAAACCCGCAATTAATGATTGATCCAATAGTGCGTTTTTTATGGTGGTTCTTTTTGATTTTATTTTAACTATAAAAGTTTTTACATCTAAGTCTTTTTGAATAGGTTCCGGACCATATTTTTTAAATAATGTTTCTCTATCCTTTTCCCCAATAATAGCTATTTTTCCAAACATTCGCATGTCATTAAACATTAAATATTTGTTGAGTGAGGTTTTTTCTATTTGTAATAAAACTCGTAACCATCCTGTAGAAGGAATTTCTTTATATTCTTTGAGTAAAATTTGTCCGGTCATTGCCAAATGAAAGTGTATAATGCCTTTTCCTTCTAGATGAACCAAAATATTTTTGGCTATTCTTTCGACATTAGTAATACGTTTATTTAAAACAGAATGTATAAAAGTATCGCTATTAGGTAATGCAACGTACCCTTTGGTTATAATGCATTCCCTTATAGTGTAGCCAACAATATTAGTTAACAAATCATTAGTTATTGTGTGTACTTCTGGTAATTCAGGCATTTTCTTTAATGTGTTGATCCCATTTTTTCTCTACAAATTCTTTTATTTCTTTTTTAAATCTATCCTTTGAGTACTTTTTAGCGGTTTCCTTTATGGTTTCTTCTTTGTAGATATTTTCTTTTATTTTTTTATCAAACTCTAAAAGGTTGTCTTTAGTTAACTCTTCAAAGAACATCCCATTTACGTTTTCAACTATAGTTTCTTTATGTCCCCCGGATTTGTGTGCTAATACCGGTTTACCATGAACATGTGCTTCTATGGGGACTATGCCAAAATCTTCGTCTTCCACGGCATTTATTACCCCTTTGCAGTGTTCTAATAAATAATGTTTCTCTTCTTCTGAGGATTTTCCAACAAATTCAATATTGTTATTAGCAATACTTTTTAGGAACTTTTCTTCGTATCCAGTACCAATAATTACTAAGTTCAAATCAGTCTCGTTAAAAGCGTTAATGACTTGGTCAAAATTTTTATATTTTGATAAACGCCCTAAAGCTAGATAAAAATCTTTGCTTTTAGTTTCAACCTTTTTTTCTTTATTATCCATGTCTACTGGAGGATAAATTAAATGAGAGTCTCTGCTATAAAATTTCTTAATTCTTTTTTGAACTTCTTTACTATTGGCAATAAGGTAATCGGGTCTTTGGGCTGCTACAAAATCCCACATGCGTAATATATTTAACATATAACTAAAGGGTATTTTCCACAAACCTTTATCCCATTTAGTTCCTTCTTTTGAATATCCATAAAAAAATCTTGGTGGAGTATGTATATAAGTTATGTGTAGTTGATCTGGGCTAGTAATTATACCTTTTGTCCAGGTAGTTCCATCTGAAATAACAATATCAAAGTCTTTAAAATTATAATTTTCAAAAATAGGTGCCATTGCAAAAACAAAAAAATGTTTTGCTAGCATATTAACCCATGTTCCTTTTGGATATATTATTTTTCTGTCTTTTATTACAGATGCTGTGTCCAATGCTCTTTTATTAAATTTAGCAGTATATATAGGGGCATCTGGATATAGCTCGGCTATTGCTTCTAAAACCTTTTGAGCTCCACCAAATTGCTCTAAAAACTCTGTTGCAATTGCAATTTTAGGTTGTTTCATACGATGATTATACATCACATTTCACATTAACTTTCTTGACAGTATTCATACCTCATCTCTATGATTAAAGTATGTCCAAAGGCTTAAAATTACCTCTAGTTTTTATATTTATTACATTGTTTCTATCTATACCTGTTTTGTTCTATTTTTATACTAAAAGTAACAATTTAAATAATGTTGATGTAAAAGGTGTTTATAGTGAAGTTCCAACTAAACCTGGAGTTACTATTCGTATAACTTCTAAAGGAGGTACTTGGAATTTACATCAATTTTTATGTGATGATAAAGATGCCTGTCTTAAATCTTTAAACATTGGTAAATCTTGGGGAGTTGTTAGTGGAGGAATTACTAACAATTATGAATTTAATATTGCCCCAAATCAAAAATGGGATCCTGATTTTAAGTATATTAAACTGTTTGTTCGTTCTAGTTGGGGATCTATGTCTAGAGACTTTGTCCCTACTTTATTAAACCAACCTGATATTGTGGAATTAGAAACTATTTCTAATGAAGGTGTTGATTATAACGTTATTTTAATACCATTAGATAAAATTAATTCCGATGCGGCTAATCTAGTAGATTTTAGGGATTTTTAAATTAAAAAAGGATTTGTAATAAATGGAATTAGTAGATAGAAAATCTTTACTTTGGGTAGGTTTATCCGAGGAAACTCAAGATTTAATAAATACGGGAGAAACTGTGTTGCAATTTGTTTTTGATTATAAAGACAGAGCTACAATAACGGACTACTCTTTTTGTGTGTTTTCCTTTGCTAAAGCTTATGAAGGTTTTTTGAAAAAAATATTCTTAGATATGGGATTTATAAAACCTCATGAATATTATGGTGATGATATTAGGATTGGACGTATTTTAAGCCCTTCCTTTGAAAATGAACCAGATAATGTATTTTATAAGATTTGTAATCACCCTCAAGGAGGTAGTGATGTTTCTACCACCTTATGGAATGCCTGGAAAAACAGCCGAAATTTAGTGTTCCATTATTTTCCTCATAACTTTAGAAAACTTGATTATGACGATGCTTTTAAGGCTGTTACTTTAATAATAGATGCAATGACTGTAGCTGCAGAGCGCTGTGCAGAGGTTAAAAAAGAACGTCTTACACAAGGTAAACGTCCTAAAGGCAAGTTTTCTAAGATAACTACTTTAAGATAAATCCCTTCAAAAATGCCGTATAATACTGCTGTGATAACATCTGGTACTAAAAATAAAAAAGTGGCAATCGGGTTAAGTGGTGGAGTGGACTCCTCCGTTTCTGCCTATCTGCTAAAAGAACAAGGTTATGACGTGGTTGGTGTGTATATGCACTGTTGGAATCCTGACGAACCCGGTTGTACCTCTAGTGAAGACAAAAAATATGCAATAGAAACTGCTGCAAAACTTGGTATAAAAATAGAAATTTTAGATTTCATTAAAGAATACAAAGATAAGGTAATTTCTTACTTTTATGATGAGTATTCTAAAGGTCGTACGCCTAATCCCGATGTAATGTGTAATAAAGAAATAAAATTTGGGATGTTTTTTGATTGGGCAATGGCTCGTGGTTTTGATTATGTGGCTACAGGACATTATGCCCGAATTACAAATAATGGAAATACTTATAGCTTATTAAAAGGTGTGGACCCTTTAAAAGATCAATCATATTTTTTGTACAGACTAAATCAAGATCAATTAGCCAAAATATTATTTCCGGTTGGAGGAATGTTAAAAACAGAAATTAGACGTATTGCAGAAGAAATACACTTACCTACTGCAAAAAGGCCCGACAGTACTGGAATATGTTTTATTGGCGAGGTTGATATAAAAGAATTTTTAAAAAAACAAATTGCTTCAAAAACAGGAAATGTAGTACTTAAAACAGGTGAAGTAATAGGAACTCATGAAGGTGCTTGGTACTACACCATAGGCCAACGTAGGGGCTTTAACGTTACAAAATATCAAGGCACTCCGTTGTACATAATAAGTAAAAATGTTGAAAAAAATGAATTGGTTGTGGGTGTTGAAGAAGATTTATATGTAAAAGAATTTGAGGTAGAAGATATTCATTGGACAGATGGAAAGACAAGAAACATTGATTCAAAAGAAGGTACTTTTAAATGTGGTGTGAGAATAAGGCATTTAGGTGAAGTTTTTGATGCATATGTAGATTTACCAAAGATTACATTGGATAAAGCTGCTTTTGGTATTGCCCCAGGTCAAAGTGCTGTTTTTTATGACGGCGACGTTTTACTTGGTGGAGCAATAATTAAATAATTAGTTAGCGGGCTTTTGATTTTTGTAGACGTTACTTAAGAAAAGTTTCTACAGCATTTATTTCTACTAATTTAGATTCAGTTTCATTTCTTTTCTTTAATTCCACTTTATCCCCGGTTTTAGCAGAAATTACTAATCTGTAAGGACACCCAATTAAATCAGCATCCCCAAATTTTTCGCCTGCTTTTGTTTCAGCGCGATCGTCAAATAAAACTTCGTAGCCTTTTTGAGTTAAATCGTTATACAACCCTTCTGCTTTGGTTTTTATATCTTCTTGTTCTAAATTTAGCCCAATTAAGTGTACTTTATATGGTGCGATACTTTCTGGCCATATAATACCTTTTTCATCATGATAAGTTTCAACTACAGTTGCCATAAGTCTTTGTATACCAATACCATAAGCACCCATAATTACTTCCTTTTTTTCGCCTTTTTCGTTGGTGTACTTGATATCTAAAGGTGTTGAAAATCTTGTAAATTGTTTGAATATATTACCAACTTCGATACCTTTTAATTCTTTTAATTTTGATTTGTCTAAACCTAAATCGTTAATTACTTCATCAATATAAACTTCTTTATTTAAAGCAATTCCTTTTTCTTCGTCTATATAAATTGTGTCTTCTCCAACTTCGCTGACTGTTTGAAATTCATGGCTATATTTACAATAAGTACCCCCACTTGCAAATGTTAAATAAGTTTTGTCTCCAATACCTACTTTTTTAAATATTCTAATGTAGGCTTCTTTGGCTTTTTCGTAGAATTCATTTAATTCTTCTTCTGTAGTATTAAATGAATACAAATCTTTCATTATAAATTCTCTACCTCTAAGTAAACCACTTTTGGCTCTTAATTCATTTCTAAATTTTGTTTGAAATTGGTATACATACTTTGGAAGATCTTTATAACTTTGAACCATTGATCTCATCATTAAACCTAATGGTTCTTCATGTGTTGTGGCTAAGCCAATTTGAGTGCCGTTTTTAAGTTCAGTTTTAAACCAAATATCGTATATATCGTCA
>Ga0247840_10003244_pt1 | contig 27794 bp, 39 predicted proteins | sample LaCruzMarch2015__FD_192404 | JGI IMG/M metagenome (GOLD analysis project Ga0247840, IMG submission 192404) | Freshwater microbial communities from meromictic Lake La Cruz, Castile-La Mancha, Spain - LaCruzMarch2015_17m | ecosystem: Environmental > Aquatic > Freshwater > Lake | place: Spain...
ATCCATTAATAACGTCTTGAGGAGTTGTTTGGTCTGTATGAACAGACAAAGGGTCTGTTTCAATAGAACTAACTGCACCACTAACGAAAGCATGTCCATCCCAGTAGATAGAATTATTTACGTTAAAATTAGTTTTGGAATAATATAAAGAATCAGTTAAGCTTTGATTAAAAGAAGTATTGCCTAATTCGTTTGCGTGTTTACCATCGACTAAGTCTGCGTTAAGATTTGTATTTAATAAAGTATTTGGAATTATGAATAAACTTTTATTACTCATATTTGTAAAATCTATTTGTCCATAGCCATTAAACTTTATTCCGAAAGCATCATTATAGAAATGTGCGAAATTATTATATCCAGTTCCAGAGTTGGGTGTAACCGTTGGAGTTCCATAAGTCCAAGCTGAATATGTTCCGTCATCTTCATAAGATAAAACATTACTTAATTCTATGTAATAGCCATTTGTTATACTATTAAGTATATAACCATCTGCTCCGACATTATCCCAAGATAAAGTAGTTTTCCAACCAGCACCTACCTCGTCTCCTTGAGAAACATATGCTGGCAATTCAGAATAAGCTAAAGTTCCACCAATATTTCTATAGGCATAAACATTCCATTCGTAAGTCGTGTAAGGACTTAAACTTCCAGCATCACGAATATATGGACTTGGAGTTCCAAAGTCGCCACTATTCCAACTAGTCCAATCTGGAACTAATAAAGAATTTCCAGTAACACTTATCCAATAATAATTATAAGAACTATCATAAGCTTTTATTAAATAACTTGTAGCTCCACCAACCGATGTCCATGCTAAACTACATTGAAAAGGTGTAGAACTATAATCGCTACAGCCATAATTAAATGAACTAAAAGAATAAGCAACTCCATCGTAAGTATAAACATCAAAGTAAATTACATCATTAATAAAAGAACCAGCATCATAATTAACAGAGCTTCCGGCATCATTTGGTGAACCAATAAAATAACCAAAAGTAGGAGTAGAGATTAAACCAGTTGCGTTTGGGCAAGGAATAGAATTTGTATTACCCTTAACTTGTAAAGGTGTTTGTTCTCCATCGTCTACATTTGTTCCGATATGAATACCAAGAATAAAGTTTAGAAATCCATTAATAACGTCTTGAGGAGTTGTTTGGTCTGTATGAACAGACAAAGGGTCTGTTTCAATAGAACTAACTGCACCACTAACGAAAGCATGTCCATCCCAGTAGATAGAATTATTTACGTTAAATTGTGTTTCGTTGATGACGTATGTTGGTGTTGGTTTACAAGTTCCGTAAATAGAACAATCCTCGTAACTAGCTAGAATAAACTGAAAAGAGAATATAAATATTAATAGAATAAATAATCTTGTTTTTATCATATAAAATAGAGTAAATTATACTTAATAAAGTTTACTAGGACATTATTTTTTCCATAAAGTTTCTTTTTCTGTTAAAAGTCTGTACCGGTTGTTGAGCTTCTCCAAATTGTCCGATTACTCTGGACTGATTCATTTCTTCTAAAGTCTTTCCTCTGATTGCTCTTCTATACGTTGATTCGATAATATGAAGAGTGCTAGTAATTACAGTTCTGAACTTTGTTTTTTTAAAGTACGTGTTCATTCCTAACTGCACATAATTACAAAGAATAAATAATGTTAGTTCGTCTCCTAAGTCGCCCATGATTTCGTAGATTCTTTCTTCTGAATAATTGGATAAAATTGTGTTTCTATCTATATATTTTGTTACGATTTCCATGATAGAAGTTACACCGTACTCGTTGAATGTGACTAAATCTTTATTTTTTTGTTGTTCCCACTTTAGATTACCGTCTTTTTCTTTCATAACGTCACCCCTATAGAAATGCTCTAATTTTTCTAACATTTTCTCTGTAGAAATTTGAAGATGTAAGAAATTAGCGTCTTTTTTCTCTTCCGAGAAGCTCGACATAGCTCTAGAAAGCTGCATATTTGTATCTTCGGCACGTGTTGCCCTATTTACTAAATCATTAATGTCTTGCGCAGAAATATCGTCAGTCATTTGAGCTTCTTGTTCTTCTTGCTCTTCTTCTTCGTATTCGTCTATACTTTGAATTTGTTTAGCCATTATCTTCTCATCTTTCTTAGTTTAGCCATATAGTTTCTAGCTTCTAAGGAACCTTTAATAAGATTTGGTCTATTTATACCTTGCGATTTTCTTCTCGGTGGTATTTTTCCTATAAAAGCTATTTTTCTGGGCTTAATTTGAATTTGTTTTATTCTCTTAAATAAGTCTATTCTCTTTTTCTCTTGGATTGTATCTAAAGCATTTCTACTTAATTCGATTACTCTTCCTTTAAGTAGGGGGATTCTCTTTCCCTTAACTATTCTATAATCTCTAAATTTTCCTTTTGTTTTCGCTGCATAACCTCTAGGAAATCTTAAGTTTACTCTTCCGGGCTTATTGACTGAGGGAGTAATTAGAGACGACCTAGAAAGAGAAGTATCTGCTATGTAGTTTCTTAAGTCTCTTGCGCTTGTTTCGTCTAGTGGGGTTTGATTTACTTTTATAAATTTGTTTGTCTTTCTTCCACTTAGAGATTTACTTGGCCTAGCGAATACGTCGAAGTAATCCCCTTTCTTTTTAATTTCTATTCTTTTTTTGCTTGGAGTATTGATTCCTACTCTAAAATTATTATTTTTTAGTTTTCTTGGAGTTACTGGATTGTATGGTTTACTAGGTTTGTATGGAATACTAGGCCTATATGGAGTACTTGGTTTGTATGGAGTTGGCTGTCTAGGGATTTGATTATATCCATTTTTATATGGAACGTTAGAATAGGGTATTACTTCTTGCTTAGGATAAGATTTCTGGTAAGATTTCGGATAAGTTTTTCCTTTGTAATTTTTAATCGCGTATGGATAAACGTTTATTTTTGCATATTTTTTAGAGATATATTTTTCTGCTTTTTTAGAATATCTTTGCTTTAACTTATTATTTTGATTTACCTTTCTAAAATATTGACTAGTGTCTCTCTTAAGAGAATTTAGGGTGTATTTTTTACCTAGCTTTCTACTGATTTCATTAGTGAGCTTTATTGCTTCCACCTTAGAAAGTTTTCCGGCTTTCAATTTATTGAAACTATTTTTTATCTGATTACTTGGACTTTTTATTTTATCTAGAATTTTTAATCTAGGTTGATTTCTTAAGAATGTATTTTTTTGCTTTATTAATACTGAATTTAATTTTTTACTATTTGAGAAAGCTTCGTTTAATAGTTTCTGGGGGATTGTGCTTCTGTCGAACTTCCAGAGATTCTTTCTAATTGCGTTTTTTTCACTTCCAAATAATCTTACTAGAGCATCTTTTGATAACATTCTATAGTCTAATTTTCCAACTACAGAAGGGAATCTCGTTAAATCTAATCTGTCTAAAGTTGCCACATCTTGAAGATATGGGTTTCTTTTTTGTTGGATATATCCTTTTACGTTTCCTAATACACTATTATGAGAATCCGTAAGACTTCTTTTGTTTAAAATAGATTTTATGTTAAATCTTGCTTCTGTGTGCATCGCGTAAGCTTGCGCTATTTTTTTCTGAATATTTTTTGGCAATCTATAGATAGACTTGTCCGGGAACTTTCCAGACTTCCATAAATCATAAGCGGCTTGTCCATGCTCGAATTTTGCGAAGCTATCTACGTCTCCGACTTTTGTTATATCGTGATAAGAATAGTACTTATTGTATTTAGCCATTGGATTAAGATGCCCTCTTCCATGCTGAGCATATTCGCCCTTAATGTTTAATTTTCCTCTAAGATATTGGTATTTATCCTCTGCTACTTTTGCCCAGTAAGATAATTCTTTATTTTTTACATTTAATTTTGATTTTAAGAAGTCTTTCATATTTCTAAAGCCACCTTTATCTGTGTAAATTCTATGTCCGGTATCAGTCCAACCTCCAAAATTTAATTTTTTGGGATTTTCTTTTACAAAAAATTCCACAACTCCCTTTTTTTCATTTATTTTAAAAATTTTTTTTGGATTTACTCTTGTTAATTCTGCACCGGCTTCCATTCCCCATTCTCTAAATGGATAATATTTCTTCAAACTAGAAATATATTCGTTTGCTCTATCTTTTGCCATACTTATTTTTTCATTTTCGCTAATATGTTTGAATTTTTTTAAATCTTTTAGAGCTTCTTTATATGCTTCTATCTTTAGTTTTTTTATTTCTTTTCCATTTATTGACCTATAAAAACCTCTTAAATCGCTAACTACTGGCATGTTATCTTTATTAATATAATGCCCTACTTCGTGTTTAATAACTGCATTTCTATCTAATTTATTTAAATCATCTGCGATATAAATTTTACCCTTTGCGAATCTTCCATTTACACCTCCCAAATATTTTCTATCTGCCAATAATACTTGTATTTCAGATGATTTACGTATTTGTGGTTTGTATTTTTTAGGAATTACCTTGACTATTTCTTGCTCTGCTTGCCAGAATCCTCTTAATCTTTTTGGTGAAATGGTCGCGATTTGTCTACCCGTTGCATCTGCTTCTCTTTGTGCAAGTTCATAGAGTTTTCTTATGTTTGATTCGCTAGTTCTACCATTTTTTAATAAATCTTTTCTGATTTGTGATAAAAGAGACTTTGCGTTACTTTGAACTTTAACATCTGTAATTTGGACTACTCCTCTTTTAAATATTTTTTGTGATTTATTTGATTTTCCAGTTAAGAAATATTTAGATGTTGGAAATATGTCTCCTACTTTATAAGTTCCAAACTGAATATTTTTACCGTAAGTGTAGTCTATATTATTCTTTCCGACATTTGTAAAACCGGCTTTTTTAGTTGCTTTTGCGGTTACTGTCTCGATATTTCTTCCTTGGTTTTTGATAATTTTATCTACTTGGCTTAATCGATTTTGTAAAGGAACTAATTCCCCGGTGTCTGCTATCATTATGTCTTTTCTTGTTTTTGCGCTTTTTATTCCTCTATAAATTTCGGGAGTTGCGAATAACCCTAAAGCGACTATGTTCTCATCTGTAGGATTTTTATAAGTTTCGTAGGCTTGCTTAGTACCCATTGTTCTTAAAATCCATTTTGCTACTGCTTGACTTGTTTTTCCACCGGCTCCTAGCGCGCCAAGTCCGGTCGTTATCGCTAAATTTTGAAGGTCTGGGTCTTTATAGATTAAATTTGAGTACATTTCGTTTCTTAATTTATTTGATAAAGATTGCTCTCTGAATTTGTTTGCTTGTTTTTCTCCGTATTTTCTTTTTAATAATTGATACGTAGTATTATCTGTTTTTGTTATTATTTTAGAAAGGCTTAAAGCTCTAGAATCTGGCACTAAATATTTTGTTAGTCCTCTTTGTTTTAAATCATCTAGAAGAAATTGTCCTTTAAGATAGCCACTTCCTAAACTTTTAACCTGTGATACTGCAATATTTCCTAAGGCGGTTGCACCTCTTTTTATTATTATTGGAGTTTTTATCGGCAAATAAGTATTGACTGCTTCTTGAATACGATTTCTATTTCCAGCTACTAATTCTTTTGGTTGATTCCTTAAGATAGATTCTTGTTCTTTTGTTATTGGTTTAACTTGTCCGGTATTTGGATTTACTTCGAAAACTCTATTAACCGGAACCCCTTTGTAAGTGCCTATTTGTCTATTCTCGAAATAATTCTCTCTAGATTGATTTCTGTTTATACTACTCAGTAAAGCTGATTGTTTTTGCTGTATTCCAGCTTGATTTAAAAGTCTCTGAGTGACTGCTCTTTGTTCTTGGATTCTTCTTGCTTGCTCTTGTTGTTTTGCTTTTTGCTCTGCTTGTTGTTTAACTTGTTGGTCTAGTTTTTGCGCTTGTGATAAAGCAGATTGATAAGAAGAACCACTCAATCCACGAGAAGAAAGAAAATTAGATAATTGCCCGGGAGCAACCGAAAAACCAACACCATTAATTAAAACCTCTGCGCCATTTCCTATCGGCTTAACAATAACAGACGTTTCGGGGGAACCTCCACCGCCCCTTCTTCCGCTTGAACCTCCACCGCCACTTCTACTCTGATTTGTTGCTGGATTATTTGGGCTACCGGTTTGCAGTCTAGAACTATCACCCGCGCCAGAAGATGGAGTTACTGGTCTATTTGTTCCCGCCCATGTTGCTGGTCTTGTAGCGCTTGCGAATGTGGTTGCCATTTAATTTACTAAGAAGTTAAGTTTTATTAAACTTTCTATCTAGATTAAAACATAGTTTGGGATTAGCTCCGCATTTTCTCGCGAACAATTCGTGTCCGGCTTCGTGATTGCATGTTTCTACTATATTTTTATAAGACATTGATTCTACTACATTGACACAAATCCATTGACCGGAATTATCTATATTATATGCTCTGCTTTCTGCGGAAGTTTTATTCATTCCACTTATCCATAATCCGTTTACTTCTCTTTTATTATTTAATTCTCTATATAGCTCGTCACTAAACCATCCGGCGATAAAAACAAGTATAAATAGAAAAGCATATAATCCGAATACTGTTTTATCTTCTATCATATCAATTTATCTCCTGTAAGTTTCTTAATATAATATCTAAAACCAAATCTTAAAGTTTCTGCGTATTTCTTAGCATTTTGTCTTTTATAATTATCGTATTCTGTTTTCTTTACTTCTTTGTATTCGTTTAGGTTTATGTTGTTCATTTTGAGTTCTCCTTAAAGTAAATAGGCTCGTTTCCATTACACTCTACCATAAAACAACTATCTTTTGATAATTCTTCTAACCATTTTATTTCATCTTCAATTAGTTTAGTTGCGACGGATATTCCTTTGGCGAGAGTTTCTGAAATAGTTCTTCTTTTATCACATGCAATACAGAAACATTCTTCAAGTATATCTTTATCTACTTTCTTTTTATCTGCGATTAGGTCTTTAAGCGTCATTTTAGTTCCACTCCGTTATCCTTCGCCAGTTTCTCAACTTCTGAAATGAATGTTGAAAGTTCTTCTATATCTTGATTAATGTTATCAATTACTTTTGGTTTTTCATCAAAACCATTATTTAATAAAAAGTTAATTATATCTCTATGATATATTACTAATTTAAATTCTTCTTCACTCGCCCATTCGTGATATTTTTGGAGTTTTGTTTTGATTTCTTTTTTCTTTAATAAATAATCAATATCTTTTTGTTTTTCTGTTTCAATCCAAACTTCTTGCTCTTTATAAGTTAAATCTCCTTCTTCGTTCATCTCCATCATTTCAGATACGGTTTGGTGATGTTTCTTTTCTAAATATTTCAAATCATTCTTTACATCTTCAAGTTGGTTGGTTAGGCAAGTGTTCATATTATCGTAGGCAGGATACCCATGTCTTTAGGCTTTGGAGGAATGCCGTCGTTTCCGTCGTTTAGTTTAGTTAATCTTTCGTTAGCGATTTTACAATATTCTTCTGATAATTCTATTCCTATAAAGTTTCTTTTGGTATTTACACAAGCAATAGCAGTAGTGCCTGAACCAATACAATTATCCAAAACTAAATCTCCTTCGTTTGTGTATGTTCTAATAAGATATTCGAATAATGCTACTGGCTTTTGCGTTGGATGTAATCCATTTTCTTTATTAAATATTTGAGCAGACAAAGGAAATCTACCATTATACTCTGATTGCGAGATTTCAATAAATTTTCCGTAATTTGTTGTTTTTGAATTATTACCACTTCTTTTAACTGTTCTCTTTTCATCTCCAACCATTTGAGGATTATATGTTCCCAGCTTTTTATAGAATACTAATATATTCTCGTGATTTTTTAATGGCATTTTCTTTGAATTTAAATGTCCTGTTCCTTGTGGTTTAACCCAAATCCATTCATATTTTAAATCATTAAGATTGCTCACTCCTAAAACTTTATCGAATGGTGTTTGTGCAGTTAAAACTATAATCCCATTATCTTTTATAATTCGATTATAATTCTCCCATAATTCTTTTAATGGAATTATACTATCCCATTTGTTTTGAGTAGTTCCATAAGGCAAATCACATAAGATTAAATCTATACTTTTATCTTCTATTTGCTTCATTAATTCTAAGCAATCACCTTGATATATTTTATTAGTTTCCATGTTTTAGTTAGATACTCTGCCCTTTATGGCATGAGAGTATTTCATTTTAATTCCACTCCATTTTCCTTTGCTAGTTTTTCAACTTCTGAAATGAATGTTGAAAGTTCAAATTCGTTAATCAATTCTTGGCAAACCTTATTTCTTTCATCTATTCTTGCCGATTTGATTTTAATTTCATAATCTTCTTTTAATAATTCAATTTCTTGTTCGTGTGTTTGATTTAAAGCCCTTTTAATCATTTCATCGTCTACAACTTTAGCATCTAATATAAAGACACCATGCTTTTCTTTGTTTTTTAGTTTAGATTGTATTTCACTCGCCCATTCGTGATATTTTTGGAGTTTTGTTTTGATTAGTTCTCTTAATACATAATAATCCCAATATTTGTGACAATTAAAATCCTTTACACAATCCGAACGACTTAAATCCTTTAGAGCAATCAAATCATTCTTTACATCTTCAAGTTGGTTTGTTAGGAAGGTGTTCATTGTTTGTTCTCCACCATCATTTTTTCTTTTCCCTATCCCAATAAGCGGACCGACATTTAGGGCAAGTTATAGGTTTCTCTGCTTCGTTAAACATTTCTTTCTGGAACCATTCGTGATTACATCTAAGACATTTCCATCCTTTCCTAGTTATATTTATTTGTGGCATTTGTATCTCCGTTAAATTTTCTTAAATCTATTTTTGCTTTTGGTTTTGAATTTAATTGCTTTCTTAATTTATATGGCAAGTTTTTCCAATCTCTAGAACACTTTGGCGAGCAAGTTTTATCAGTGCTTTTTCTAGCTATTATTCCAGAATTATTTTTATAATGTTGTTTAAATTTTGTGAATTTCTTTTTACAACTTGGATTTATACATATTGCTGTAATAGTTTTATGAGTTAACATCTAAATATACTCTTTTGAATTTCTTTACTTCTTTGTTTATTTTTCTCGGACATTAATAAGTCGGACATTATATTATCAGAATCTTGATTGAAGTCGTAGGGAAAAACAGAGTTGTTGCAGTCTCTGAAAAACAGCCCTACGACCTCCTTTGTAATCACTTCGTTTGTCGCCGCACTTCTTCTAATAGAAGTTACTACCTCTTTTTTCATAGAAGGGTTGGTGAACATTATTTTTTACTCTCCGATTTTAAATTTTCTATCCAGAACTCTAAAGCCCAATTTCTTTCAGTTGGTAAGCAGTTTTGTACTGCTAATTTTGTTTTTAATATTTCGTTATTTGTGTTCATATTTCCCTCGACATTTCCAGTTTAATATCTATCATTCTTTTTTCTTCTTCGATTTGATTGAATCTATTTGTTAATGTCGTAACTTCTTTTAGCGCCTTATCCGATAATCCTTTGGGTATTGTTAGTTGTTGCATTTTTTTTTGTTTTTTGATTTAAACCCGGAGTTTTGATGCGCGGTACATGTATCCGGTGCGAAAGTATAATAGAATTTCGCTATCCTCCAGAGGTTAACTATTTTCTATTATTTTACAATCACTTACATCTCATAATATTAGTGAGTATAATCCCTAGATACTAAAACCTTGCATATTCTCAAAGTCTTAATATCCGGATAAATATTCTACGAATAGGTACTATTTAAATCTTTCGGTTATATGTAATACATATAAAAGTAATACGTATAAAACATAAAGTTTATAAGACGAGATATGCTCGATATAACATGCCAAAAAAAGACGAGGAAGATTCAGTAATATCCGAAACTGGAAATTGGAACGTAGCGGATTCTTATTCTAAGAGTAAGATTATGCGACCTTTAATTCTTTGTGATTATTATGAGGATATAGCTACCTTCGGATATGATTCTATCATTGAGGAATTGATAGGATTTAATTCTCCACCGAATGATATGATAAAAATTAAAGCTATGAAGAGATTACTTAAGCAATTAATTAGAGTTATTGATAACTGTAAGTTTGCTCTTAAAAAGCCCGGAACAAAAGATTTAATTTTAAAATACCGAGAAGATTTAATCAAATTGAATAAATGCGTTCCGAATCTAGTAAAGATAAATTTCAATCAAATCGAAGGTACTAGAACTATTCAAATTAAAAGTGAAGAATTGTTTAATAGTTTTTTAGATAAAATTTCAGAAATTAAGTCGAAGATTAATGAACCTCTAAATAGAAATCATTTGATATTTACCGACAAGGAAGATTTCGACCCTAAAGCATTTAAAGATAAACTTAAGAGTAGAATGGTAAACCAAGGATGAGAGAAATATGTATCTATCCCGGATGCAAAAGAAAAATTCCTAGTGGAAGATTTAAACAAAAAAGGATTACGTGTTCTAAATTATGTTCTAACGCGTGGAATCATTTGCCTTTATTATTAAGAGAAGAACTTAGAGGTAAAAAATACAAACACCATGAGTAGTAATAAAATTGTTTGGTCTATTAAAGAACTAACGACGGTTCTACGTCAAAGGCAGTTAAATAAATTCGATTGTAATATCGGAGTATCGGGCGCTCGTGGAAATGGTAAAAGCACCGTTCTTTTTAAGATATTCAATTCATTCAAAGAGTTCGACCAACAAAAACAACAAGTTTACTCGCAGAAAGAAGTTATCGACTTGCTTGCTAAAAATATGTTTGGTTTTTGTTGGGATGATGAGGCCATCAACTCGGGCTATAAAAGAAACTTCCAACAAGCCGGACAAAAGACTCTAGTCCAAATTATTACAAATTATCGAGATAACTATAATATTTATGCTTCTGCTTTGCCTTTTTTTTATAGTTTAGATAAAGATTTACGTGAACTTATCTTTATGCACATTCACATAATCGAGAGAGGTCTCGCGGTTATACTTTTGCCTTTAACTGACCAAATTCATTCACAAGACCCATGGGATACGATGAACAATATAAAAATAGAACAAAAAGAGTACAAACGAATGAAACTAGGCCCAAATAATAAGTTTCGGTACTATAAGTTGAGTACCTTCGCTGGGTACGTCTATTTCGGAGATATGACAGACAAACAAAGAGAAATCTATGATAAAATTAAGAAAGAGAAAAGAAATCGTAACTTCGAGAAGTCGGGAGTACTCAATAGCAATACGGAAAGTGTTCCATGGAGGGTTAAGGTCTATAAACTTCTACTTGAAGGTAAGCTTACTAAGAACGGTTTGATTCAGTCTTGTTTACTGGAAGGCGAGAAGTATACCAACATAATTTCGAGTTTAAATCAGATGTTAAAGGATAATGGGGAGATTCATAAGACAGTGGGCGATTTTCTTATTAGGGATGATAAAGAGCTTATCCATAGTAGGGATAAGGGAGTAATTAACGAACTAGTTCCAGATATTCCTTCGTAGTTTCGTCTAATCTATATTAAACGAAAGGTTTAAAAAATATTTATCCTTCCTTTTTAGAATGAGGATAGGCGCCAATTACCCGGAGAAGAAAGACGTTAGTAGTCTAGTACTATATATTAAGTTCGCTTTGCTTGGTCTAATCCTAGCGGCTGTTTTAATTATAGGAGCTAAGACAACCATGTTTCTTTTTGGATTGCTGTTTAAATATTGGCTATGGGTTATTGGTTTGATTGCTTGCTTCGTTTTAATTAAACGTTTCTTTAGGAGAAAGAAATGAAGATACCTCTAGATAAGTTCGTGTCGTGGCTTATGAATAAGAATCTTAAACCTAGGACCGTTCAGAATTATACTTACTACTTCAACAAGTTCACGTTCGATTCATTCGACCAAGAAACGGTAAGTAGGTTTTTGTCTCTTCCGGAGAATAGAAATACGGTGGCTAGAAGTTTCCTCCTTAACTTTCAGAAGTTCTTACTGGTTAACTTCGAAGAGTTTCAAATCAACCCAGAGGTTAAGATAAAGATTGCTACGGTTGAGCTGCCTAAACTAACTGGCAAAGCTAAGACTAGAATCATTCACCCGGTAACTCAGGAACAAATCGAACAACTAGAAGGAGTTCTCGAATCCGAATCTGATAAGTTAAAGCTTTTGCTTTCGTACTATTGCGGACTAAGACTGGGCGAGCTGCTTAAGATTAAGATACTTTCTTTCAACTGGGATGTGTGGAAGAAAGATACCTCAAAAATGGGGGAGTGTAGAGTTTTAGGTAAGGGCGACAAAGAAGGGATTGCTTTAGTTCCAAGTATGATAATGAAACGAATCGCGGTGTTTGTTCGTTCGCAGAACTATGAAGGTGTAGGCTCTTGCATATTTGTTTCTCCCGGGAAGAGATATAACTTTCAATCTATGGCTAAGGACTGGCAAAACAAACTATCGGAAGCTGGCACAAAGATAGGCATAGTTCAAAGAACACCCGAAGGGAAGATAATAAAAGAAACTGCAATGCACCCGCATAGACTAAGGCACTCCTATGCTACGCATTTACTTAATGTTGTTCATCTAGATATAAGAGAAGTGCAAGAGTTACTTAGACACTCGGATATTTCGAGTACTCAGATTTATACGCATGTTGATAAGCAACAACTTAAAGATAAATTAATCGACTTTCATGGGTAGATGGATTTTGCTTGGAGTATTTCTTTTTGGAAAGAAGATATAAAATATAAGTTTACGTTTCGTTCTAAAGAATGTAGACTTGATGAGATATTAAAATGTGTAGAAGAACAATATAAGAAATAGTTACCAACCACCAACACTTCTAAAATGAAGTTTTGTTCCGGTAATTGTTTTTCTTTTTCCCAAATCTCTTACTTTTATTTCTGTTCTTGAATTTCCTAAAGGATGTCTTTTAACCCAATTCGCTACGTCTTGTTTTGTTGATAGTCTTATGCTTCCACTTGTTGCTAGGTTTTTGCCTTTTCCAACTGAAATAAAAACTTTGTATGCCATTATCTTTTAACCTTAAACATTTTATTATATTCTCTTGCGTAAAGTCTGTCTGCTCTTTTTTCTAAAACGTTGCCCTTTGCCATATTTCCTTTTTTGTATGCCGACATAGCTTCGGAGTTATATTTGTCTAATTCCTTAAAAACTTTTCTTTTTAATGCGTGATTCCTAACAATTACTACCATTATCTGATTAATCTTACTTGTTTAATTCTTGGATTGTTTATTCCACCGCCCGATATTCCTTGTCGATAAGAAGTTAAATATATTTTTTTTCCTTTCATATAACCGGTACCTTTTCTAACTTTTCCCGGAGAAAGTAATTTTCTTAATTCTTTATTTGCTTCTGATTTTTTAAAGAATCTTCCATGCACTGAACGTCTGCCTAGATTGTCTGTAGCTCTTATGACATATCCATTAACACGTTTTACCATAATTAATTAATTTTAAGATATTTTTAAATGTTTCTGTTTTACTATCCAAAAATTCCAGAACTTCTTGAACGTTTAATCTTATCTTTCATAACTATACCATAATTTTTTTTAGGAACTGCAAATCCTTTTCTTGTTAAAGACTTTACATATATACGTGAAACCGGAATAACGTGAGCGATTCTTCCGATTCTCCTCATTCTCATATTTCTATTTATAATGTCAGCTTGGTTTAATATTTCAGATTTATTAGAACCTATCCCTACAATATTTTTTAACTTTTTGAATCTAGTTTTCATATCTTATAAAAATATAGAAACTATTTAAATATTTCGTTTTATTTCATCTGCCCACTTAATTTTATGAGATGCTCGGCTTCTAGTTTTAATTCTAAACCTCTGACTTCTTCTTTTTTTGTTTGTTCTTCTGCTCGATAGATTCCCCTTATTGGACATAATCTTCTAAACGTATAACAAGCGAAGCTCTCGTATTCGAAGTCTGGGCAAGTTCTAGAATATTCGCACTTCATTCTAAACTCCTTTTTAATCCGAACATTTCTTTTAAATCAAAAAAACAAGTAGTGCATAAGTCACATTCTTCTATCGAACAGTGTGGTTTTCCCGAGCAAGTATTTTCCTTATTGAACCATTCCATTAAGATTTTATTTATTTGTTCTTTGTTTAGAATTAGTTCTTTCTTGATGAAATATTTAAAACCAAATCTTAGAGTTTCTGCGTATTTCTTAGGTGATAACTTTTTATATTGGTCGTATTCTGTTTTCTTTACTTCTTTGTATTCGTTTAAGTTTATGCTCATACAAATTGCTCCATGGAGTGTAAAGCTTTGTGACAATCTTCGCAGAGAATCTTTACGTTATTTTGTTTAGAATGAATACTTGCGCATGTGTATAAGCCACCCTCATTTCCTCTTATAATCCTATGAGGGGTTAGTTTTGTGTTTTCTTCTTGACATTGTTGACATTTATAGTTTACTGCTCTTAAATATGCCTTCTTAAGCCAACTAGGGCATTTCTTATAGCCACATACACCCGTTTCTTTGTTTCTTATTATGTCGTTTTTCATGTTCTTTTATCCAAATAACAAGGATTTATACCTAGTGATTGGGGATTCTAGGCAATCATTATCCCGATGTCTAAAGTTTGGTTGATATTATGTATTTAGTATTTCCCCCTAACACTAAGGTCTTATTTAGTTACTTGGATTTTATAAATTCGTTTAGTTCTAAGTTAGGAATGAAGTTAAGCTGTTTTATAAATTCTTCCTTGTTGATTTTGAATAAAAAGTCTTTTCTGATTTCTACTAAAATATTATTTTTGAATTTGTCTAAAATTTTTTTTCTAATATCGCTTTTTATTTCGTAAATATATACGTATGGACTTCTCTTTAATTTTGAAAGAAAAAAGTTTCTTTCTGATTCTGTTAACGTCATTTTAGCATTTGACTTAATAATTTAGTTACCACGTTTATATCTTGACCATTTCCAGCAAGTCGATGAGATTGATTGTCCGAGAGAGAGAGTTCTTCGTCTTTAAATCCCATAAGTCTAAAGCTTTCTTTCTTTGTAAAATTTCTGCACATTGTTCTTTCTGGATTTAATAAATACTGGTCCGCATGTGTTCTCTTTGTCGTTAACGTATGAAAACATAAATCGTTTGTTGTTTTTAGTTTTAATAATCTATCTCTGTCTCCATATTTTCCAAATTGAAATCTAGGTATTTCTCTAAATGGTAAATCATCCAATAGGTCTTTAAGAAATATTTTTAATTCCACTGCATCTGGAAAGTTAAAGTCTTTCTTATCAATATCTTTTCTAAAGCAGACAAACCATAATCTATTACGAGATTGCGGAGTTCCATAATCTTTTGAATTTAAAACTTTCCAATAAACATTATATCCTATTCTGTCTAATTCGCTTAATATTTTATCAAACGTTCCCTTAAATTTTTTATGAGTTAGTCCTTTAACGTTCTCGAGTAGCATATATCTAGGACGTTTTATTTCTGCGATTCTGATAATTTCATAAAATAAAGTACCTCTTGGCCCTAATTCTCCAAGTTGCTTTCCCGCAATAGAAAAATCCTGACAAGGAAATCCACCGGTTAATAAATCAAAATCTTCTAAATCTTCTGGATTAATTAGTCTAACATCTCCTAATCTTAATTTATTGTTTTCATCACTTGCGCAGTGATTCTCTTTAAAAAATTCGTTTGCATTTTTGTCTATATCCGAATATTCTACTAGCTCGTAAGGAATGTTTAATCTCTTTAGTGCGAATGAAGAAGTTCCATAACCAGAGAATAGTTCTAGGATTTTCATTGTTTGTTTTTTAAGAAGTCTCTAAGTTCTTCAAATAATTTAGTTTGTTGTTCTAGTCCGGCGCTTATTCCTTGAATAGCTTTAACGTGAGAAACCATATTTTCTCCGAAATAATTAAGTTGCTTTGTTGTTTCTTTAAATCCTTCTCCGAATTGTCTATTTATTTCTTGTTGTTGTTCATTAATTTTTATTTGAACTTCCGGGGTTTGGCTCCAATTAGTTCTATCGTGCGATTCGAATAACTTTGCTGCATTATTTATTTTTCCCGGGTTGTTTCCTTCAAACTCCTTGAATCCTATGTCGTCTTTCATCGAATCGTCAACCCAGAAGATAGCTTTATTATTCTTATTTTCTAACGTAAATTTTCTGTTTTGGCTTAGAATCCATTTTGCGAACTCGTTAAAGATTAGTCCATAATGTTCTCGAAAAATTTGTATTCCGTAAATTCCCATTAACTGGAACTTATATTTCAAATCTCTAGCTAGTTGGTCGATGTCTTGTAATGCCCTAAATTTTGTGTGGTTTGCATCCTCAGAATAGTATGAATTATTAGAATAGACTGTAATTGAGCCTTTGTTTATCCAGATTGTGTTCTTATCTTGCTTAAATCTGATTGAACCGAAACTTAGGACTTCCGCGCGCTTTGATTCGACTAAATTTCTTATTATTTTGTTTTCTAAAAGGTTTTTCTCTGTCTGGAAGATTATTTTAAAGTTAAAAGCATGCCCTCTGATGTTCATTTTAGGGTAGGGGTGGTTGATACCTACCCTAGGGTGTATTAATGAACTTGCTAAAACTTGAACTTCGAACTTTCCTACTCGTTTTATGTTACCCCTCTTTTCTAATTTATCGAGGTAGTTTGCGAAATTTGTCTTAGAAAGATTAAGCTTTTCTCTTATTTGTTTTTTTGTTAAACCACCAACTAAAAGCCTAAGAATATTGGCAAGTTCATTCAATCCACCCTCTCTTTTCATAGGGTTAGTTAGTGAACTTCATTTATAAACTTTTCCTTTTTAGGGGGTGAATTAGTGAACTTCGTAATTATTAGTGGTAGTTTTAGTGGTAGTATTAGTGGTAGTAATTGCCATGTACCGCGATGTACCTTTAAGTTTCCATGAGAAGTAAAGGGGGGAGGGGGTTAGATATCTATTTTCAATAGTTCTGGATTAGCTTGAATCTCCCCTAGAACCTTACTAAACTCGTTTAGAACTCCGCTAGCGCTGTTTTTTATCTTCTTTACCATACATTCGTCTAACCATCTAACGTAACAATCGAAATGCATAAAAACCTTTTCTATTTTCTTTGGTGGAACATCTTCTATGAACGTCTCTAGATAGGCGGCTTTCTGCCCTATTAATATTTTTTGATGGCACTTAAAACACTTCTTCATTTGAAACTCCCAGTAGAATAATATAACCATAGTCTAAATATAGCAGACAACATAAAAATAGCTGTAAGCTGCACTGAAAAACAACTTTGTAGAGAAACTACGCTTAAAAAGAAAGCGATTCCAAATTCAATTATAAGCATCTGTTTAAAAGAAAATAATTTTTCGTTAATCATTTTTTCTTCTTTTTTGCGCTAGTCTTTGTTTTACGCGCGCTTTTTGATTTAGTTTCTTTTGTCTGCGCTGCACATGCGCTCGCTTGGTTTAGCTGGGCCTTTTCTTTTACGATTTCTGTCTTACTTACAAGAAAATCTCTTCCTTCTGGGGTTTGGCTTATCTCATAGCTTATTTTTTTACCGTTATCTATCAATTCGCCAGATTCTTCTAGTTTTTTCTTTAAGTTCTCTGGATTCTTAAGAATTTTATTGATTCTTCTATCCTTCATAAAATCGAAAAGAGTTGTCTTCTTAAATAAGAAATATCCCAATCCTAATCCGAATAAAATTGCTATAATCCCGCAGACTACGATTTCAGTTAACATTATGATTGAATTATGCCACTAGTTGCCGCGTTAGTGCATGCTTGTTTAGTTGCTATTGTCAATAAGTCGACTAAATTACCCAATTTATCTACAACTCCCTTCAACATATAAATTAACAAGCCTAAACTAAACGTGATTATTAAAATATAGATTGCGGTTGTGATAACTCCTTGGTATGCTTGCCACCATTTGATAGACTTATCTTTGTAGTTTCTTTTAATAAATTCTCTTGTGTTTTCAGCTGCCCACAACATGTCGGTATGGTCGTACTCTAGTCCAGCTTCTTTTAAGCTAGAACTTAGGCTCTTAAGAGTGAAATTAACCATTTGACGGTTAGGGGTCATGCAAACGTAGAATAATTTGTCTGTAATTCCTTTTGTGAATCTAGGAAGCCATAAATCTCTAGACTTAACATAGAAAACTCTTAAAGTCGTTCCCGGGATGATTATTTCTTCTGCATCATCCATTCTCGTAGGAACTAAGCCGGCGACTGTATCTTCCCACCAACCAATTTTCTTAAGGTCTTTTACTTCTTTGTTTTTTTGTCTAAAATAATAAAATCCACCACCGATGACACCGATTAATAAGAACAATAAGAAAATACCGCCGAAAAAATAAACTTTATCTAGAATTACTTGAATATTGAACCCAGTAAAGCCGAAAGAACTAAAAATTTCTTGTAAACCCATAAATATTCTTGTATTATCGTCTTTATAAATGTTTTGCCGATGAGATTTAACTAATTAAAATAAAAAAATACAGCTATAATGGGCTTACCCCTCGAAACTGAGTGACTTTAACCTACTTTATGGACTATCCATATTTGGGGAGAGTGTTTCGAAACTCCCAGATGCTCTAAGACTTAACTCTTATTGAAAGTTACCGCCCATTGAGCTAGAAGCGCCTTGTTTCTTTTTGTTAGAAACGAAGATTCCCCAGAACAATAAGAATACACCAATCAATAATACCAAGATAACAGCAATAGACACAGTGTTGAATTGTGTACTTGCGCCATCGGTATAAGTTACAATTCCTTGTAACGAGTTATTCTGTATTTTTAGAGATTCATTATACCCTGTGTCCGCAGAAGTAAGACCAGTTGCTGCTGGACCTAATTGACCGAAGATAAAGGACATAATCATCATTCCAAAAAGAACACCCAAAAGAGTAAATGCAATTACTGCATACTCCTTGACCATGACTAAAGATTTTCCCATTATATTTCACCTCCTTTGTATAGAAGATTATGAGTATTATAGAGTTGCATGTTTATAGAATATAAAATTTATTTATATATCTTTGTAAACAAGTAATACATTAATCTTTAAAAATCCAAATAAGAAGAACTGGCACTGCAAGAGCTATAATAATTAATAAAACATTAGTTGAAATCATTGGAATATTTGACGTATTTTTAATCATTGTTCCGATTGTTGCTAAAATAGTTATCGCGATTGAACTAACACCGAAACAACTTATTAAATCTCCTCCTCCGGGTATTGTTTGTTTTTCTATTTTATACAATCCCCATCCGATAATAAATTCTATCGTCAAAAGTATTTTTAAATAAAAATAATAATCACATCCAGTAGGATAAACCAGAAAGTCGGATATACTATTCACTACAGATAATTGTTCGCAAACCATTAGCCACCTAATTTATACAATAACCATACCCCCACTATGATTACTATTATTAAAATCATTATCAATAGATTATAAATACTTTCTGGTACTCCTAAAATTACTAAAGGAAGATAAATAACTGACTTAAAGAATCCGAACGTTATCTCTGAGAAACTTTTACCTACTGAAACAATACCAAATAAAATAATCGAACCACCGATTCCTGTTTGTGGTTGCTCTGAATTGAATGAACCGTATTTAGATTGTGCTGCATCTGAACTATTTTCTATATTTCCATTTAGAGAAACGTAACTAGCATTGAATATCGAGTTTTCTATAATCTTTGTTGGCGCATCATTGTTATATTGCGTAAAAACTATGAATGAAAATAGACTAATAATTAAAAGCGCTGCTACTATAAATTTAACGACAGTTTCTTGAAAGTTTCCCATTATGATAGTTTGTTCTTATTTAATTTCCAAAGTCCAACGAATGTTACGATTATTATCCAGATTCCAGCGCTTCCGGCTCCGATTATTCCACCGACAACTATTCCCATACTTACAGCTCCAATATATCCAACTAATAAAGCGATAAGTATTCCGTTTTTGTCTCTAGAGAACATTAAAACCATAGCTAAAGAAACTATAAACCATAAAACGTAGCCAGTATTTCCATAAGCGGAACCGTCAATATTTACAGAACTAATTATCCAAGTTTTACCATCAACACTTACATAAGTTTCCAAATTTGTATCTTCTATATTTGGGTTTATAGTACAAGAAACCGTACCACTAATTGAGTTTAAAGAATTATTACAGATGCTTATGTTTCCAAAAATATCGTTTCTTTTTACTTCTAGTAAAACATTCTTAGAAGTTCCATCAAAAGATGAATAAGAGAAACCTATCGTATTTGTTGTTTGATTGTATAAAGGCGCAGACGAATAAACTATTCCTAAAAGATTGTTATAATTAAGTTGGTTTTCCGTATCTTCTATCGCGTTAAGATTTAAAGTACATGATCCTAGAGCAATATTACAATAGGCTCTCATGTTGTAAAATGTCTTTAAGACTACTCCGTCTTTCATAAATACTAGATTGTATAAAACATTGTTTGTTACTAGGTGTAAAATAGTTTGTCCGTTTGAATCTGTGATAGGTAATTCAACCGTTTTAAATACGTTTTCTGGAATGTATTGTCTATTCACGAAAACTAGAACATCCTTAGCTGGGAGAAAATCAGTACCAGTAAAAGTTAATTGAAAGTCTGTAGAGCTGCTTAAATTTAAATCGTAAAGTAAAAGGTTTTGATAAGTATTATTTGAATCTAAGATATAATTTTGTATGTTATAATATTCTACTGCATAATCATCTTTGTAGTATTTGATTACTGCATCCATGGAGAAGGCAGAGTACTGAGTTATGTTAGAACTTATGCAAACTTGGTAATTACTAGAGTTCTCGAACTTATTCCCTAAAGATGCCAAAGTGTTTTCTCTTCTTATGTCTAAAAGATTCACGTTTATTTCTACCGTACTATTTGCGAGTAGAGTTTGAAGCCCTTCATCTTTTACCGTAATATTTAATAATTTGTTTGTGTAAACTGAACAATTATCAATACCGAGATTTATTACTTCTTGTCTATTTGAATCTGTATTTATTATCGTTGAATCATTAAGAGTAATTTCCCAGTAGAACGTAAAGTTTGAATCCGATATAACTTGTGGGATTAAAAAATTATTAGATTGTATTTGTGAATATATACTAAGTGGTACTATTTGCGTGCTATAATTTACTCCATTATAGAAAAATCTTGCTGAACTTATTGAATAATTATTAAGATAAGTCAATATCGAGAAATTTAAAACACTTCCCTCTATTGTTTTGTTTAAAAATGTTTGATTAATTTCTAAGATTTTATAATCCCAGTTGAACGTAGTAATATTCATTCCACCATTTGTATTATTTGCGTATGTCGTTATGTTTTGTTTACTCGTCAAAGTTATATTCGATAAATTAGCAACTCCACTTAAGGCGCCTAAAATACTCACATTTGTTCCATTATAGTTATACCAAACCTTATCCAGATTAGAATCTGTGGCGGTTATATTTAATTGTAATGTTCCGTTTATTTTTCCGTAATTAATTAAAGAAGTTGGATAATTTAGAGTAATTAATGGAATGTTTCCTATAGTATAATTACTAAACCCAGTAGCTCCGAAAATTACAACTGCATCATTTAAATTAGAAGTATACTTTACGCATGTTGAGCAGACTAATTTATCCCTTAATATTTGTGGGTTAGCGAAAGAAGTTATTCCTTTTATTAAAGTTATGTTTGAATTAAGATTAAGTCCGGGAAGTGCTGTAGAATTTACGTAAGCGGAATTATTGCTAATAATTATGTTTTTTCCAGTTCCGAAAGTTAGATTTGTTTCTACGTCTTGTGTTAACTGGGAGAAATTTATTTGTCCATATGAATTATTATAGATTAATTTATTCCCAGTTGCCGAACCCCACCCGGAAGAAGATGAGATGGACTTATATCCATCGTTTATAGAGTTTAGATTGTAAAAAGTATTATTTTTAGCATCTAGATTTAATCCTATACATATATCATTATTCGTACAACTTATATTATAGTAGTTAGCTCCGTTAAGATTAGAATATATGGCTATCCCGTTTGAAGATAGATTTATATTTTCTAAAACATTATTACTTGATGAAGTTATGGCTATAGCACTATAAAAATCCGTAATCGTTCCATTTTTTACTCTTATATTATTTTTCAAGTAGGAATAAACACCGTAGTCTAGACCATCGTCGCCATCTATTGTTTTATTATTCAAATCTATATATACATTGTCCGAAGTGATATTAAGACACGTTCCGGTAGTTGTTAAACTTTGATTTAGTGTATAGTAACCCGGAAGGCTGATAACTCCACACGCAGATAGATTATATTCTGGATTATTTATGCTGTACGAACTCCATGAAGACACGTTGAAAGTTACGTTTCCAGCATTTAAACTCGTAAAATTAAAGCAGCTTGTACATTCAACACCGTCTTTTAATATTTTAGGAAGTGGTAAATCTGTTCTCAAATTGTATAAACTAACGTTTGCCGATGTTATATTTATTCCAGTTAATACCGTAGAATTTACAGAAGCTAGATTATTGCTAATAATTATGTTTTTTCCAGTTCCGAAAGTTAGATTACCACTAATATCGTTATTTGGTACTAAATTTAAGTCTATTTTTCCAAAACTATTATTATAAATTAATGTATTTTTGTTTGTAATTGGAGAGGAATACCATAAAATACCACTATAAATATTTGAATTATATATGCTATTATTATTTGCTTCGGGTCTCAAATATAAATTATTCAATAAATTTAAATTATAAAATTCACTATTACTAGTTACTAAACTTGTAGCACATGTTGAGTTTAGATTATTGAAAGTGTTATTATTTCCATAAAAATGCACAGGAAATCCAAGCTCTCCAGTATTTATAATATTAATATCTGAAAAATAACTATTATTGGAATTTATGTATAGACCAGTATCGTAGTTAGTTATAGTTCCGTTTTTTATAGAGATATTTTTAAATCCGTTTACGAATAAAGCATATCCGTTAAGTGCCTTGTTAGTTCCATTTATAGTTTTGTTGTTTAACTCTATTGTAATATTATCTGAACTTAATCTAAGGCAGATTTCGGTATTATTAGAAACTAAACTCTGGTTTAAATTATATATTCCCGGAGTTGCTATTTCTCCACATTGATAAATTATATTCGATGAATTGTAAGGTAATCTATTATATAAAAACATTGAAGAAACCATATTAGAATTAGTTACGTTATCGGTTGCATAAAGATTTATTGTGTAAGTTCCAGTTAAATTTATCCCAGAAACATTCGTGACATTTGTTCCACATGTTATCGTTTGATTTATTCCACCATTTACATTATATTTACAGATACTAGCAGTTGCATCGCTGAAAGAATAGTTTAAATTAGTGAATGGTGTATCTTGCGAATATGTAGTTCCATTTACTGGATAAATAATATTTATGTTTGGATTTTGTGAATTAGTTGATATATTGAATGATTCGTTTAAGAAACTTCCAGAAGCATTATTGCTTAATATTACCGTAGAATTAGGGCTACTAACTGGATTGTTAAAAACCCAATTAAATATATTTTGTCCTATTCCAGATAATCTACTTATCCCATCTACAAACCAATTAAACCAACTGGAAGTATCTCTATCGGATGTAAAAGTTAGATTTGCATTTTCTCCCCATGAAGAATTTTGATTAGTAGTGTTTATAGTTCCATTAGAAATTGTTGTAATATTTGTTGGGTCTGTGATATTCCAAAAAATACCATCCTCAGATGTGTATGTGCTTCCAGCAAATCCAGAAGATGTAAAAGGAATAATTTCTTTCCACGTTCCATTAAAACAATCTTCTCCTAAATAATTGTCAACGTTTCCAGTATTATTTACCTTTGTTCTTAGCACTAATTTATTTGAGTTATAATTCCAGCAATCAGTAGGAATGTCTCTTGTTAAATTTATATTTCCGTTTATTAATATACTTTCCCATATATAAACATAAAAACCAGTTTTCCATGATGCGGAAGTAGACCTTGATGGTTTCGTATAATTCACATAAACATAATATATGGTATCTGCTACCGGAGTTGAAGCATAATCGTTCCAGACACCATTCCAGTTGCTTACTCTGTCTCCAAAAAGTAGAGTTCCACTAGTAAGATATGAACCAGTATAATTTAAACCACAATTACCGTCAGTTCCGGACTGATTCGTAGTATTAGCTGATTCTTGATAACAGGTTAAAGAACTTACCGAAATTAAACTGAACATTAAGAATAGTAAGGATATCCCTAAAATATAGTTAAACTTTTTATTAATTTTCATTTTAGTTTCATTCTCCGTTTAGTACTTGGATGCTCCTTACTTAAATGGGAGAACATATGCTTAATATATTTTGGCTTTCCGGATATTACTAAAGACATTTTTTTCGATTTCATTGATAAACACTAACCTCCAAATCTTCTTCTTTTTGTTCTTGTCTTAAGACGTAAATTGCCAACATAACTAATATTCCGGCGGTTGGGATTATCGTTGGTAAATTTAATATAAATTTCGAAGAACCGGACAGAGTTGTAGTAAATATTGTGAAAAATTCTGGACTAATATTTAGTATGCTTTCTTTGAAAGATCGGCTTATGATGACTGCGATTACTTCTGCGACAATCAAAATAAATATGTCGATAATTATCCATAGTTTAGACCTTGGCGCTGATTTAGAAGCTACGAAAACTAAACAAATAATCATACCGAAAAGTAAAGCTATACCCATATTTGTAGGGATTGTTGTTTCTATTGCTTCCATTGTTGGAGCAACCATGGACTGATATGTTTCGTTCCATGTTGTGTTACCTACCGTTAAGTCTAAACTTGAAAGAACACTATCTACTTTTCCAGCTCCTAGAGAGATGATTCCTAATATCAATAAGATAAATAGCGCTGCAAAAACAATAAAAATCAAACCTAGGACTTCCATCCCCTTTTTATTTACCATAGTTATTTACATCCTCCTCTTTTGAGTTTATTATTTCTTCGGATATTTGTTTAAACATAACGTGCCTTACTATTAGATTTGTTATTTTTTCACTGGATATTCTTTCTTTTGATTTTCCGTTTCTTAATCTTGCATCTTTTATTTTTTCGACTTCATCGAAGAATCTGCTTCCTACTCGTGCTTGTTTGCCGCCTTTGCTTCTTTCCATCTTAATTTAAGCCATTAATTATGGCATAACCCTCCTTTAGTATAGTTTTGTTAAGTATTATATCTTTCCATATGTTCAAAAAGATAAACCAAACCATAAATATACTCATAAGATAGCCGCCTACTGTCAATAAGATGTATATATTTGTTGTTAAATCTTTTAATGGCTCGAAGCTTACGTAATTATTTATTAGTCCGGTAAGGATTGTTATTAACCATAAAAACAAACCATAACTGAACCAGATAGACATTAATTTTATATATTTTGCTTTGATTACTTTTGTAATGACGACTTCACCGTTTTTTCTCATTGATTTTTCATTTTCGTATGGTAACTTAAAAGACAAATAGACGAATAATGTTAAGAAAATAAGATTTATTGATAAAATAATTATGTAAACTATTGCTTGGCTTGTGTCGAATCCGTCTCCGTTATTTGTTACGGTGAAACTATTCCCGGAAGAGAATCCAGTACTATCGAAAAACTCGTAAGTATAAATACCTAGTTGATTAGTATTACAGAAAGAATTATTATAAAACGTTCCACCATAAAGAGTAGTTTTCCAGTTTAGATTTAGCATGCTCTGATTTGGATATGTTAAAGTGGAAATATTAACCCATGAAGCATTTAACGGTATTTTAATATTTACGCAATCACCGGGCTTAATTTGTTGTGGTAATTCGGAAGCTGTAAAGCTCGCCATCAAAATAATTAGTAAAATATAAACTCCTACAAATATTAAACCTCTGTTTGTTTCTTTCATAGTTCCTTAATCAATTTGTTTAATAATTTAGATAAGTCTTTTAGTTTTTCTTTAGCAACTCGATTCTTTAAAGCTAACTTCACGCATATAGCTTCTAATTCTTCTTTTGATTTTCCAGATGCCATTATTTAACTAACTCCTCGTTTGAACCTATTGAATCTTTTTCGTAATGTAAATCATAAGCTAGGATGAATATTTTATCTGCATAAGCTGAACCGATTGTAGTTGCGTTTCTGAATATTCTTGCGTTTATTATTCCAGAAAGTCCTGTAAAGTTTCCTATATTTCCATCCATTTGTAGAATATGCTGACTAGCAGTTCCGTTCATGTATGTAGTTCCACAACTTGTAGTAGTGTCTGGGAATACCGAACCTATATTAGATTTTGTGTATTCTATACAAATAGTTACATTACCCGTATTAGTTGAACTCGGAACTATATGCGTATGTTGGTATATACTAGAACCTAATTTATATGAATGTGACATTTGTTGAGTTGCGAATATTTGGTCGCCACTTACGAAAGCATAAGCATAAGTTCCATTCTTAAAAACATCAAAGCTAGGAACATTTGTCGAACCAACTGTTTTACCTGTATTAATTGGCATAGTCATATCTTCCCAGACAGTATTATTTAATGTTAGATTCCCATTTACGTTAACATTATTTACATGAGTAGTTTTATTTGTTACATAAAAGTCTGGAAGTCCTGAACAATCGTAACCTATTGCGAATGTCTTTGATAAAGTTAAAGAACAATTACTTCCGAATAGAGTTGAGTAATCACCCGAATTAATTAATCCGCTACCGAATATTTGTCCGATAAATCCACTAACTATAGAATTAAATCCTATTGCGGTATCACCATTTCCATATAGAGTAAGATTATAGCCCATAGCATTTTGATTATCGTTGTAACCATTGATTAACCAACCTATAAAATTATTTTGAGAACCATTACCATAAATATTTAATCCGTTTGCGAAGCTATTTGCTCCGAGCATTGTTACGTTTTGTCCACTTCCGAAGGAATATATACCTTTAATTAGAGTATCAAAACCAAAACTAGTAGAACCTTTACCGATATTGTTTTCATCCCATTGTGTTCCACTTACTTCTCCACTTCTAAAAGAAGCTTTGGCTGGTGCGTTAAATGTAGTTACTCTAGCACCTTGTCCGATAACATCTCCAGTATTTCCTTCGAAGTTAAATTGTCCACCACCTACTATTCCTGTAACTTGTTTAAGAAATACGGAATCTATTCCAAATCTATCTGTATTTCCATTAGGTGTAAAAGTTAAATTAGTTTCATTAACTAAAGCTTTAAACATTGTTGCGTGTAAACTAACTTCATTTTTAATTGAGAAATTAACCCCACCGATACTTACATTAACTCCCCCGATTACTGCACCCGTTGGCTGTCCGAATAAAGTATAAGTAATTCTATAATATTGTCCGGCTGTTAAATTAACTGCTTGAGTTAAACTTCCATTTCCATCTGCCGATTTTTTTGCTCTACCAGCAGAGAAAGTCCAACCAGTTCCACCAGTCCAATTATTACCATTAGCAAAACCACCGTTAGTAATTAATTCTGGATAAGATATTCCACCAGTAGCGATTATATTACCTCCTATAGTTTGGAAATCTCCAGAACCATTAAAAGAATTGTTTGTATATTGATATTGTGCGTAGCCAGTTGAATTACAATTAGTTCCGTTAGCATAACACATATTAGGAGCTGTTATATTTCCTGTAAAGTTACTTCCATTTAATAAAGCATAATCAGAAAGATTAGTTGCTGGTAAAGTCGTAGAATTATAATATCCATCTGGATTAGTTTTGGAATAATATAAAGAATCAGTTAAGCTTTGATTAAAAGAAGTATTGCCTAATTCGTTTGCGTGTTTACCATCGACTAAGTCTGCGTTAAGATTTGT
>Ga0247840_10003246_pt1 | contig 27781 bp, 20 predicted proteins | sample LaCruzMarch2015__FD_192404 | JGI IMG/M metagenome (GOLD analysis project Ga0247840, IMG submission 192404) | Freshwater microbial communities from meromictic Lake La Cruz, Castile-La Mancha, Spain - LaCruzMarch2015_17m | ecosystem: Environmental > Aquatic > Freshwater > Lake | place: Spain...
TTCATTTTTTATATTAACATATGATTTTTCATTTTCCAATTTTCGTATCATTTGTTTGACACATATTTTTAAAAAATCAACAAGTGACGATTCTTCGTCTATCGTTTCATGATATTTTTCCCAAATGTTTCTAAATCCAAGAATTTCGTCAGAGTCGCATTGTTGATCTTCCATACAAACATTTACAGGATAGTTGCACATGACTCCGCCATCTATATAGCAGCAAACACGACGACTGCAATCTTCTCGACATCCTTCTTCTTTTTTATGCATTTCTGTTTCAATGAAAATTTTTGGAGAGAATAGAATCGGAAATGCGCAACTCATCTTAATTGCATCCATAACTTTAAGTGACGGATGTGTTTTATAGCTCAAATTTACAAGTTTAAATGTATTTAATTCAACTGTCATAATATGAATTTCTTTTTTATTAAACTGGTATAATTCATCAAGTGTTACATCCAGCGTCAAATCTTTTGCTAGAAGTAAGGGTTTCATAATAATATCAAAAAAGTCGCCCGACATGATTCCTTTATTTGTGTAAACATCCAAAACATCATGAAATGTTGAGTTTTTTTGCAATATTGTATTCCACGGACACTTTATAATATAGTCATCAATGGTTTCCCAATCATATTGTAACGAAAGAATTACACCAAATAATGCGCCAATCGATGTTCCATATATCGATTCAACGTTTTCCATTGACCAAAATTTCTGTTGTTCAAGATATTTCGCTGCACCGTATGATAAAAGTCCTGTAGGACCTCCGCCGCTTATTATAATGTGTTTTATTGTCATGTTTTTTAAAATGTGTATAAAATTATTTATTTATTTATTTCTCTCTACTATTTTATTGTCGGAGTTTTTTAATATATTTTTATCTGTGAATAAATATACAAGTTAAACTATTGCTATTGTGTATATTTTTATAAAATAAAAGAAAAAACATTTTTAAAAAAAGATGGACAACTTATTTTATTCGCGCGACGAGGAAGACGAAGATGTAGAAAATGTGCGAAAAATAAATTTAGATGAGCTTTATGACAGAAAAAAAGAAAAAGATTTACAGAAGCTGCAAATCTTTAACCGCATTTTAAATCGAGTTCACGAAAAAATAAAAATGACATCCAGGCAAAAATTAAACAGCAGTTTTTGTTGGTATGTTGTCCCCGAAGTCATGTTGGGATACGTGAATTACGATCGCGTCGCATGCATTTCATACATGCTCGCAAAGTTGGAAGAAAACGATTTTCAGGTGCGATACACGCATCCGAATCTCATATTCATAAGCTGGGGGCATTATATTCCCACTTATGTAAGAACCGAATTTAAGAAAAAAACGGGCATTGCAATCGATGAACATGGGAATCGTAAAGACGAGAATACAACTGATGGAACCGACGGCGGCGGCGGCATTCGTCTCATTACTAATTCTAGTTCTAATGACAATGGCAATCTTGATCACGCTTTACTAAACCGAAATAAATCCGTTGTGGGACCTGGTCAAAATGCAAATGTTGTTATTAAAAAGGAATACAAACCAATTAATAGTTATAAACCTACGGGAAATTTAGTATATAGTAACGATTTCTTGAAAAAGATAGATGAAAGGATAAATAACTAATATAATAAATGAATTTAAATATAAAATTGATTTTATTATAATAATGCAACAATTCTTCACAACCTAATCAATTACCGAGATGAAGAAAAAAAGCAAAACAAAAAAAACGAAAACTCTTTGTCATTGTCATGACGAAGAAGTTCATGACAATAAACGATGTATTCTCATTTGGAGTCGCGGAGAATATGGTCTCACGATTCTCAATTCTCAGATGAAAAATTCAAAAGGCTCTGAATTATATGAAAAACCTATATTTTACATTCCGCTAAGAACATTTATGCGATGTGGCGCATTTTGGTCGGCACTCCATTTGTGTACAATATTTTGGGAACCAAAACCTTATAACATAGAACGATCATTTCAAGAAACGGAAAGGACAAAAGGCGCGTATCTCATCGAGTTTGCACCCGATATAGCGCCGATTTGTAAGGGGTGGGCCAAACAATGTATTGAAAAATTACACGACTGGCCTCGTGATCCAGAATCAGAGGAAGCGTTTGTTGAAATTATTGTGTTTCAGGATTCGCTCAAAGATGAAATCATGGATGCAATTCATAGACACACATTACAAGTCAAGTTTTCTGAGATGGTTAAACATGGCATTTACCATGTTTCTGAACCCTCATTATTTCAATAATTAAAATCTAAAAAATGTTTTAAAAAATAAAAAATAAAATAAAAATATTACTTTATATTATAAACATAAACAAAGTAAACAAATTTATAAAAAATGCCATACACGCTTCGAAAACAAAAAAAACGAGGGTATAAAGTATGCAAAAAAGGAACACGCAAATGTTTTTCTAAACGTCCTCTAACAAAACGTATGGCAAAACGTCAAATGCGCGCTCTATATTTGAACGAACGAATTGGGTCGAAATAAAAAAAATACAAGTCATTATAATATTATTAATTATATAAAAATTGAATATGTTTACATTTTTTTTAAATCTAATAACCGAACTGCATCGCATACATGACAACCGTCGCTGCTTCTGCTTATCCTCGAAATGACATTCGTTCTATATTTAATACAACACCAATGTCGTCAAAAACAACACCGTCTCAAAAAGCAACATCCAGCGTCACCGTCGTCGCACCCATCAAAGAAAAAGAAACAAAGCCACCAGCTAAAAAGATTGAAAAGAAAACAGAGATTGACTATTTATGTGACGCATACTGTAAAATTATAAAAAATGGGGATGCCGTAGACAAAGAACACGTCAAAGAAATGTTACATCGTGTTGTAGAACATTTCAAAATTCGACCAAAAAAATTATACCGTTATTTTCATTATATAAAATACAATTCAGGAAAGAAGACGGCGCTCACTTTAGAATTATTATTACAAAACCCATTCGAGTTTATTTCGTTTCAGAATCAATTCATTTCATACAAGGATGCAATGAATATATGCCAAGAAGTCGGCGCTTTTCCAGAATTGCGCGTTCGGATTGTAGCGTGGATATATGACTACTTCATCGGAAAACAGAATAAATATTACATTTCTGAAAATGATTCCGATAAACTGTTAACTGAATTTTCGAGCGAATTCAGTAAAGAAAAATCACAAGCCGAACAAATACTGTTTGGAATTCTCATTGAAATGAAATTTGGGCAAAAAATATTTTACACAACTCGTGAATTTATAGACCATGAAAAAATGATTGGAGACATGGTTCTCGACTTGTTTTACAAGGACGCTGATGCTGATGACGACGCGGATGACGACGCGGATGACGACCATGAAAAAATAGAACAACACATTCAAGCGTACATTAAAAAACAAAACAAGGACGACTTTCAATTTGAACCAGAGCAACTAGAAGCAATTCATAAAGGATGCATATTAAAAAGGGGAGAACTTTTGAACATTACAGGCCCGCCGGGAACCGGCAAGTCGACCATTGTAAACTGCATTGTAAACTATAAGCTGAACCGCGATTCCAGTATTGCAATTATGGCTCCCACCGGACTCGCACAAAAAAATCTCAAAAACTCGTGCAAATATGACTCAGTGCACGACAAGAATAAAAAAATCATATTTTCAACTTTGCATAGAGCCATCAACTTCACATTTGTTGTTCAAAAAAAACAAAAGGAAGATGCTGCCTCTGTCGAACCATTTGAACCAGACATGTTGATTGTGGATGAGGCATCCATGGTCGACTTGGACTTGTTCTTCAAGCTGTTAAAAGCGTGCAAACAGTTTAATACTTCGCTCATTTTGATTGGAGATGTAAACCAGCTACCGCCCGTCGGTCCCGGAATACCGTTTGAATCTATTATCAATTCAGAACTGTTTCATACAACAAGGTTGACAAAAATTAAACGCCAGGATGGTAACTTGAGGGAAGTGATTCAAAAATTAAATACGCCAAATGGACTTGTGTCCAACGATTTCGACGGTACAAGTTCTATATTCATTGAAGCAAAAACATCCGATCAAATTGAAAAAGCAGTTGCAGGTATATATCATCATGAATTAGGGCGTAATCCAGATGCCGACATTCATACCATGTGTGCTCAAAGAGAAAAGGGTGTGTTTCATTTAAATCCCGTAATTCAGAAACTAAAAAACGGTAAAAGTAAAGAGCTTTTTGTAAAAAAATATGATAACGGACACCAGCATCTATTTTATGAAGGCGACCTTGTCATGCGAACGGAGAATGAATATAAAGACGAAAATAATGTGCGCGTCAATGGAGATGTTGGAACCATTCACGAATCAAGAGTCAAAGCAAAAAAGTTTGGAAGAGACGTGTATGAATATCGATACACGGTAAAATACTTCGGTAGCAGCGACGAATTAAATGAAGAAACGAATTTGAGTGTGGAAGATGTTCGAGATGCATTTGTACCATTTTACGCAAGCACTGTTCATAAAATGCAGGGACTTCAAAAATCAACCATTGTATTCATTGTTTCGCCGGAGCATTCCTTCTGTTTGACCAATGAAAACTCAAAAAAGTTGGTCTACACGGCAATATCAAGATGCAAAGCCAACTTTTACGTCGTAGGTGATAAGAATTTATTTACAAGGTCGCAACAACCAAAAGGAGTCAGCATGTATCCTACACAATTTATGAAGGAATTTAAAAATTATGAAATTTAAAAATTATGAAATTTAAAAATTATGAAATTTAAAAAATAAATAATAAATAATAAATAATAAATAATAATTGATGACAAATATAATTCAATTATTTATTTGAATACTTGTAATAAAGATAAAACAACGGTATAATTATACTCGCGTATAAACTTATTTTTTTTTATTCAACGATATACTAATTAATATATTAAGGTATTTTCGAATTATCTCTCTATCTCTCTACGAAATAAAAATTATAAACTAAATAAATTATTGAAATGACAACTTCAGTCTCATGCTCATCCGCTGTTTCTTCGGATTTTTCAAATTCGAAAATGGTTTGTAATAAGGAAGACGTTATTCTTCTCAGAGACGAATGTAGAGTGAATTGCAATAATAACAACAACAACAGTTATAGGATAATATTCAATGCACATAATCCAAATTTCCCAATTTATTCTATAGTCGGATTAAAATTGTATATGCTGTTATACGAACTAAATCGTGATGTAATTCATACGTTCAAAGTTATAAATGAAACAGAAACCACCATTGAAACAGTAACACTATTTAAACCATTTGGAAGAGATTTTGGAATTTCTCCGAAAGCCATGCACACCGTGTCCACCATGCAGCTCGGGTCGGGCGTATGCACATTTAACAGCGTGGACGTTCACTTAGACAGAGGTGGGGTAAACGAAATAAATCACATTCCAAAAAAATACGAACGCATTCAGTCGACGCATTCCAAATTAATTGTTTATTTTCTCTCTGCGAATGACTTACAGTTTGATTTTACATTTGAATTAAGCGATGACGACATCCATGACCATGAAGAAGATGGAGGGTCGAGATGTCCAATTTATATGGAAGACTCTGTTGCTTTAATGATTAAAAAAATGTTTTGTAGATTGAAGGGGTTTGTAGAGAGAATGGCATAATACTATTTATTAGTGTAATAAATATAAAATAAATTAATATAAATAAATTATTTATATTAAAAATATTTATATTAAAATATTTATATTAAAATATTTATATTAAAATATTTATATTAAAATATTTATATTAAAAAGTATTTTAACACTTTTTTTTATGACTATTATACTACTCATTAAAAAATAATGAATAAATTTAAAAATGCTATAAATAATGCGATGAAAAATGTATACAAGGCGACCTCGTCCTATATATCAGCGGCTTATATTTTAACAAGAGAAACGATGCGATATAAATGTAATTATTATACGTATAATGAATATATAAAAAATTTAGCTGTTAAATTTTCGAGAGAAAACATTTTTTTTATTAAATTTTTTCAGGCTGTGTGTACAACAAGTCATCCACTTTTAACAGACGACGTTTTACAGTATTTAAATACATTTACAGACAATGCGCCATACACGACTTCAGAAATAGACGTGGAATCTCTGGAACGTTTAATAAAAGAGTACTCCATTGAAATAAAGACGCCCTTTGTTCCGATCAAATCCGGTGCAATTTCTCTAATATTTGAAGGGATTTTAAAGTTGGGACAAGATAAAAGAGAAGAATCGATAATTATAAAATGCAAACGCGTTGGAATCGATGATAAAATTCAAGATGCAATATTCAATATGAACCATTTAATTTCATTTACAAAAATTGTTCCACATATAAAAAATTTGAATGTTAATGATATTTATAATGAAAACAAACAAAGTATAATTGATCAGCTTTCTTTTCATAAAGAAGTGCAAAATATTGAAATGTATTATTCGAAATGGAGCAAACCGGGTCTTGACTATATTAAAATTCCAAAAGTGTATTCTGAAATCACACAACAAATTCCGAATGTTATTGTTATGGAACGCATCATTGGAAACACAATATATAATATTCACCCGGAAGATAAAGATCGGTATGCGAAACTGTTGGCAAAATTTAATTTCAAGAGCGTTTTCTTTGATTCCGTGTATCACGGAGACATACATCCTGGAAATGTATTTTTTATAAAAGAGCTGAAAGTGAAATCAAATGCATCAATTGATGATGACGATGATAACAGTGAAAATAGTGATGATAACAGTGAAAATAGTGATGATGGCAGTGACAATGGCGACAATAACAATGATTTTAAAAAATATAAATATAAAATCGGAGTCATTGATTTTGGAATTGTTGGAAAGTTTTCGAGAGAAATGCAAAATACAATATTTCATTTATTTAAAGGGTTATACGAAAAAAATCATGATGCTGTTGCACATTGCATTATTGACAACTTGGTTGAACCGAAGGGCTCAATGATTTCCGAAAAGAAAAGCGAGCTCGTTGATATCATCTCTAAATATTCTGAAGATCATTTCGGAAAAGACACGCATAGATTTTTAGATGCAGAAGATATCATAAAAATAAATAAAATTTTATACGGATTTGGTCTTCAATTTTCAAAAAATTTCTGTAAGATTGAATTATCATTTGCGATTTCAGATAGCGTTTGTAAACTGTTAACAAATAAGACAACATACATGGATCAACTTTTGACTATATTTTCGAAATACTCTTGAAAACTCATTTGTATATAAATAATATAAATAATGTATAAGCATTATAATATTTATACATTATTCGTCTGTTATCTTAATTTATTTATTTATTTATTTATTTATTTGTTTCTACTCGTTTTATTTTTTCGTTTCATTGATATTTTTGATTTATATTTCTTATAAAATGTTTTTTTTCGTTTTTTCAATACTTTGTTGAATCCCCCCCCGACTGCAGCTTCAGGATATAACTGAGATTTTATTTTAGCTGTTTGCTCTTCAATTTGTTTTAACTGTTCTATTAAAGCAGTCTTTATAGGATCATCTTCCTTATTTTCTTCTACAATAACCGGCTTCTCTTCTACTGAATCATCGACTGGCTGAAGTACCGGCTCTACTATTGAGGTCTGATCACCAACCGACTCATCGACTGGCCGAAGTTCCGGCTCTACTATTGAGGTCTGATCACCAACCGACTCATTGGTTGGCTTAAGTGCTGGCTGTTCAGGTGACAAAAGTTCCGGCTCTACCATTGAGGTCTGATCACCAACCGACTCATTAGTTGGCTGAAGTGCTGGCTGTTCGGGTGACAAAAGTTCCGGCTCTACCATTGAGGTCTGCTCACCAACCGACTCATTGGTTGGCTTAAGTGCTGGCTGTTCAGGTGACAAAAGTTCCGGCTCTACCATTGAGGTCTGCTCACCAACCGACTCATTGGTTGGCTTAAATGCTGGTTGTTCAGGTGACAAAAGTTCCGGCTGATTATCTGACGAAGACTGAACAACTGACTGAACAACTGGCTGTTCAGGTGACAGAGGTGTTGGATCTTCTACAACCGACGATGACTTAACTGGTTGTTCAACTGACTCAAGTATCGGCTGCTGTTCCATAAATTCTGGCTGTTTAGTTTCTTGTTGCTGTTGTTGTTGTTTTAAATAGGTTCTAGGAGGTACAACAGGAGGGAGAGTTGCTCCTCCAAGAGATTCCATGTATTTTAATTTCCTTCTTGTAGCATTTTTTTTTGATTTTTTACCCTTTTTTCTGTTTTTAACATTCTTAACCGTTGTCGTATCCATTGTGACTGACTATGTTTAACCTCTATATACTTCTTATATTATATTTTTTATTATGTATTTTTTATTTTTATAAATAAATAAAATCGCTAAATTCAAAAAATGAGATTTAAAATATTTGATAATAAAAATATTAAGTATTTAAAGGTTATACATAATAATTATTTATATTGATACTATTTTATAATTTATAGAAAATGACAGATGCGAATAATGTTTTAACAATAAAAACAGTTCAAATTGCACCATTCCGAACACTGATGACGGCACTAAAAGATATCCTTCTTGAAACAAACATTACCTTTCAAAAAGATGGCATACGAATCATCAACATGGACAAATCACACACCATGTTGGCACATTTGCACCTTCTTGCCGAAAATTTTGAAATGTATGAGTGCAAAAAAGATAAAATCATCATTGGCGTAAACATGTTTCACTTGTTCAAGCTAATTAATTCCATTGATAATGACGATACGCTTACTATTTATATTGAAAACAAGGACTACAATGACGGAGTAGTATCTTATCTCGGACTTAAATTTGAAAACGGAGACATTAAACAATGCAAGACGCAAAAGTTACGACTCATTGAACCGGACCCAGAAGAACTAGTTGAACCCAATGTCGTTTTTTCATCTGTTATTAATTTGCCGTCATCTGATTTCCAAAAGATTATTCGTGATCTGTCTTGCCTTTCAGACAAACTTGAAATTAAATCGGTCGGAAATGAACTTATTTTTCGTTGTTCTGGACAATTTGCAACGGCGGAAGTTCGTCGTGTTGAATCAGACGACAGCATGAAATTTATTCACAAACAAGATTCAAATAAAATTATACAGGGTGAATTCTCTCTAAAAAATTTGGGATATTTTATTAAATGTACAAATTTGTGCAGTCAAATTGAAATGTACTTGGAAAATGATTTGCCGCTGGTTGTGAAATATTATGTGGCCTCACTCGGAGAGATCAAACTGTGTTTGTGTCCTCTTCCATCTTCTTAGACCGACCGACCGACGACTGTATGTGTATTTGTATTTTTATTTTATTTTATTTTTATTCACATGAACATGATTCATTCATTCATTCGTAATTTTCATCATTGTCCTTGTTATTTTGATCGTTATCATGATTTACTTTTATAAAAGATGACAACGATTCAACAGCTTCATCTACTATATTTTCATTTCCTAAATATTTATTTAAATAACGATATATTCGCGAAATGTCTAGTTTACCAACATCATATGTGTGCAATATTTCATATATTTCTTCCTCGTTATACTTGTGCTTATTTTTCAGATTGAAAAAAAATGTAAACATATCTTTTTGATCCATTCCAAGTTGTTGGCACAAGTTTTGTATGAATAATGAATTATTATACTCTGTGCTATATTTTGTGAGAACTTTGGTAAATCGAATATCGGCCAAACTGCATTTATATTTTTTTTTAAACGGTTCATATTCGTGGTACAATTTATTATTATAAAATGTTTTGATGAGAGAGCTCATTTCGTTGAATTGCCATATTTGTTTTTGAAATGTGATTCTGTCAACATAATCTGCAAAACATACATTATCAAGTACTTTTTTATAAAACTGTATTGAATCTTGATTTTTATACTTTGATATCATGTCAATTATATTTTCATGCCATAAAAGTCCAACCGTTGTTCGATCCGTTTCATTTAATAACGTATCGTGTTCGTGAAACGAATAATTAAAATCAAATAATTTTTTTGTAATTTGTTTGTTATTTTCATTATACGTTTTTGGTTCAAATATCATTTTAATTATACTCGAATTCAATATACCGCCACAATAACCATGACTATCACCACCATTGCTTGTTTTGTTACTGAATTCAATTCCATGCGAGGAAATAGACTTATCTTGTTTATAAATATTATAAATAGTTGTAACCTTTCTTAAATCGCCTTGTGTAAATTCAATAATATTTCGAACCAGTTCTTCATCCAATAATGGCATTAATGTTGTAACAATTTCATTCATTTGAGAAACGGTTGGGGTTTTTAATTCAAAGGTGTGACAAACCTTAATCAACTCTTTTATTTTTTTGTCTGTATGATAGTTACCAATGCATATGATCGGATTCACAGACGATTCCTCCGTTTTTTGTTTTTTTGTTTTTTTTGGCCGAATAAGTCGTATTAAATGCGTAATTCCTCCCTTGTCGCCATTATTCATTCCATCAATTTCATCCATTACAATTACTATTTTTTTAACCTTTTTTTCAAACATGGACATGATATTTTGATTTGACATGTTGTGTTTGGCAATGGTTTCGATAATTGATTTATTTCGAATGTCGCCTGCATCATATGTTATTGCATCATATCCCAACGTTTTCAATACCGAAGTTACAAATTCGGTTTTTCCGGATCCCGGATTACCATAAATATAAAATCCCTTTTTGATTTGATGGTCATTGCATTTTGTTTTGTCAATGTCTTGTAATATAGTTTTTATTTTTTCAACAATCCATTCTCTCTCCAATATTCTATTTAAATTTAAAAGCTCCATCTACAATTTTTATTGATTGGTTATTTGGTTATAGTAATATATAGTTGAATATAATTGTAATATTATTATTTGTGAATGTTTTTATAATAAAATGTTAACGCACTATAAAGTATTATTCATTAATATTTATATTTATTTATTTATTATTTTAATAATTAGTTTTTGAATATTATATTTTTATTATATTTTTTTGAATATTATATTTTTAAATAAAAATTGATTTTAAAAATGATTCATCAACAATTTTCACATAAAAGCATTTATAGAATTGTAATATAAATGCAAGACTCATTGCATCCCGGAAAACAAGATGGAAACGATAACGGCATTAGCACTATTAAAAAAAAAAAGATTATAATAAAGAGTAAACGATCTGCTGAAGATGCGTTAAAAGCGGCAGCAGAATCTTCATTATCATTTCGTCTAATTGATTTCCATATATATGATCAATCTGTGGAAATTTCGACGACCGCGACAGAAGAACAAGTACCTTCTTGTTATCAAAATAGTCAAAACAAAAAAATGGTGATTCAAATATTTGGAATCAATGAGTCGGGGCAAACATGCGCACTCTTTGTTGAAGACATGAACCCATTCTTCTACGTTCTGGTTCCAGACGAGTGGAATGAGTATAGTAAAAAAAAATTTGTTACTTCAATCACGAGACAACTTCGCTTAAGTGAGGATGCAATCATAAAAGATAAGTGCGCCATTGTAAAAAGGAAAAAGCTCTACGGTTTTGATGGAGGGAAACAACACAATTTTATAGTTTTATACTTCAAAAACTTGGCAATGATGAACAAAGTGAAAAATCTGTGGTACATTTCATCTGAAAACGCATATGACTTGAACCCGAATGGTTATAATTATAACGACACGTCGCTAAGAATCTACGAATCCAACATTCCGCCGCTGCTACGATTCTTTCACATGAATGAAATCAGTCCTTCGGGGTGGATCGAGTTTTCAAAATGTAGCGCAATTCAGATCGACGCGTCACAAAAAACAACGTCCTGTATGTATGAATTTGTTATTGGAATGAAAGACATTAAACCTCAACCGACAAAAGAGGTTCCGGTGCCATACAAGATTTGCAGTTTTGACATTGAAGCAAGCAGCAGTCATGGGGATTTCCCTCTTGCAGTTAAAACATACAAGAAGCTTGCAACAAATATGGTTGATGTTTGCATTAGTATTCAAAAAGATGACGGCGTAATTACGAACCAACACATTGAAAAAATGATTCGTGCAGGATTTTTCGGCACAAAGTGTGATAACGAGTATGTGGATGGAAATATTCAAAAAATATTTACAAAAAGAAAAATATTCGAAAAACAATTCAAACCAATGTTTGAGAAATTCAGTTCAGAAAAAATAAAAAATTTGAATGACGAAACTGGAAACAAGTATTCAAACGCAAATACTATTGAATCCATGTTTGAAAAAATCGGAAAAAAAAATGCAGAATGTTTCGGAAAAAGTACCGATGGCGGCGATGATGATGCTAACGACGACGACAATGATGACAATAACGAAAACTGCCATGATGAAGATGGCGCAATTACAATGAACATTGTCGAAGAAGTTGCTATAAAATCAAACCATTCGCATAATCAAGAACAACAGCCAAAGTTGGTTGATAATGAAATTACAGTTTTGAAGTTACTACAGTCCACGAACATGAGTAGAGAAATGAAAATAACGCATTTGAATACCGCACTTTCGAGTGTGTTTCCAGAAGTGGAAGGCGACAAGGTTACTTTCATTGGTTCGACATTTCTAAAAGCGGGACATGAGCGTCCATATTTGAATCACTGTTTAACCATTGACGCGTGCGACGCTGTCCCAAATTCTGAAATACAAGTGTGTGAAACCGAATACGACATGTTGCTGGAATGGACAAGGGTGATTCAACGCGAGGATCCCGACATTATTATCGGATACAACATCTTCGGTTTTGATTATAATTTCATGTTTCATCGCGCATTAGAAAATGATTGCGGAGAAGAATTCTTAAAACTTTCGAGAAACAAGGACCAAATGTGTGGCCAGTATGACAAAAAAACAAACAAGCTTGTCATTGAAGAAAGCACTATTGTCATTGCGAGTGGAGAACACAATCTACACTACATTAAAATTGCCGGAAGGTTGCAAATTGACATGTACAATTATTTGCGACGAGATTACAGCATGTCATCTTACAAGCTGGATTATGTGTCGGGTTATTTTATCGGCGACGGCGTAAAAGGCATTCAACACGGTATCGACGAATCGGGAGATGAAGTAACAATTGTTCAAACGGGAAACGTTATGGGACTCGACGTGGGAAGCTATATTAATTTCGAAGAAACAAGTAACTCTACAGAGTTATACAAGGGTGGCGACAAATTCAAGATTATTCGTCTTGACGTTGAAAAGAAAACATTTGAAATTGCAGGAAAAGAAATGCCGAATATGGATAAAAAAGTGCGTTGGGGTCTTGCAAAAGACGACGTTTCGCCACAAGACATTTTCCGAATGACTCATGAAGGTCCATCCCAGCGCGCAATCATCGCCAAATATTGTATTCAAGATTGTAACCTGGTTCATCATTTGATGCGCAAAATCGACGTTCTCACCGGTTTTGTTGAAATGGCAAATATTTGCAGTGTACCCATTAGCTTTCTCGTATTTCGTGGACAGGGCATTAAATTAACAAGCTTTATTGCCAAGAAATGCAGAGAAAAAAATACGCTCATTCCCGTTTTGGAACGAAAACTCGGTAATGAAAGTTACGATGGCGCCATCGTTTTGCCTCCCAAATGCAACTTGTACTTGGATAATCCTGTAGCATGTGTCGATTATTCGTCCCTTTACCCTTCCTCAATGATTAGCGAAAATTTGTCACACGACAGCAAGGTGTGGACGAAAGAATACGATTTGAACGGAATCATGGTAAAATCAACTGGTGAACGGAATGAAATGGGCGATTACATCTATGACAATCTGCCTGGATACGAATATGTTGATGTCGAGTATGACACATATGTTTGGAAAAAAAATGAACGAGGCAAAGCGATCAAAACGGTAAGTGGAAAGAAAGTGTGTCGATTTGCACAACCTTTAATGAATAGCGACAATGTTTCGATGGGTGAAAAGGCAATCATGCCCTCTATTTTAGAAGAGTTGTTGGCTGCAAGAAGCGCTACGCGCAAGATGGCCGCAAAACAAACGGATGATTTCATGAAGAATGTATTGGATAAGCGTCAGCTGGGTTATAAAGTCACGGCAAATTCGCTATACGGGCAATGCGGCGCGAAAACGAGTTCCTTCTATGAAATTGATGTTGCAGCGTCGACGACGGCCACGGGAAGAAAATTGCTGCTTTATGCCAAGCGCGTGGTCGAGGAAACGTACGGAAACACAGAATGCGAGACGAGTTATGGTGTCGTAAATACGCGTGCGGAACACGTATATGGCGACAGTGTATCAGGACGTACTCCGGTCTATGTTCGATTTGGTGGTATTATCGATGTTTGTACTATAGAAGCACTCGCAGAAAAATATGGAGTTGTTTCTAATCATTGGACACATTGCAAAGAAGATGGGAAACAAACCAAGGAGGTTTGCGAAATGATGTGTGGTGTAGAAACGTGGTCGGAAAAAGGATGGACTCGTCTTTATCGTGTAATACGACATGTTCTTGCCCCTCACAAAAAAATGATGAGAATCGTTACACACACGGGAATTGTTGATGTAACCGATGATCATTCTTTGATTCTAGAAAATGGCAAAGAAATTTCTCCAAAAAGTGTGGAAATCGGAACAAAATTATTACATTCCATGTTGCCGACGCCTGAAGAGGAGTCACAACAACAGCATTCCACAATGGTCACGGTTGAACAAGCCAGAGTCATGGGATCATCGTTTGCTGCAGATCATCATGAAAACAAAATGATACCATCAATTATTATAAATAATTCACAAGAAATTCGAGAAAGTTTTTGGAATGGAATGTTTGAAAAAAATGGATTTATGGGAGGTGACGATGCGACTTCTACACACAATATTAAAAAGGAGGGGGCAAGGGGGAACCATGGGTTCCTCTATATCGATCAAAAAAATCAAATCAGTGCTGCTTGTATATGCATTTTGGCTCGGAGTATCGGGTGGAAAACGTCATTGAATACGCGTTCAGATAAGATGGATGTTTATAGGATGACAATGACAAAGTGTGACCAAAGAAAATGTGCCAACTCTATTAAAAAAATAGTACAGTTGCCTGTTCAAGAGAATGAACTCGTTTATGACCTAACTACCGATAATCATCATTTTGCAGCTGGAATTGGAAACATGATTGTACACAATACGGATTCCGTATTCTTCACATTCAACCTGTCAAATAAAGATGGAACACCGATACGCGGTAAAAAAGCGCTGGAAATCACGATTGAACTTGCGCAACAAGTGGGTGAACTTGCATCCTCATTTTTGAAAGCGCCGCACTCGCTCGTCTATGAAAAATCCATCATGCCATTCTGTTTACTTCGAAAAAAAGGGTACGTGGGTATTTATTATGAAACGAATGCAAATAAGGGAACCAGAAAAAGTATGGGCATTGTTTTAAAACGCCGTGATAATGCGCCGATTGTCAAGGACGTTTATGGAGGGATCATTGATATTTTAATGAAAGAGCAAAATACGGAACGTGCCATTTCATTCTTGAAAAATTATTTGCAGGAATTAATTGATGAGAAAATACCGCTTGAAAAACTAATTATTACCAAATCGCTTAACTCGAATTACAAAAATCCACAGCAAATCGCACATAAGGTTCTAGCAGACCGAATGGGTCAACGCGATCCTGGAAACAAACCGAGCGTCGGAGACCGAGTGCCATATGTGTATGTACACAATCCAGACAAAAAGGCGCTACAAGGAGACCGTGTTGAACATCCCGTTTATATGAAACAAAATGGAATCAAACCCAATTATGCATTTTATATTACGAATCAAATTATGAAACCCGTTCAGCAACTCTTTGCTCTTGTATTAGAAGACATCCCCGGTTTTAAACGCAGGAAAGAAGCGCTCAATGATAGAATCGAGTTGGAAGCGAGTCGGATCGGAAGCGACAATCCAGAAGCGCTTCAAGCAAAAATTACAAAACTACGAGAAAATACAGTAAAAGAATTATTATTTGACGAGTTTCTAATTCAGGCAACAAATACTGCGAATAAAAATAAAAGTATAAAGGACTTTTTCAAAAGAACGTAGTAGTGCTGATAAAATTTGCCAATTTAGAAATACATAAAATAGAAATGGATACTATGGCAACTCGCGCAATGTATAATTTTTTTTTATTGATTGGGCGACGTTTACCATTGTCGTCATAAACAATGCTTGGATCAATTTTTTCAAACGCTTCCTCTACTTTATGTTCCTTTGCATAAATCGTATTAAAAAATGTTTTCCACTCGGAGTTTATATGCTGATACCATTCTTCTATGGATTTATATTTTTCATAGTCTTGGTCATACACTTTACTGTAATACACAAACGCATTTATATTCGGTATCGCAATCATTTTCTTTTCATTAAAAATATTATCTTTTCCATATGTTATGACAAATTGTATCGGCGAATCGTTTTTGTATGAATAATAAATACTGCCTTTTTTCAAATCACAAGCATAATCGCATCCATGACGCCGCGTTCCTTCCGGATATATAAGAATATTACGATCTGTATCTTGAATTCGTTTCAACATGTTTTCAAAATTATTAATATCCGTTTTTCCTTTTTTTCTATGAAAGAATTCAATCATTTTTGTTACAAATTTCACAAGATTTACTCCTGGAATTGCTATAACCGTTAAATATCGTGATATAAAAGTTCCAGTGTTATTTACAAGTATCAAGTCGATAAAATAATCACTAGCTGTTCTATGATTTGTAAAGTAAATAACATTTTTTTTATACGAAATTGTATCTTGTGACATTCTATAAATAGAACAATCAAACATCTTATAAATTTTATAGTAACACTTTTGTATAAACTCAATTTCCGTCTTTATTGTAAAATCAAACATAATTTTTAATGGAATTAAATTAAGATAAAAATAAATTTTTATAAAATTAAATTTATAACTTAAATTGTGTATTATATTTTTCATTGTATAAATAATTACTATTTTATAAAATAATTACTTTTAAATACTTTACACTTCGAATAGCTATTTTGAATAGTTATTTTGAATAGCTATTTTGAATAGCTATTTTATTTTTACTACTTGCCTAAACTGGTTTCATTTGATATAAACAACACACAAAACATCCGAGTATACTACACAAATATGTTTTTACACACCCCGAATCATCAAACGATTCTTTCCTTCCATATTCAGTTTCAAACATATTATTATTATTATTATTATTATAATGATCGCCTGATGTGGTCCCACTCGCATTTACATGATCATCAAAATTTACATAATAGTTATTATCTTGTGCATGTCCATATGATTTCATGGTATAATAGGTATATGGTCGTGTAGCATCTTTTAAAATAACTGGCACGGATGATGGATGAAACTGTGGTCTATTTTGTAAAGCATATAATTTATCAGACGTTAGCACCTCGTCCGTTTTTGCTGCACAAACATATTTGGTATCCGTATATAGTGTTTGTAAACGCCAACGATCTACATGATTCATTTCAATATTATCATTACTGTTATTATCATTACTGTTATTATCATTATTACTATTATTATTATGTTCTACATCGTTCATATGATGATAGTCGTTACTGTTATAATAAGTTGTTGTTTCATAACTCATTAATTTTTAAATTATTTTTATGTATAAACTATAGTATATAGATATATTATTTATTTTTTAAATTTTTTTATTTAATCAATAATAGTGTTTAAATAAAAATATGAAAGCGGTAATAAACGCATTGAAGGAATATCAATCGCGAATCATTTAACCAACAGAACTAAAATCAGAATCGTCATAATTACTTTCATAATTTCGATTTGATTCTGTTAAGCGGTACGGTTCTTCTTCGCGACCGTTATTATACATGTGTACAGTTTCTTCATCATCATCATTTTCTTCAAACCTAATATTGATCTGTTGTCTGCACATGGGACAGGTTGAATTGGTATCAAACCATCGAAGTAAACTGTATGGATTAAAATTGTGTTTACAAATATTAATCTGCATAACAGAATCAATTAAATCAAACTGAATTTGAGATATTGGACAAATATCATTCAACGGATTAATTATTGTGCAGTACGGAATAATTTTCGTTTGTTGTTGAATAACGTCATAGCTAAGCGGAACGTTCGCTTGACCTTGTCGAGAACGTGTTAATTCTCTATCAATAATTTGAGTATAATAAACGAGTGTGTCGTTCATTCGAGGTGTATCCAATAAATTCAACATCATTCGGGTCGTACTTGTCAAAGATACTGGTGCCGGAGGTAAAGGTGTTGGTTCAGTTTCAACCGGTAAAATCGGAGACAAAGAATTCAATTGTTGTTGTTGTTGTTGTTGTTGTTGTTGTTGTTGTTGTTGTTGTTGTTGTTGTTGTTGTTGTTGTTGTTGTTGTTGTTGTTGTTGTTGTTGTTGTTGTCGCTGTCGCTGTTGCCGCAGTTGTTGCCACGTTTGAGTGGCAGGAAGGATTGGCGAAAATGACCTTCCTGGTGGTCCTGGTGGCGAATTCGTTGGTGAAATTATTGGCACTTCTAGCGCAATACTCGTTGAAGTATTTGTGTTTGGGTTTGTATTTAGAGTTTCGCTTGAGTTCGCATTTGTTGCAGAAACTCTTCTTGGTGGACCAATCGGAACTGGAAGCCTATACCTGACAAATGATGAAGCAAATGGTGGTGTCGGTGTCGTCGATGTAGTAACATTCTGACTTGATGTTTGCAAAGAAGGTTCGTGGTCTCGCATCAAATTTGATTGTGACTGTGGCTGTTGTGACTGTGGCTGTTGTGACTGTGGCTGTTGTGATTGTGGCTGTTGTGATTGTGGCTGAGATAAACCAACTCTTCTTGGTAACATGAAACGAGGTTCTCGAGACTCTCTCTCTTCAGGTGGCGTATCTAAACGACTTGTTAAACGTACAGGTGTCGGTATTTGAAACGGCGATGATGGCGCAGATGAGAGACTTGAACGAAATCGAAGTGTGGGTCGAACTGGTGTTTCCGGTATTTCCATGGTTACTCCCCGAATTAAATTCACCGGCGTTTCAACTACAGGTTCAGATTCTGGTTCAGATTGTTCTGGTGCCGATTCTGGTTGTGTTGCAACAACTCTTTCATTTGCCACTGTTATTGGTACCGTAATAGAACTTCTTGTAAAATTTCTAAATATCTGACTATTGATAGCTCTTGTTAACCCAGTTTCAAATGTCATATATCCATTTAAAATGTCTCTTGTTGCATTTATATATGAATGCACTAAGCTTAAATACACTTCTTCAGATGAATTTAAATTTGAATTTGTATTAGATGGCAATTCGTTATTCATTTTTAAGTTAATTATTTATATGTATATGTATGTGTATTTATTTATCTACATATATATACACATATATATTTATATTGTTCATTACTATTATAAATATTATAAATATTATAAATATTATAAATATATATATTATTTTGTTGGTTTTATAGTATTTTGTTTTTGTAGCATTTGCGCTTTTACATTACATTACATTACAACAACTTGCTAATATAATTTTGCGAAACGTATTAAAGAATAAACAAGGGTATAATATATTTATAAAATATATATATATATATAATACGAAACTACACCAAAAAAATGACGCATCAAGAAAAAACACACAACCTATCTATAAACGCATCTGGCAAGCACGAAAAATATAAAAATAGGGGACTGACTGGACTGGCGAATCTGGGGAATACATGTTTTATTAATGCATTGCTTCAAATCATTTCTCACACATACGAAGTGAATGAACTATTAGACGGCGAAGACTACAAGTCAAAGTTGAACGACTCGCCTGATTCGAAGCTGTTGCTTTCATGGGACGAGCTACGACTACTCATGTGGAGTGAGAATTGCACAATTTCTCCGGGGGCTTTTATACACGACATTCGTAAAATATCAAAGCAAAAAAACAATAGCATGTTTGCGTCCATGTCTCAAAATGACATGCCCGAATTTCTCACATTTCTTTTTGATATTTTTCACAATGCTCTTAAACGAAAGGTTTCAATGACGATTGATGGTCGTCCAAAGAATAAGAGAGATAAAATGGCGAAATTGTGTTTTGAAATGATAAAAAAAACATACACGCAAAGTTATTCTGAAATATTTAAATTGTTTTATGGTATTCAGGTTTCAACGCTTCTACCAGAAAATCCCAAGGATCAGTATGCTTATCTTAGCATTCGCCCCGAACCGTATATGATTATCAGTTTACCAATTCCTAGTAATGAAAATTGTGGATCAAGAACAAGAAGGGCAAGATCAGAACAACCGGGACCGAGTGAGAATGATTGTGTAACACTAACATTAATGGACTGTTTTGATCTGAATTGCGAGAGAGAATTTTTACATGGAGAGAATGCATGGTTTAATGAAAATTTAGGGATGAAACAAAACGTGCATAAACGGTTGGTATATTGGAGTTTACCGGATATTATGATTTTAGACATTAAACGTTTTGAATTCAATGAAACTACATTTTCATATGTAAAAAATCAGACAGCAATAAAAATTCCGGTTGAAAATGTTGATTTTTCAAAGTATGTGGAAGGATACAACAAAGAAAGTTATGTATACGACTTATACGGCATTTGCAATCACCATGGAGACGAAAATTTCGGACATTACACTTCCACCGTAAAAACGGCAAATTCAAAATGGTATAATTTTAATGATACAAATGTTAAGGAAGTGTCGATTCCCAAAAATGAAATCGTGGGAAATACGCCATATTGTTTGTTTTATAGAAAAAAAAATATACAAGTCCGATGAATAAACGAATAGATTCTATATTTCTATATTTATATTTATATTTTTAATTTTCGAGAGATAGAGAGAAAAATAATAATATATAAAAAATAATATTATATTAATATAATTATTATTATAATTAATTAATTCATTTCAATTCAATTAACATTCACATTTGTTTGTAAATATTGTATTCACATAGTATATATTTCATTCATTTCACATTTCATTTAATACAATTTAAAAACATCATGGATTTAACTTATAATTCTATTAGCGGTATGAATATCGACCCTACCGTCTATTTAAAAGAAGTAATAACAAAAAGTGGCAAACAACAAGACAGTGAACTACGAGCTGATACAAAAATATATTTACTCATCGCCCTTGTTGTTATTATTGTAATTTATGGAATACTTTTCGCAATTTTAGGCGGAGGGTCACAAACACAAGGTCAAGGTCAAGGCGAAACCAGTTCTGCTAGTAATATTGGTCTCAAATTTTTTGAAGTCATGTTATGGTCTGTTTTTATCGTTTTGATTTTATTAAACGGGTTTCAATATTTTTTTAATGTAAATTTAACAACTCGCTTTATTAATTTTTTTACAGAAAAGCCGAAACTTGAAATTGAAATGGATGTGCCTGAAGACGAACCGGTTCAGGAGTTGAAAATCAAAAAAGAAGTATTTAATATTCCCGACAACACGTACACATATGATGATGCAAAAGCGGTATGTGCTGCATATGGCGCAGAACTTGCAAATTATGACCAAGTTGAAAATGCATACAAATCTGGTGGTGAATGGTGTAACTATGGCTGGTCTGACAAACAAATGGCACTTTTCCCAACACAAAAAGAAACATGGGACAAGCTTCAAAAAATTAAAGGACACGAACACGATTGTGGTCGACCGGGTATAAATGGGGGATTTATCGACAATAAAAATATTCAATTTGGTGTCAACTGTTACGGTTATAAACCGGTCATTACTGCCGCTGAAACGGATAAAATGCAACATGCACCCATATTCCCTCAAAGCATGAAAGATATCGAACACCAAAAACGAGTGGACTACTGGAAAAAACGAATTCCTGAAATTATGCTTTCACCCTTCAGTCGATCCAATTGGTCCATCATTTAATTTAGTTTAACTGTATTGCTTTACTCGTTTTATTTAGTTTCGTCGTTTACTTCTCGTTTTTCTTTTTTGAAAAATCTTTTCAATATGTTTTCCGAAATGTTGTTTTTTAGTTGTGTTTGTTTTCCGTAATGGCAGTGGCATTATTTCTTTTATCGTGACAGACTCTGGTTCAAGTCTGGATACACTTTTTATGAGAGAGTCATACAATTCATCCTCAATTTCATTGGAAAAAATTTTAATTGGATCTTCTGAATATTCATTTGCGGATATAACTCCAACTCCGGATGGCATAATAACAAGTTCAATATTTTCACCACCATCATTGTTGCCATTATCATCATCGTCATCTGTCATAATGCTGGCGTACACGAGTTTTTGATTTGGTTCCGAATTTTTACCATTATTTTTATAATGCGCTTCTTTGTCATATGCTTTATGTATATGACCATGACCATGACCGTGACCATGACCATTATCATGTTGACGATCATAATGATGAAGATTTTGTAGTAACAATAATCCAACCGGAATACCTGAATCTTCATTAAATATATTTAGTCCACCACCTCCTTCTTGTGTTTGTATATTTTTTCCTTTTTTTTTGACTTCCCTTTTAGAATTTTATTTATTCTATATCCACCACTGGAAATATTATTTCCATTGATCGTATATACTAAATCCTTTGCTGCATGAAATGCCATATTTATGTTTTTATTTATTTTAAATATTTAAATATATAATAATAAACAATACCAACTAACTGATTATAATAATATTATTTATATTTATTTAATATTTTATTATTTGAGATTTATATTATTCAAATTAAACCAATTTCAAATAAATTATTTTTATTTTTATTTAGAAATAATTTATTATCAGAGTATTATATCAAAAATATATTTTTTCGCTTTAAATGCAATATAATAATTATAACAATCCGCGCAATCCGTGCAATCCGTGCAATCCATACAATCCATATAATCCATACAATCCATATTTATGTAATAATATTCAAGACAATCCAAATGTTGCAACTGCTCCACCTTTAGATGAAGCCAACTATAGACCCCAAACACCTGAGATACATCGAATGCCTCAAAATTATATGCATACGAATGTTCAGCAACCATGTCCAGTATATCCTTATCCTTATCCCGACGGTTGTTACACGACGACACCCACAGCGTCAGTTGAACAATACAATCGAGTAACTCAGATGCGTAAAAAACAAGAAGACGATTGTCTTTGTGTTGGATTATTGTCTGTATTGTGTTGTTGTTTTTTATAAAATTTTATTATTACATTTATTACTACGTTTATTACATTTTAATTGTTGTTATAATATCGTTTTATTTCTGAATTTATTTTAATCTCTCGTTTATCTTTCATATACTTTAAAATATGTTGAACTTGAGATTTATTGGGAATCAAATCATTCAAACATTGTTCAATAAAGGTTAGAGAGATCGGATTCGTCGTTTTTGTCTCTACAAAACGCAACCTTCCATCCGGCAACGAGAGAGATGTATTCAATAGCTTTTTATTCACGGTTGTCATAATTGATGACTCCAAATCATTTTTTAGTTCTCTCGATGACTTTAATTCCGCATTTATTTTTTTAATCTTATTATCTACCTCGACCCATTTTTGAATCTGTTTATCAAATAGCGCCGACGAGGATGCGGGAGTCATGTTTGGATTCATTGCGTTTCACGTTTTTATTTTGGTTTTGATTTTGATTTTTAGAGAGATAGAGAGAATAATTAAATAATAAACAACAAATAATAAAAAATAAAATATATAATATGTGGAATATATTTTATTCACGAAAAATCCTAAATTTATAAATTTGAATTAGAATTAGTATTGGATTAAATCTTTATCCATGCATTACAGATTGATATAACCACGGCAACGCTTCGCGAGCCGGAATGCTTACAAGCGTTAAAGCGCACAAAATAAAATTTGAACCCAAGCATCGATCTCCTTCAGAAACCGCCGAATTAATAAACCGTTCAATCACAGTTAAATTAATATTGATAATGTTTTCGGGTGACAAGTAAATGTAAAATTGATGCGTAACCCAACCCAATACATAGTGAGGAAATGGGTCGCCGTAAGGCGGATAAATGGTCCTTCGCGCTTGCGGAGAAAGTTCCGCCCTATAATTCCAAATATCAATCAGCTCTCGCAAAAAGGTAATATGCTGTTCGTATGTTAGCGCAACAAACCATTCAGGATCAGAGTAATGTCCGAGTGCGTTTATGGTTTGAAATAGTCGCAGCACGTGCTGTCGAAACCTTTGGTGCGGTGTAAGAACGTCTTGAGGAAGAGCTATATTCATTCGATTACCGCCTCCTACATTTGCATTGTTATTATTATTATTATTATTATTATTATTATTATTATCATTATTTTCTGCAACGTAGTTATTATTGTCATACTCATAATTGTTAATATTATTATTATCAAAAAGTATATTATTATTGTTATTCTTATTCATCATTTGATTTTTTGTCATTTTCTTATTTTTTAGAACGCGCTTCCTACTTAAGATTCGATCCAGTTTAATTATTTTTAAAATGTCGCGTACAACATTATGAGGAATCTTGTTTCTATTATATGGATTATTGGATTCATTCCATATAATCCGACCATTCAATGCGTATTCATTTTCTACCCCATTATCACTGAGTATCAAATTATAAATCGATGCAATGTCGAAACCATAATAACATGACTTCGGTTTTACTTTGTCATCATCGCACCACCTACATTTATCATTATCAACTTTTACTTCTTCATAACTGAAAAACTGATGATTGGGAATGTCGCGTATCGGGTCAAGCGAATAAAAATCAGTTTCATTGATACAAATCTCTCTATCATTTAGAGCAGGACCTCTTAATTTATTCAATTTTCGACGCAAAAAACGATTGAATTTTAGTTGGATTTTTATACAATGAAATGTATGATGATAAAAATTGTAGACGCTTTGCCTTAATTCGCCCTTTGTTCCGGTTATTTTTATTTTCTTATAATCAAATTCTCTCTGAATAATTGCGCACATTTCTTTTAGCTCTACCGCTTTGTAATCTGCGATTTTTTCATCTTCCAATACTTTATAATTGTGGAATGAAATTTCATTCGGTGTCGGTTTTTCTAATTTCGAAGTTTTTTTAGTTTTTTTTATAATGAGTTCTTTATTAAATTCAATGTCTTCTATTTTTATGTTTGAATTTGTGTCATATTTTGGCTTTTTTATTATAACTTTTCTTACTTTTTTTGTTTGAACTATTGGTTGAGGTTCTGATGGTTCTGACATTTTTATAATCAAATAAATGATAAATGATTAAAAATAATATATATTATATACAAAATTCGTTTCGTAAATCTACATTATATATATATTATTTTTCTATATCGATTCAACAATTTGTTTTTTATAATAATACAGTACAGTAAATAAATAAAGTAATCATGTGCAAAACACATTAAAAACTGAAAAATGTAATAGTAACCGAACCATTTGTACCAGGATTTGCACCTGTTCCTCCAGCAGAACCTGCGCCAGCATTTCCAGTAACCGATCCTACAAATGATACTAATGTCGTTGTAGATGAACCCGGAACTCCAGAATAAAATCCAGAACCACCGCCCCCACCAGTTCCATTATTTTGACCAGACCCAGCTCCACCTCCCCAATATCCTCCTCCTCCAGCCCCACCCCCACCTCCATCACCCGAACTACATGGACTACCACCAACTAACTGAGCACCAGGTTGTGAACCAGGAGTTCCAACCGTTGATCCTCCAGCTCCACCAGACGTTAATGTACCGCCACCACCACCAAACCAACTGCTAAATCCTGCCGCAGTTCCTCCATTTGACTGTCCAGAAGCTCCACCACCACCAACTGCTCCAGGATGAATTGTATCATCATAAGCACCACCACCTCCTCCTCCTGCAATCATTATTGGACCAGAACCCGAACCTGTATTTATTGTTGTATTTATACCTGGAATTTGTGTTGCATTACTACCAAGTCCGGTAGATGTTTCATACCCTAATGTTATACTATTTAAAAATAATCCTGTTAAACCACCACCTTCACCACCAAACCCTTGTGTACCCGCTAATCCACCACCTCCAATACCAGATGTCGGTGGTCCGGTTGACGGACCTGCGCCAGCACCACGCGAAAGTCCTCCTTGACCTATAACCAAGTAATAAGTATTGGTTGGTAGTAAATAAAATGTTCCTACAGTTGCACCTCCAGCACCACCACTAGAACCACCTACTTGTGAACCTCCGCCACCAGCACCATTCAATGTAAATGTTAGCGCAACTGGTCCAGTAACCAAAATTGTGTAATAATACGGTGATGTATTTGTAAATGATGGCGTTATACTAAATGAACCTCCAGTTATGGAATATGTTGTACTCGATCCACTTGGATTTATTAATATAAGATTTGGATAAATTTGATAACTAAACCAACTTGTTCCATTGTAAAACTCAGGAAATCCGGTACTGGTATTATAACGCATCATTCCAGTAACTGCTGCCGGACCTGTTGTTCCCGGGCGCTGAGCTGTTGTACCTACCGGCATCATGAAATAATTATAAACTACCTCTTTTGTAGTTTCGTCATAATTCAAAAAATTATTATAGCTCGTGTTGGGATTGCGAATCGGGGCGACAAAACATGTTCCGGTTGTTCCAGTGTTCACAGCAGAACCAGAAGCATTGATGATGATAGAGTTTGCGCGCTGACCAGTATTGCCAGCGCGATATCCAATTGCAATTGCGCCTGCACCTTGTCCAGTTTGTCCAGCTTCTTGGCCTATCGCAATCGCATTTAATCCTTGTCCTGTTCCAGTTTGGCCCGCATTTCGACCCAATGTTATATTAGTGCTTCCAACATTCCATGCCGCTGGACTTGCACTTGCATTCCAATACAAGTAATCTCCAGTGAATGTTCCCGTAGGCCCAAATGTTCCAGTTGGCCCCGTAAAACCAGTTGGTCCAGTTGGTCCAGTTACACCTGTTGCTCCCATTACTCCTGTTGCTCCCATTATTCCTGTTGCTCCTGTAGCGCCTGTTGCACCTGTTGCGCCGGTTTGCCCAGTAAAACCCGTTGCCCCTGTTGGCCCTGTTTCACCCGTTGCCCCTGTTGGCCCTGTTGCTCCTGTAGCGCCTGTTGCGCCTGTTGCGCCTGTTACACCTGTTGCTCCCATTACTCCTGTAGCGCCTGTAGCGCCTGTTGCGCCTGTTGCGCCTGTTACACCTGTTGGTCCAAGTTGCGTATTCATCACTTGTGTAACTGTTAAAATAACGGAAGGAATTGCAGGAGAAGAGGGAGGACCGAGTGCCGCCGGTGCCATCAATAATTGAACATTTAAATCTGTAGTATACCATGCAATCTGAACATAATCGTTTGCCGCCATACTTAACACAAAGTTCCACGCCGGTACTTCCAAATTAGAACTTGAAGAACCACTTACTGCAACTTTAGTATCGGTATATGGTACATTCGTTCCATTTTTTACCAACCATATATTTACTATACTTGAACCACCTCCGAGAACTTTTTCAAGTTGTGCTGAAAATTGAACATTGTATACGCCCGCAAACTGTGTAACAATATGAGTTGGATTTCCAGATGCATCATTTTGAATAATTACACCGTTATTTTCTGTAGTTTGATTTAATTTCATGTAAACTGCAGTGGTACCAGTGACACCAGTATTTGTTTGTGTAGTTGTATCATAAAACGAGCCATAATAT
>Ga0247840_10003249_pt1 | contig 27759 bp, 25 predicted proteins | sample LaCruzMarch2015__FD_192404 | JGI IMG/M metagenome (GOLD analysis project Ga0247840, IMG submission 192404) | Freshwater microbial communities from meromictic Lake La Cruz, Castile-La Mancha, Spain - LaCruzMarch2015_17m | ecosystem: Environmental > Aquatic > Freshwater > Lake | place: Spain...
GCCTGCTTGCCGCGAGTCCGGCAGAACGGGCAGCCTATGAGATCAGTCCGCGGGGCATCCACTGGGATGCGCTCGACGAGGACATTTCAGTCGAGGGATTGCTGGCAGGTCTGGCTGACATCCGTGAACTTACCCGCAAGGTAGCAGATCCCACTGGCGGGTACGGACATTGAATCGCTGGTGGACTGCGCTGCGCTTGTCCACCCTACGATGCAGGACCTGACCCGGCGACCACCGGTCCGTTGCAGGAGCGATCCGCACGGTTCAGAATCGCTGCAACGAGCGAATGCCTCCGCACGAGACCGCCATGCGCTCGACCAACGTCCGCGACCTCAAGATGGAGATATCGATGCAAGTTTCAGTAACCGAGGCCAAGGGGCAACTACCGGACCTGGTGCGACGCGCCGAGGCTGGAGATGAGGTCATTCTGACCCGCAACGGTCATGCAACCGTTCGTCTGGTCCCCATCAAGACAGCGCCGGACAAGAAAACCCGGCGTACTCTGCTAGAAGCACTACGTGTATCCGCATCCCCCACGGCCGGGCCGAGCGCTGCGCGTAGCCAGGATTTTCTCTACGGTGACGATGGCCTGCCAGTATGATTGCAGTCGATACCTCGGCCCTGATGGCGATCCTCTTGGATGAGCCGGACGCGGATGCCTGTATCGCCGCACTTGAAACCGCGGACGAGATCCTGATTTCCGCCGGCACGGTGTCCGAGGCACTGATCGTCTCGGCACGGCGTCACGTCGGCGAAGCAATGACCAGCCTAATCGATGGCCTTGACCTTGAAGTGGTGCCCGTGACAGGAACCTCGGCCCGGCGCATCGCGCAGGCTTATGAGCGGTGGGGAAAAGGCATGAATCCCGCGGCCCTCAATTTCGGGGACTGCTTCGCCTATGAGGTAGCGAAGGAACATGGCTGCCCTCTGCTATTTGTCGGCAACGATTTCGCGGGAACCGACATCGAAGGCGTGCTTTGAGTTTCGTATACTGTCTCCGGAACCGCCTGTCCCCGGAACCGCCAATGGCAACGACCACAGCACACGATGACAACGACTGACGGACCACCCACGATGCAGGACCAGGAGCGTTTCGAGCGCCTGGGGAGCAATCGCCGGCAGGCGACAGAGGTGCGGCAGCAAATCGAGGAACTGGCGCGGCGCCTGGAACGGCTCGACCGAGACACGGCGCGACTCCTGGCGGGCTTCGTCGTCCCCGCCTACCGGGACTGGCAGCCGTGTCCGGGCGATACCGCCTTCTATGTGGACGCCCTGGAGGGCATCTATTTCCAGGTCGTAGTCGTCGAGGTCCGCGGCACCCATGTGCGTACCCAGGCGGCATCGCCGAATCACTCCGCTTACTATTCGGTGGTGCTCGATCACCCTGCCGACCAATACGAGCGGTCGGGCTGCATCGTGCCGCCGGCGCTGTTCGACCTCCTGCGCGACCGGTTGCCCCTGCGGGTGGCGCCCTTCGTCTAACGCCATGAATATTTCGCCTAAGAGTGTCAACTGCGACGAAAACAACCTGTGGGTCGAGTTGAGCGACGGGCGCACGCTCGGCGTTCCCCTGGCCTGGTTCCCGCGCCTGCTTGCCGCGAGTCCGGCAGAACGGGCAGCCTATGAGATCAGTCCGCGGGGCATCCACTGGGATGCGCTCGACGAGGACATTTCAGTCGAGGGATTGCTGGCAGGTCTGGCTGACATCCGTGAGCTTACCCGCAAGGTAGCATGATCCCACGGGCGGGTGCGCACATTGAATCGTAGTACGTTCGCTATTTCCGCGGAGATCTTGATCGAGCGAATGCGTCGGCAGGGATCCGCATGGGTCCGAATCTGTTGGGGCATCTGGACTTAAGTGAGCCTGGCCCCTTTTGGCTGCACTTTTGGCTGCAGAAATCCCACGCGGGGGCCTAACTAAATGGCAGTGACGCTCCGCGTGGGAATGCATCCTGGGACGCTCTGCGTCCCGGGTGCCGCGAGCCCCTTTCATGGACCGGGGTGAGTACGCCGATCGTGACCGTGAGTCGGCGCGAGTCGGAAGTGCCAGGAAATCGACGCGGCACGCCGAGTTTGCCGGGATTCTCGCCGACTAACGATCATGGCGTCCGCACCGCCCCGGAAGATGAAAGGTCCGCGCTCCCGGCGCGCCTTTCACGGTAAAGTCGGCGGTCCAAGACCCAGCCGGCCGCCGGCAGGTCGAATTTGGAATTGCTGCGCCAGTGTCCCGCGGTCCAGGCTGCGATTGCAGATTCGGGCGGCGTCGTGCAACCGATCGGTGGATGCGGCGCGCGCGGCCTCGGTGCCAGGGATCGAACACCTTGCCGCGCGCCTTATCCACCCTGCGGAGAAGCGGGTTTTGTAGATTGGTTGCGTGGAGTAAGCGAAGCGCATCCACCAGAAGCCCCTCGTGCCTGGCCCCGAAGGCCATGATCCGCTCGCTCACCCCGGCCCATGAAACCCCGGGTCGAAGCCAGATCCGGGGGTGCCCGGCGGTCTCGCGACGCAGAGCGTCGCGGGATGCAAACCCATCCTCCCACGAGCCCGGGAGCGGTCTGGCAGGTCTAAAGATGGGCACGCTTCGCTTTGCTACGGGCTACGGGCTCTGCGGCGCCAGCTCGGTACCCCAGGCCCCGTTAAAGCGCGCTCGTACGCGCTGACTTGGCGTCCGCACTATCGGGAGAGAAGGTTATCGACGATTGCTCAGACATGGCGCAAATTGCACACCTGCCTCGCCGGTCCCCCGATCGGATTCACGCAGGTCACGGGCCCGCACTCGGTCGGCCCGTCGCCCTCGTAGACCGGCACGCCGAAGCGCGCCTCGAAGCGCCTCAAGACCTCCACCGGCAGGGCCGCACCGCCCGAGATGCCGAACCGCAGCGTCGCGAGCCAGCCCGTCTGCGCGGTCGGCAGACGCAGCAGCACCGCGTACATGCTCGGCACCCCGAGGAAGATGCTCGCCGCGGTATCGCGGATGCTACGGGCGACCTGCTCCGGCTCGAAGCGTGCCAGGGGCGCGATGGCGCACCCGCACAGGAGCGGGGTCAGGAGTCCGACCGTGGCGGCGAAGGCGTGGAACATCGGCAGCACCACCAGGGAGGTCTCCGCGCCCGGGCGCCACTGCATCGCCTCCCGGACGGCGGCGGTGTTGGCGAGCAGGTTCCCGTGGGTCAGCATGGCCCCCTTGGGCCGGCCGGTGGTGCCGGAGGTATAGAGGATGGCGGCCAGGTCCTCCGCCGGGTCCAGGTCGGGCAGCGGGGGCACGACCGCAGCGGCGGATTCCGGGACCCCGCCGCCGTCCGCGTCGGTATCGAGCGACAGCAGCCGCCCGAGCGTCGATACCCTGGCCGCAAGGGCCTGGGCCGGCCCCACCCGGGCGGGGTCGAAGAGCGGAAATCGGGGACGCACCACGAATATTCCGGGCCTCCTCCCCGATGAACCGCGCAAGCGCACGCAGCACCAGGCCCGAATTGCGATCTGTGCGGGGGGCGGATCGGCGACACGACGCTGTTCGGCATGGCTGACTCGGCAGCGGTTCACGGCGGACAGAACCGCGACCGGCATCCTGCCGGCCAATCGGGTGGTTCATGGTTCGACTGGTTCGAGAAATGGGTTGACGACGGTCAACCCGGGGCCGACAACCTGCCCGTGCTGCAAGTCTTCGGAATAGACGATAGCGCAGCCGGCCTCTTGGGCTGCGGCGACAATCAGGCTGTCGTAGTACGAGAAGCCGAAACGCTGCGCGACATCGAGTGCGCGCAGGACCGTCGAGGGTGCCAGCGGATGGAGACGGCAGTCGCCGATGAGCCGCAGAAGCACATCGCGGATCGCTGGGATCTCGTAGCCGAGCTTGCGGCGCATGACGTTGGCTACCTCCCCAAGGACTTGGGTGGAGATCAGGCCATCGCTGGCCAGCAGTTCCAGTGCTCTGCGTTGCTTGGATTCGTCCTTGCTTAAACTGTAGAGGACGACGTTGGAGTCGATGAAGCTACCGGGCATTGGCTTCGTCCCGATCGAAGACGAAGCTGCCGAAGTTCTTTCGGTAGGGGGCAAAAAACGCAATTAATTCTAGTAACCTGGCGTCGCTGGGGGCAGCCGCAGGGGCCTGGGGGTGGCGAGTCTTGAGATAGCCGATGAAGTCAAGGACCTCGGCCTGCAGGGCCGCGGGCAGTTCGGTTGCTTCATGGGCGATCAGATCGACGGCATTCATAAATGGGCTCCGGGGGCGGGATGGGAGGCCAACGGCAAAGACACAAGTGGCAATAGGGGACTGGCAATAGGGACAGACCAGAATGGCACTAAGCTAAGACAGGCACCCTTCAAAAACTACAGGCTCCGAGGGTCGCGGAGGCCGCGAAAAATCTCGGAACCGTTGTCCCGGGCCTCCGAATTTCGAGGACAGTTTACTCAATTTGGCAAGGTGAATCAATGGCCCGGCATCGCAAACGACAACGCGGGCGAGGCGGTTATCCGTCGCCACGCAGACCCCATTCCAGGTCCTCGCGAACGAAGGTTTCGCTCAGCTCCGCGCTGTGCGAACTCAAGTAGCGACGCAGTGCGTCGGTGAGGATCTCGTCGAGGTCGCTCGCCCAGCCGTCGCGGATCAGGATCGCCGCCTGCTGTGCCAAGCGATCGGGGATATCGGCCTGAATGGATGTCGTCATGGCGCTACTCGGTCGGTGCCCACAGGTCGTCAAGCCTGCTCGTCACCGCCGCAAAAGGCGCGACCGACACCGGTGCAGCGCCGGCGAAGCGTCCGATCTCCCGCCAGGCACCGCCTTCCAAGGCGTAGGCTTCCAGGATGTGCGCAACCGGATCGAGCAGCCAGGCGTAGGGAACCCCATACTGTGCCTAGATCGGCATCTTGACCTTGCGGTCTTTGCTCTCGGTCGAGGGGGACAGAATCTCGCACACCCAGTCCGGGACCACGGTGAAGCGATGGTCGCGGGGAAACCTGGGTAACCGCTCCTTGCGCCATCCGCTCAGGTCCGGAACATCGACTTCGGTGTTGTGCAGGAAGTGCAGTTCGGGTTCCTGAACGATCCACCAGCCGCCGGGACCCCCGCGTCCGCGCTCGAAGGGGCCGAGCAGTTCATAACCCAACTCCGACGCGGCAAACAGATGCGGTCCGCTCGGGCGCGGCTGGGTGTAGATCTGACCGTTGAGGATTTCCCCGGTCAGTCCTTCCGGCAGCGCCTCAAGCTGTTCGTAGAGACTGGGGCGGGTCTTCTGGGGCGCGTGCATGGCTCGGGGTCTCGTACCGGTCGATCGTGTGAAGCATACCCCGCGGGGTAACCAGGAGAAACCGAAAACAGACCACGGTTTCCCGCGGCAACCGGGGAAAAGCCCTGATTTATGGGAACGAACTCAGGGACTCCGTGGTCTGCCCCCGGTTTCGCGCCCGGCGCCCCTGGCCGCGCGCGACCGGCTGTTGCCGGTCGGCATCGGCGTCGCCGTCTTCCTGGTGGTAGAGTTGGAGAAGGCCGTGGTGCGTTAGCCGATGGCGGTTGCCGACCTGTCCAAGAGAAACCAGTAGTGCCTGCACGCCGGACCGGCTGAAGCCTCGACCTCCGGTGGCCGGAACGACGATCGAGGCCCCGCAGTCACGCCCAGCCCGCGCCCCGGAGGCCACATGAATCCAGACCTGCTGTGGGTCCTGCTCCTGCTGGGTGCCGCGATCCTGATGTTCGCGCTCAACCGGCCGCGGGTGGATGCGGTGGCACTCATCATGATCGTGGCGCTGCCGTTCACCGGCGTGATCACCATGAACGAGGCCATCGCGGGCTTTAGCAACCCCAACATCGTGCTGATCGGCGCCATGTTCGTGGTCGGCGAGGCCTTGGCGCGGACCGGGGTGGCCCGGCGCGTGGGCGATCGGCTCATCGTCTGGGGCGGCACCCGCGCCTGGCTGCTGCTGACGCTGCTGATGGTGGCGGTCGGCATACTGGGCTCGGTCATGAGTTCCACGGGGGTGGTCGCGATCTTTATCCCGGTAGTATTGCGCATCGCCAGTCGGACCGGCATCGCCCCGAGTCAGCTCATGATGCCGATGGCCTATGCCGCCCTGATCAGCGGCACCATGACCCTGGTCGCCACCTCGTCCAATCTGGTTATCAACTACGAGCTGACCCGCGACGGGGGCGCGGGCTTCAATTTCTTCTCCTTTACCCCCTTCGGACTGCCCATCCTCCTGCTCGGTGTCCTGTATATGCTCGGCGCCCGGCGCTGGCTGACGGCGAGCGCCGACGCCGGGGTCCAGGTGACGCGCCGCCCCAGCCTGCGGCACTGGGTGGAGCGCTATCAACTCGCCGAGCGGGAATACCGGGTGCGGGTCAAGCCCCATTCACCGCTCCTGGGTAAGGCACTCGGCGTGCAGGACCTGCGGAGCAAGATCGGTGCGCGGATCATTCTGATCGAGCGGGGCCGCGGGCGGGCGAGGCGGCTCCTGTCCCGCACCCCCGAAACCCGTCTCCAGGCGGGCGATGTGCTGCTGCTCGATGTCGATACCGAGGTCACCGACGTGCAGGACCTCTGTGAACGCTATGCCGTCGAACTGCTGCCGCGGACCGGATTCTACTTTGCCGACCAGTCTCAAGATGTCGGCCTGGTCGAGGTCATGCTCCCGGACGGCGCGGCCTTCGTCGGCAAGACGGTCGCAGAGGCCGAGTTGCTGGCGCAATCGGAACTGTCATTGGTGGGGGTGCGCCGGGGTCGGCAGGCCATCGCCCCCCATGGCGTGCGCGAGACCCAGCTCAAGGTCGGCGATACCCTGTTGCTCGCCGGCCCCTGGAAGGTGATTCGCGGTCTGCGCGGCAATGGTCAGGACCTGGTGGTCCTGAATCTCCCCAAGGAGTTCGATGAGGTGCTGCCCGCGGCGCGCAAGGCCCCCTACGCGCTCTTCACGCTCGGGCACGGTGGTGCTCGGGCTCTTCATCGTCAATACCGCCAATGCCGTCCTGTTGATCCCCATCGGGTTGGCGATGGCGGACGCGCTGAACGCCTCGCCCTATCCCTTCGCCATGATCATCGCCCTGGCCGCCTCCTGCGCCTTCATGACCCCGATCTCACCGGTCAATACCCTGGTGGCTACTGCCGGCAATTACAGCTTCGCCGACTTCATCCGCATCGGGTTGCCTTTGACCCTGATCGTTATGGTCGTGAGCGTTCTGTTGGTGCCCTGGTTATTGCCGCTTTATTGAGTGGCGCCGCAACGGCGACTGGGAGCGCCGCACCCCAGTGCGGCGCGGCCTCTGGTCAACGCGCACCGCCGGGGTTATCTGCGAGACCGCGCCGCACTGGGGTGCGGCGCTCCCAGGCCGGGCCGGACTGGTGCACTGCGTCTCGCCCCCGACCTGGGGCTGCGCGGCCAGGGCCAGTACCGCCAGGCGGCCGAGTTGCCCGCCGCGGTCGGGCGCTTGCCCGGGGCCTGGATAAGGCGGGATAATTTCCGGCGGCGGGGCGGGTTCTGTTACCCAGCAACCGGAGGTTGAGGCGTCAGCCGGAAGCGGGCGCCGTCGGCGCTTCGGTACTACGCTTTCAAGCTCCAGGCTCGGGCACGGTCCGGGACCCTTTCAGGATCGGTTAGAGATCTACGCGGAGACAGATCGGTCATGAAGTGGGATTCCAGTTGGTGGCCGCGTCCGCCGTCGCGATGGTTCATCGTCTGCATTGCCGTGCTGATCAACCTCGTGGTCCTGGCGCTGCTCTACAGGATCGGCGTCTACGTCGACGGCTGTTGCGAGTCCGCCTGGTTCGAGCGCTTCTGGAACGGCGCCTTCGCCACGATGACCGGCACCCTGACGCTTGGCGCCTGGCTGATCAAGCACGCCTTTTCGCGCCCGGCCCAGCCCCGGGAGACAGCCGGGCTGCCCGACCCCCGCCAACTCGCCGACGACTATCTCGCCGATGATGAACGACCACCCGAGAGGACGCACCGGAGACGCCCGATGAAGCCTGCGAGCCCGCTGACTGCCGCTGCGATCCGTCGCCTTGTCGTGCTGAGCCTTGTGCTCGCCGGGGTGTCGAGCTGGTACGGTTTCGATCTCTATGCCCGCTATGACGCTAACGGGCTGGGGATCTATCTGGGCGTGCTCGGGGTTCTTGGCACCTTTCTGGGTGTCGTGATTTCCGTCCTGAGCAGCCAGTCTGGCGGGGGCGCCGACGAGGCTTCGGCAACGACTCGCGACCCCTTGCCCGACCCCCGCCAACTCGCCGATGACTATCTCGCGGACCAGCACAGGGCCGCCCAGCAGGTACGCATCCACGACCTTTTCGATACCCACTGCCGGCTCCCCGGCGACCGCACCCAGGTGCCCCTGGCGTCGATCTATGTGCCGCTGTACGTGGTCGAGGAGTCGGCGGAGCGGGTCAACGACCCGGACTTCAGGCGCCTGAGTTTTTTGCGCGCGGCCGAGGGTGCGATACCGGTGGCCCGAGCCCTGGCCGAGGGGATCGCCAAGGCCCCGGAGGGCCTGCGGTTTGTGCTGATCGGGGAGGCCGGCAGCGGCAAGTCATCGGTCGTCGGTGACCTGATTGAGCAGTGCCGCCCGGGGGCCACCCCGCCGGAGGACTGGCCAGAGGCCCTGCGCCGGCGGCAAGTGCTGCGCTTCGACCTGAAGCTGCTCGGCGCCGGTGTCCAGGCGGCTGGGAAGGGCGCGACCGCGCCCTTCTGGCGCGCGCTGGGCGAAGACCTATTCCTGCGCCGGTCAGCGGCGACGCTCGATGCGTCCCGGGACCGCGACTGGCCGGCGGTCGTCAAGGCCGTCGAACTGCTCCGCACGGAACTGGGCCGACACGGTCTGCTGCTCCTCGACGGGCTCGACGAGGTGGAGGACCCGGTGCGCCGCCTGCAGGTCCGCGACCTGGTGGCGGACCTGGGCCGGGCACTCGGCCCCGGGTGCGCCCTGGTAGTGACGGCGCGTCCCTATGTCTATCCCGACGCGGCCCTGAACGGCTTCGTGGTCTGGCGCTTGCAGCCGCTCACGGTGGGACCGCCCGGGGTGTCCAGCCAGGCCGCGGACCTGGTGGACAAATGGCACCGCGCACTGCGGGTGGACGAGGGGTTGGGGCGAGCCCTGATCGCGGCGCTGGCAGCCGACCCGGCGCGCGCCGAACTGGCCACCCGGCCCCTGCTCCTGACGCTGCTGATCGCGCTGGGTCTCGCCCGGCGCGGGCAAGGCGAGCCCTTGCCAACGGACCGTACCGGGCTCATGGAGGCGGCCACGGCGCTCTTCGTGAAGCGCTGGCACGAGCGCAACGAGGGCGTCATTGAGGGCGTCATCACCGGCGCATTCTCCCGGGAACTGCGCGCGGCGCTCACCCCGGAACGGCTCCGCGAGGTCTTGCAGACGGTGTCACTCAAGGCCACGCCCGACCGCGGCAAGGCCGCTGCTGCACCGGACGGGCGTCCCGAGGTCACGGTGTCGGCGGACGAGTTCTACGGCAAGCTGTGCCGTGTGCTGCCCGAGCAACTGCACTCCCCGGCCGCGGAGCTGCAGATCCTCAATGGCGCCGGGCTCCTGTTCCCGCGCGGCGCGGGGAGCTACGGCTATGTCCACCGGCTGTTTCAGGAGTACCTGGCCGCCTGCGCCCTGGTCGCGTCCCAGGCGTCCCAGCCGGGGCACGCGCCGCACTCGCCGCTGGAGGATCTGGCGGAGGAACTTGCCACACGGCTGCGCGCGGACCCGGCGAGCTGGCGGGAGGTGACCCGCTTCGCCGCCGTGCGGCTGGCGCGCCCACCGGGCGCGTCGGGGACCGTCGCCGGTCCGGCCATCGCCCTGGTGCGGACCCTGCTCGAGGCGTCGCAGGCCCCGACGCCGGACGACCGGGACTACCAGGTCGCTCTGGCCGCCGGGCTCGCGCTCGCGGACCTGCGCGCGGCCCTGTCCGATACCGGCCTGACCCGGACCGAGCGCGGCGACCTGGCCGATGCCAAGCATCGCCTCGACGCCTGGCTCCTGCGCCTGGTCGAGCAGCCGGCACCCAGCCCACAGACCCGGCGGGACTTCGGCCGTCTCATCGGCCGCCTGGGCGACCCCAGGCCCGGAATCATCCCCGCGGGCTGGACGCCCGATGAGACTCCGGCCGAGCCCCGGTCCTTCCCGCTCGACCTGGGGCAGGACTTCGACTGGGTGGAGATCCCGGCCGGGGACTTCACCCCCGGCAGCGACCCGGGCGACGCCCTGGCCTATGCGGACGAGCAGGGCGGGCAGGCGGTCGCGCTGCCGGCCTTCGCCATCACCCGCTACCCCATCACCTGCGCCCAGTTCGCCGCCTTCACCCGGGGCGGCGGCTATGGTGAGGGCGCGACGCCACCCGACTGGTGGCAAAAGGTCTCCCCCGAGGCGGTCGCGTGGTGGCACGGCGGCAATCCGGGCCTCGACCAGTTGCTCGCGGACCCAGACTTTTCGGATGAGAACAAATCCGCCTATGAGGCTTGGGTGAAGCGCCGTGACCGCGAGGCCCGCCGCCGCCCCTGGTTCCAGGGGGACCCGGCCTATGCCGACTGGCTGCTGCCCAACCACCCGGTGATCGGCGTCAGTTGGTTCGAGGCCATGGCCTTTTGCCGCTGGCTGACGGCTCAGCCACAGGCCCGGGAGGGAGGCTGGGAGTTCCGGCTGCCCCAGGAGATCCAATGGGAGCGCGCCGCCCGCGGCCTGGAGCGGCGCCGCTGGCCCTGGGGCGACGACTGGCGCGACGACGCGGCCAACAGCGGCGCCGCCCGGCTCGGGGGTACGACCGCGGTGGGGCTCTTTCCGGCGCAGTCCCCCGAGGGGCTGCGGGACCTAGCCGGCAATGTCTGGGAATGGACCGCGACCCGCTGGGGACCGCGGGCCGGCACCGCGGCCTATGGCTGGCCCCTGGTCCCGGATGACCGCGACGACCCGGAGGGCGCCGACCTGCGTATCATGCGCGGCGGTTCCTGGTATGGTGAGCCCGAGGACGCGCCGCGTTTGTGTCGGGGCGCCTCCCGTTACAGGAACTACCCGTACAACTGGAACATCTTCCAGGGATTGCGCGTGGTGCGAGTCTCCCTGGCTCATTCTGTTTCCTGATTTCTGTTTTCTGATTTCTGGTCTTTCTGTCTTCTCTCTTCTGTCTTGCGGTCCGGCGCTATGGCCAAACGTTTCACTGACCTCTATCCCCGCATCCGCAGCTTTGAAAACCTCTGGTACGCCTATCGGGACGCCGCCCGCGGCAAGCACTGCACGCCGGGGGTGGCCCGCTTCGAGTTCCATGTCGAGGAGCGCCTCCTGGAACTGGAGGCGGAACTGGCCGCCCGGACCTACAGACCGGGCCCTTACCGCTCGTTCTACATCCGTGATCCCAAGCGCCGGCTGATCTCGGCCGCGCCCTTCCGTGACCGGGTGGTGCATCACGCCCTGTGCTGGGTGATCGAGCCGCTCTTCGAGGCGACCTTCATCGCCGACAGCTACGCCAACCGGATCGGCCGCGGTACCCACGCCGCGCTCGATCGGGCGGAGCAGTTCGCCGGGCGCTATCGTTATGTGCTGCAGTGCGACGTGCGCCAGTTCTTCCCGAGCATCGATCATGCCGTGCTGCGCGAGATCCTGGCGCGCAAGCTGGCCTGCCCGGACACCCTGGGGCTCTGCGACGCGATCCTGGACGGCGGTGCCGGGGTGCTCGACGGCGAATACACCCAGGCCTATTTCCCCGGTGACGATCTGTTTGCCGCCGCGCGCCCGCGGGGCCTGCCGATCGGCAACCTCACGAGCCAATTCTGGGCCAATTGTTATCTCAATGAGCTCGACCAGTTCGTCAAGCGCACCCTGCGTTGTGGCGCCTATCTTCGCTATGTCGATGACTTCCTGCTGTTTGCCGATGACAAGCCGACGCTGTGGGCCTGGAAGGAGGCGCTCTGCGAACGGCTCGCGGCCCTGCGTCTGCGGGTGCATCAGGGTTCCAGCACCGTCTATCCGGTGGCGGCCGGGATCCCCTTCCTGGGCTTTCGGCTCATGCCCGGGGTGCGGCGGCTCAAGCGGCGCAACGGCGTTCTGTTCGCGCGCCGCCTGGCGCGCGTGACGCGCGCCTGGGTCCGCGGGGAGGTCGTCGCCGGGGCGATCTGGGACTGTTACCTGGGTTGGGAGGCCCATGCCGCCCATGGCGAAACCACGGGGCTGCGGGCGGCCTTGCTCCGCGGGGCGGCGTCGGCTGGTAGGGGCGCAACCCCGTCACTGCCGTTGCGTTGAGGCGCACTCACCGACCGCGTCGCCTCTGCCTGGAGTCCAAGGCTTCAGCCTTGGCGCGCTCCAAGGCTGAAGCCTTGGACTCCGAAAGGTGGCCGCTGGCCGGAACGACGATCAAGGCCGCGGCGGCCCGTCGCGGCTGAAGCCGCTCCCACAGCGTCGCTGCGCGACCTTCAACGGCAACGCGGAGCGAACACCGGGCGGGGCCAAGTTCGCAATCGCTGATAAAATGCCTCTTTTCGGCTTAAGCATCGGCGCGCAGATCAAGCGTCGGAGGTGTTCTCTTGGAAAACCCGCTCCTGTCCGTGCGTGCCGCCGCGGCACTGATGACCCCAAGGGTCCGGGTGTCCGTGCCCGGCGTCCTGGCCCTTGCGATCCTGCTCTGTGCCTGTCGGCCGCCGGAGGAGTCGCAGGTGGTCCCCGAGCCGATCCGCCCGGTGCGCGTGGTCACGGTGGAGGAACTCCCCGGGGGTGAGACCGTCACCCTCACCGGCAACATCCAGTCCCAGAACGAGGCCAATCTGGCCTTTCGGGTCAGCGGGCAACTGATCGAGCGCTCGGTGAATGTCGGCGATCGGGTGCGCGCCGGTCAGGTGGTCGCGCGGCTCGATGCGGCCGATGCGCGCAACGCGCTCAATGCCGCCCGCGCCAATCTGGCGAGCGCCATGGCACGCCTGACGGAGGCGCGTAACACGGTGGCGCGTTACGAGCCGCTGATGCCCCGGGGCTTTGTCCCGCGGGTCCAGTTCGACCGGGCGGTGGAGGCGCGGACGGCGGCCCAGGCCCAGGTCGATGCGGTCAGGGCTCAGGTCGCCACGGCCGAGAACAACCTGTCCTACACCAATCTGGTGGCGGACGGCCCGGGGACCGTCACCGCCCGCGGGGCCGAGCCCGGGGAGGTGGTCGCGGCCGGGCGCATGGTCGTGCAGCTCGCGCGCCAGGGCGGACGCGATGCGGTGTTCGACGTGCCGGCGCGGGTCAAGGACACCGCCTCCGCGGACGACCCGGTGGCGGTGGTCTTGAGTTCCGACCCCCGGGTCCAGGCGACCGGCCGGGTGCGCGAGGTCTCGCCCCAGGCGGACCCGGTGACCCGCACCTTCCGGGTCCGGGTGGGCCTGGCGAGCCCGCCGGACGCCATGCGGCTCGGCTCCACCGTGACCGGCTCGGTCCATCTGGGCGGCAGCAGCGGCATCGCCATCCCGGCCGCGGCCCTCACCGCCTCCCAGGGCCAGCCCGCGGTGTGGGTCTTGAATCCCGCCGACAACCGGGTGGCGCTGCGCAACGTCGATGTGGCGCGCTATGAGCTGGACCGGGTGCTGGTCGCCCAGGGACTGGATGTCGGCGAACTGGTGGTCACCGCCGGGGTTCAGACACTGCGGCCCGGGCAGGAGGTGCGGCTGCTGGGGCAGGGGGGTGTGATGGCGCCAGCGGCCCAGGATAAGCCTCTGCCTGAGGTTCCCGTCGAGATCAAGGCCGAGGTCCAGCCGGTGCCCGAGCCCGCGCCGACGCCGCCGACCGCGACCAGGCCGGCGGCACGGGCCGGGGCCAGACCATGAGCGGCTTCAATCTGTCCGGCTGGGCCATCAGCAACCGCTCGCTGATGGTCTTTGTGATGATCGTGGCGGTCGCCGCGGGAGTGGGGGCCTTCTTCAGCCTGGGCCGTGCGGAGGACCCGGCCTTCACCTTCAGGACCATGGTGGTGCGCGCCTCCTGGCCGGGGGCGACCCTGGAGGACACGCTCGACCAGGTCACGGAGCGCCTGGAGCGGACCCTGCAGGAGGTTCCCAACCTCGACCACCTGCGCAGCTTCACCAATGCCGGGACCACGACCATCTTCGTGGATCTGAAGGGCAGCACCTCGCCCTCTGAGGTCCCGGACACCTGGTACCAGGTGCGCAAGAAGGTGGCCGATATGCGCCACACCCTGCCGCCCGGGATCATCGGTCCCGGCTTCAACGACGAGTTCGGTGACACCTTCGGCATCATCTACGGCTTTACCGCGGACGGCTTCAGCCATCGGGAACTGCGCGACTATGTGGAGGACGTACGTTCCCAACTGCTGCGGGTGCAGGACGTCGCCAAGGTCGATGTGCTCGGCGCCCAGGACGAGCGGATCTTCGTCGAATTCGACATGGCCAAGCTCGCCGGCATGGGCTTTGACCCGGCCGCGTTGACGGCCGCGCTTCAGGCGCAGAATGTGGTCCGCCCCACCGGGGTCATCCAGACCGGGGACGAGGCCATGTCGCTGCGGGTCTCCGGGGCCTTCCGCTCCGAGGCGGATCTGCTGGCCGTCAACTTCGCCATCGGCGACCGGATGCTGCGTCTGGGCGACATCGCCTCGGTGCGCCGCGGCTTGGCCGATCCGCCCCAGCCCATGTTCCGGGTCGACGGCCAGCCGGCGCTCGGGCTCGCCGTCGTGATGCGCGAGGGCGGGGACATCCTGGCGCTCGGGGCGAACATCGCCAAGGCGATGCGGGGCATCGTCGCCAACCTGCCGATCGGCATCGAGGTGACGCGGGTGGCCGACCAGCCGGTCACGGTCGATGAGGCGATCAACGACTTCACCACCTCGCTGTGGCAGGCGATCGGCATCATCCTGGCGGTGAGCTTCCTGAGCCTGGGGGTGCGCGCCGGGACCGTGGTGGCCCTGTCGATCCCGCTGACCCTGGCCCTGGTGTTCGCCATCATGGGCCTGGTCCATATCGACCTGCACCGGATCTCATTGGGCGCCCTGATCATCGCACTGGCGCTGCTGGTGGACGACGCCATGACCACGGTGGACGCCATGACCCGGCGGCTCGCCCTGGGCGAGGACAAGTTCACCGCCGCGACCTTCGCCTACCGCACCCTCGCCTTCGCCATGCTGACCGGTACCCTGGTCACCATCGCCGGCTTCGTCCCCATCGGCTTCGCCCAGAGCACCGCGGGCGAATACACCTTCTCCATCTTCGCGGTGGTCGCCATCGCGCTGGTGGTCTCCTGGCTGGTCGCGGTCGTCTTCGCGCCGCTCCTGGGCATGGCCCTGCTGGTCCCGCCCAAGGGCGGCGCCGAGCCGCAACGCCCGGGTCCGGTTATGCGCGGCTATCGCGCCTTCCTGAATGGGGCCATGCGGGTGCGCTGGCTGACCATCCTGGTGACCATCGCGCTCTTCGCCGCTTCAATCTACGGGATGCGACTCGTACCCCGGCAGTTCTTCCCGAGTTCGGACCGGCCCGATCTGCTGGTGAATCTGACCTTGCCGCAGAACGCCTCCATCCACGCCTCCCAGCGTGCGGCCGAGCGCCTGGATGCCATCCTGGGCAAGGATGCGGACGTCGACCATTGGAGCACCTATGTGGGCCAGGGGGCGGTGCGCTTCTATCTGCCGCTCGATGTGCAACTGGCGCAGCCCTTCTTTGCCCAGGTGGTCATCGTCGCCAAGGACGTGGCCGCGCGTGAGCGGCTGCAGACCAAGCTGGAGACGGTCCTGAAAGAGGAGTTCCCGGCCGCGGTCGGGCGGGTCGCGCCGCTGGAATTGGGGCCGCCGGTGGGCTGGCCCGTCCAATACCGGGTGATCGGTCCGGACCCGGTGCAACTGCGCGAGATTGCGCTCCAACTGGCCGGGATCGTGGCCGCCGAGCCCGCCACCCGGGACGTCAATTTCGACTGGATGGAGCCGGCCCGTCAACTCTATATCCGCATCGACCAGGACCAGGCGCGGCGGGTGGGCCTGAGTTCACAGGCCATCGCCGCGGTGCTCAATACCAACATCTCCGGCACCACCGTCACTCAGGTGCGCGACGACATCTTCCTGATCGACGTGGTGATGCGCGAGCAGGAGGGCCAGCGCCTCTCGTTCGCCAGCCTCCAGACGCTGCCGGTCGCGCTGCCCGATGGGCGCAGCATCCCGCTCAATCAGATCGCGAGCTTCGACTTCGGCCAGGACTTCCCGCTCATCTGGCGGCGCGACCGGGTGCCGACCCTCACGGTACAGGCCGACGTAAGCCAGGGCGTGCTGCCCGATACGGTCGTCGAGGCACTGGCCCCCAAGATCGCGGACCTGACCGCCGGGCTCCCGGTGGGCTATACGATCGAATTGGGCGGTACGGTGGAGGAGAGTGCCCAGTCGCAGGCGTCGGTGATGGCGGTGGTCCCGTTGATGATCCTCATCATGCTCACCGTCCTCATGTTCCAACTGCGCAGCTTCCCGCTCCTGATCATGGTCATCAGCGTGGTGCCCCTGGGCTTGATCGGCGTGGTCGCGGCACTGCTCCTGGCGAACAAGCCATTGGGCTTCGTCGCCATCCTGGGGGTGCTCGCGCTCGTCGGCATGATCGCCAAGAACTCGGTGATACTGATCACCCAGATCGAGCAGGACCGGGCCGCCGGCATGCCCATCTGGGACGCCGTGGTCGAGGCCAGCAGTTCGCGCTTCCGGCCCATCATGCTGACCGCCATGTCCACGGTATTGGGCCTCATCCCCATCGCCCCGACGGTCTTTTGGGGGCCCATGGCCTTCGCCATCATGGGCGGGTTGCTGGTCGGCTCACTGCTCACCCTGATCTTCGTGCCGACGCTTTATGTGACCTGGGAGTCGCTGCGCGGGGCCGATCTGCGGGCGCGTCCTGGTGCCGAGCCACACGCCCATCCCACCCTCGCCACGGACGGCCCGCGCTAGACCCCGCGGGGGGCCGCAGCCCCGGTGCGGCCCCCCCGCGTCCTCCGCGCTGAACCTTATCCGGTATTCGCGCAGCCCACCAAGCCAAGGTCCAAGGCGATCAGTCCTGGTTCGGAAGGCAGGGTTCAAGCCTGGTCGGTCCGGCGCTCGGATGGCGCGCCGGCCTTCTCGCTCCCACTCCCAGGATTGCCTGCGAAGCCGGGCGCCCGCGGCTGAGTTTGCTGATCCGCATCAAGGATTGCGCCCCATCTTTGTGTCACCATCCGGGTCGGGCGAGCGTCACCGCCGCCTGGAACGACATGCTTCGCGGAGCGCGCTCCGTGTGGCTGCGTCAGTCCCATCGCGGTTGTCGGCGCGTTAGTAGCGTCTCGTCACAACAGGCCGCGCGCTGCCCTGCTTAGATTGACTCTAAATTCACCAAGCCGAGACCTACGCCAGGTTCGGAGGCCACGAGACATGCCTAGATCAGTTTCCACCGGGCTCGCCGCCCTCCTGCTTGGCGTCGCCCTGCTCCCGGGGCCAGTCCACGCCTTCGCCCAGTTCGGTGGCACCGCATTGACAAATCTGACCCTCACCAACGTTGGCGGCGGGCAGACGCTGCCGACCGGGGTCAGCGTCTTGTACGCGACGGCCGTCGGCGATGTGCGCGCCTTCAGCTTTGGCCGCGGCGCGACCGTCAGTGCGGAATCGCTGCTCAACCCCGAGCCCGCCCCGGAGCCCATCGAGATGCCCTTTGGCGAACCTCTGCGCCAGGGGCACGCGGTCGACGGCTGGGCCGGGGACGGCTATGCCGATGCGCGGATGCTGACCAACGGGTTGATCTTCCTGACCAACGATACCAACGATCCGGTGACCTTCAGTTTCTACTACGCAATCGACGCCGTACTCACGGCCGCTGCCGATCCGCTCGGCATCCAGGCGCGGGTCGATGTGAACTGGGTCATCGACGACCTGCTGGGACTCGTCGATCCGGGCACGGGCGGTGCGCAATCCATCAGCCTCGGCGCCTACGCGGACCCGGACATCGGCACGCGGGAGTTGATAGCGTCCGGCGTCTTCAGCATCACCCTGGCCGCACACGAGGGGGATACCCTTTCCAGCGGCTTGGACACCTGGGGTATCGCCGAGGCGCCCGAGCCCCCGGTCTGGGCGCTCATCGCGGCCGGCCTGGTGTCCGGATTGGCGCGGGTACCGGCGCGGCGGCGCCGCCGCGGCGTCTGATCCCCCGAGACGATCGACCCGGGACCGGTCCCGCGGGCAGCCGGTCCGGCCCGCCGCGGGCCGCGTGCGGCGAGTGAACCTCGGCCGAGCGGCCCGCGCAAGCGGCGACGGCATCTGTCCGCCAACGAACGGAGACACACGCACATGCAACGCCTTGTATCACTCCTCGCGGCGCCGCTGTTCGGCGCCGGCCTCGCGGTGGCCGCCCTGCCGGTCAACGCCTGTTCCGATGTCATCCTGGACCCTGCCAAGACCCTGAACAACCAGGTCGTCTCGGCCCGGACCATGGATTTTCCGGGCATGGACTACTGGCAGAGCCAACTGTCCCGGGTCACCCGGGGCGTCACGTGGCGCTCCTTCGACTTCTCCGGAGTCCCGGGCCGTCAGTGGACCAACCAGTACGGGTTCATCGGCATGGATTTCCGGGTGCAGGAAGGGACCTTCGTCAATCACCAGCGCATCTACAATGACGGGATGAACGAGGAGGGCCTCTCGGCCGCCCTGCTCTGGCTGGAGGTCGGGCAGTTCGTCGACCGCACGAACAATCGGACCGCCCAGGCGGACGATCTGCACTATCTGGACCTGGTGGCCTGGGTCCTGGGGCAATTCGCGAAGGTGGAGGATGTCGCGGTTGCGCTCGAGGCGAACAAGGGTTCCATCTTCGGGACCGCCGGCACCAGCGGTTGGGCGCCCCTCTTCAAGTTGCCCATGCACCTGGTGGTGCACGATCGCTTCGGTCACTCGCTGGTCGCCGAATGGTATCCCGTGGCCGGCGGCGGAGAGCCCACCATGCATCTCCATATTGGGTCGCAGGTGGACGCTGTCGGCGTCCTCACCAACGATCCCATCTATCCCAACCAGCTCACGAATCTCGCCCTCTATTCGGACATTCGCAACAAGGATTCCAGTGAGGGCGCCGGCGATGGGGCCATGGCCGGGACCCCCGGGGGCTTCGACTCACCCAGCCGTTTCGTCCGCCTGGCCAAGATCCGCGAGTTCCTGGGTGAGGTTGTCTATGGTGGCGAGGTCGACCCGTACAACAAGGTCGGGGCCGTCCCCCAGGCGCTGCACGCGATCAACAACGTGGACTTGGGTCACGGCGTCGACAACGATCCCCTGCTTCCGGGTACGCCCGTGTTCGGTGTATACCAGGAGACCGGCGTCACGCTGGTGCGCGATCACTCCAATCGTGTGCTCTATTTCAAGGGCCTCCACTATCAGACCCTGCAGCGGATCGAGTTCGCCAAGGTCGACTTCACCACCGGTAACGACGGCGGCGGCGTGGTCGGTCCCTCGATCCCGGCCGATGTCCTGCCCTCCAAGTCCTCGCGCTACACCCAGGGGGTCGATGTCTCGGCCAAGCTCACGGCACCGCGGGTCAACTACACGACGCGTCCCTGGGCCTGGCGAGCCGACATCGCGGTCAGGGTCCAGGTCGCCGCCGCCGATCAGGGCAAGACCGGCAACTACTACATCTATGCCGTGGACTTGCAGCAGCGCTATTGGAACTGGACCGGTGCCCGGTACGGCTGGAAGCAGGTCCCGCGCGGCTCGCTGCTCCCAGCCGCCGGCGGGGCCCTGGCGAACCGAACCTTCGAGGGCGTATTCGTCAACCTCGACTTTCAATTCGGTGAGCGCAAGGGCTGGCGCATCTACGCCGGCTACGGTACATCCCCCGCGGACATGCTGCTCGGCGGCAATGTCCAGGAGGTCTACGTGATCGAGGACGAACCGGGGTACCTCGATCCCGGCGCGGTTGGATATTTCTAGTCGAGTCCCCGTGCAGAACCTCTTTGACTACCTTGAAGGTCGGTCTTCTCTGGAAGATTTTTTGGAGGATTTCCCGTCCGTCAGTCGGGAAACGGCCATAGCGGTTCTGGAGTCGGCACGCGCCCGACTGTTCGCCGATGCGGTTGCTGCTTGACGAGTCGCTGCCCCGCCGCCTGCGGTGCTATCTTCCTGACCACGAGGTCAGGATTGTGGTCGAAATGGGCTGGGGAGGAGTTAAGAACGGAAAGCTGTTGGGGCTCGCCGCCCAGCAGTTCGACGTCTTCCTGACCGCTGATAAGAACCTTGCCTATCAGCAGAATCTCGGTACCAAAGGAGGACGATGATGAAGGCCTTACGACAGATCTACGACAGTATGCCGCCGACCATCGCGTGTCCGGAGGACCTGCGCTCACGGCGCGTCGAGGTCGTTTTTTTTGCGCTTGATGAGGTTGACTCGCAGGACGGTACCATCACCGCGGGCTGGGCGGATGGATTGTTTGAGCGTACGGCGGGCGCGTGGCAGGGTGAGCCCCTGCGGCGTTGGCCTCAGGGCGAATTGGCCTAGGGATGGGACAATCAAAAAACGTTCCCCCGCCGAGAGGCTATGCAAGTATTGCGTCGTGCCCCGAAAAATCCGCGATCCCGTCGGTTGCCGCGGTCCGCACAGCGGACCCTACGGCCACGGAGCCAACCCGTAGGGTCCGCTGTGCGGACCGATGGCCGCTGGCCGGCGGAGCCTCACTGCCATTAAGTTTATGGCGCACTCGCCGGCCGCGTCGCCTCTGCCTGGAATCCAAGGCTTCAGCCTTGGCGCGCTCCAAGGCTGAGGCCTTGGATTCCAGGCGCTTGGGCTGTGGCGCTTAACTTAATGGCAGTGCGGCGGAGCCTGGAAACGAGAGGCGGCTATACTCAGTCGCACCTGTCACCACGAGGATACCCGAAGCGATGACTTCCCCGCGCTCGTCCTATCTCCCCATCGCCGGCCACGAGGTCCATCTGACCGCCTGGGGCGATCCCGCCGCCCCCGCCCTGGTGCTGTGGCACGGGGTGGCCCGCACCGGCCGGGACTTCGATACCCTGGCGCGTCGCTTCGCCGACCGCTTCCATGTGCTGTGCCCCGACACCATCGGCCGGGGCCTGTCGAGCTGGTCGGCGGCGCCGGCCGAGGATTACACCGTCCCGGCCTATTGTGGGCATGCCCTCGAGCTGCTGGACCGGCTGGGCATCGCCGCGTGCCGCTGGGTCGGCACCTCCATGGGCGGCCTGATCGGCATGGCCCTGGCCGGCACCCCGGAAACCGCGCCGCGCATCGAGCGGCTGGTGCTCAATGACATCGCCCCGCGGCTCAATCAGGTAGCCATCGACCGCATCCTGGCCTATGTCACCCTGGTCCCCGAATTCGCCGGCATGATGGAATTCGAGACCTTTTTGCGCACCGTCTATGCCCCCTTCGGCCGCCTGAGCGACGACGAATGGCGCCTGCTGGCCGAGACCTCGATGCGGCGGCGCGACAACGGGCGCATCTCCTCGCACTATGACCCGGCGGTGATGCGGGTGTTCGCCGGGCAGGCCGCGGACTTCGACATGTGGGCCATCTTCGATGCCATCACCTGTCCGGTCCTGGCCCTGCGCGGCGAGGTCTCGGACCTGGTCGAGCCGCAGGTCGCCGAGGAGATGACCGGGCGCGGACCCAGGGCGCGCCTAGTCACGGTCGCCGGCTGCGGCCATGCCCCGGCGCTCAATACGCCGGAGCAGTTCGCGGTGCTGGAGGAGTTCCTGGGGTAGCAGGGCGCGGCCGGCGGCAATCAGGTCGGCGGCGCGCAACGCCGCCTTCAAGGTGGTCGGCGTGACGCCTCCCCGGCCGCCGACGACGCCCGGCCGGTCTTGACGAAGGGCGAAGATGGTCGAATACTGATGCGCCCCCGCTTGGATCGAGGACCCTTCCGGGGCCTTCCAAGCCCGTGAGACTGGTTCAAACTGTTTCAGACCCGAGGGATTTGCCATGACCCGACCCTTTTCCCTGCAAATCGCTGCGATCATCCTTGTGCTGGCGAGCGCCTCGGCGCTTGCCGCCGGCCAGAGGCCCAACATCGTCATGCTCATGACCGACGATACCGGTTGGTCGGACTTCGGCGCCTACTCGGGCGGGGGCGCCGCCCTGGGTCACCCGACCCCGAGCGTCGATCGGATCGCCAAGGAGGGTGCGGTCTTTACGAACTGGTACGGACAGGCGAGTTGCACCGCGGGCCGCGCCTCCTTCATGACCGGGCGTATCCCCATCCGCTCGGCCCTCTCCATCGTGGTCGCCCCGGGCGACCGTAACTATCTGCGCAAGGAGACCCCGACGATCGCCGAGTTCTTCCGGAAGAACGGCTACTCGACCTATTTCTCCGGCAAGTGGCATATGGGCGACATTCCGGAGTCCTATCCCATCGAGCACGGCTTCGACGAGATGAAGCACTTCGCCGCCTACTATGCCGGCGTCTACGCCTACAACGATACCTCGAGCTGGTTCCACCCCTGGTTTCCCTCGTTCAATCCGGACTTTGCGAAGGCCTATGACGAGGGCGTGAATCTGGGCGAGTGGGAAGGGGTCGCGGGGCAGCCCGCCACCAAGGTGGGCACCATCGACTACGCGGCGCTCGCGACCTTCGATATCCGCCAGACCGATTCGGCCGTGGCCTACATCGAGAAGCACGCCAAGGACGGCAAGCCCTTCTTCATGAACGTGAACTTCATCAAGATGCACAACCCGACCAACCCCGCGCCGGCCTTCCGGGGTCGCTCGCACCTGGGCAACTACTCCGATTCGCTCATGGAACTCGACGCCGACATCGGGCGGATCATGGATGCCATCCGCACCCACGCGCCCGACACCATCGTCATCGTCACCGCCGACAACGGCGCCTGGCAGGATGCCTATCCGGATGCCGGGACCACGCCGTTCCGCGGTTCCAAGGGGACGGCCTTCGAGGGTGGGTGGCGCGTGCCGGGCCTCCTGTGGTGGCCGGGGCACGTCCAGGCCGGCGTCCAATATGGCGGGATGATGTCGCACATCGACGCCTGGGCGACCCTGGCGGGCATGGTCGGACTCACCCCCCCGCCCCACGACTGGGTCGGCAACGACGGTAAGGGGATCTACTTCGACAGCATCGACAACAGCGCCTACGTGTTGGGCAAGGCGCCGCACTCGGCGCGTACCTCCTGGGTCTATATCGACGGGGAGTCCTTCCAGGGCGTGCGGGCCGACATCGGCGGGGACCCCAAGGAACCCTGGGTGAACATCGCCTGGAAGTATCTCTTCACGGCCAAGGACTCCTGGCTCGGGGTGGAGGCGAACCTGGGCGCCATCGGCGGCCTCTATAACCTCACGATGGACCCCTACGAGAAGTACGACATGATCTTCAACGGCGCTGCCGCGACGCGCGTGATGACCTCCTCGCCGGGGCGTTACGCGGGGCAGGACAACGGCTGGGTCGGGGCGCTCGTGTTTCCGGTGATCATGGACTTCAATCAGTCGATCATGAAGTACCCGAGCATCGAGCGGTTCCCGGGCGGCGCCTCGAACGACATCGTTCCCGACCTGCAGCATCCGCAGAACCCGGCGCCGCTGCTGAAGGACCTGCAGGGCAAGGTGCCGACGGGCCTCGGCGGCGGTTAAGGGGCGGTTCACAAACCGCAGTCTCATCGATTTGGATCAAGAGGCCATCATGACGCTCATTCGTCGTCTCTCAACGGCTGCCCGCATCCTCGCCCTGGGGGTGCTCTTTACCCTCGGCACGGGCCTGCGCGCCCAGGCCGATCCATTGCCTTCCTGGAACGAGGGGCCGGCCAAGCAGGCCATCCTTTCCTTCGTGCAGGCGACCACCGACCCGGCGAGCCCGACCTTCGTGCCGCCGTCGGAGCGTATCGCCACCTTCGACCAGGACGGCACCCTGTGGGTCTCCCATCCCCTCTACACGCAGGTCATGTACGCTCTGGAGCGGGTTCCGGCACTCGTCAAGGCGAACCCGGCGCTTGCCCAGGAGGAGCCGTTCAAGACCGTGATGAAGTTCCTGGCGGGCGACCGGGCGGCCATCGCGACGCTCGATGAGAAGGACCTCGCGAAGATCGCGGCGGCAACGCTCACCGGCATGTCGGTCGAGGCGTTCAATGCCGACGTCAAGCGTTGGATCAGCGCGGCCCGCGACCCACGGTGGAAACGCCCCTACACCGAACTGACCTATCTGCCCATGCAGGATCTGTTGCGGTTTCTGCGTAGCAGCGGCTACCAGACCTACATCGTCACCGGCGGTGGTCAGGACTTCGTGCGGGCCTATAGCGATGGCACCTACGGCATCCCGCCCGCGCAGGTGATCGGGTCCGCCGGGGCGACCAAGTACGGCTATGCGAAGGACGGCGCGCCGGTGCTCATCAAGGAGCCGAAGCTGCTCCTGCACGACGACGGGCCCGGCAAGCCGGAGGCGATTCATTTGATGATCGGCAGGCGCCCGCGGGCCGCCTTCGGCAACTCCGGGGGTGATGCTCAGATGCTTGAATACACCAAGGCCGGGGAGGGTGCGCGTCTGTCGATGATCGTGCTGCACGACGATGCGCGGCGGGAGTACGCCTATGGCCCGGCGCAGGGGCTGCCCGATACCAAGATCGGCACCTTCTCCCAGGCACTGTACGACCAGGCGAAGCAGCAGGGCTGGGTGGTCATCAGCATGAAGGACGACTGGAAAAAGGTCTTCGCCTTCGAGTAGCATCGCGACCGGTCATGTCAGGCCGAGCGCCTTGAACGCCGCCTGGCGCATATCGCCGAAGAACCAGGCGGAGTCGTTGTTCTCGCGCTTTCGGCGGATGCAGATCGGCCAGCACCACCACTTCGGCCTGGCCCACCTCGCCAACTACGCCAACGAGGCGGCCTATCGCGAGGACACCCGGCGCTGGTCCAACGGGGAAATCTTCTCCGACATCCTCACCAAGTGTGCCCGCACCCGCCCGCATCGCGACTGGAGCGGCTATTGGCAGGGCAACACCCGGCGCCCGGAGCGTCTGGCGGCCCGAGCCCCTCACGCCCGCACCCAGGCCCGCCCGCCGCCAGCCAACTCGACCGCCCGCGCCGCGCCCTTTCCGGTCAGGCGCCGCAGCACCGCCAGGCTCGCGCCGTTTGCGCGGCCGAATCGCGCCGAGGTCGTACGCCGGGGCGAACAGCCGGATCGTCGCGTCCAGATGCCCCAACTCCGCCGCCAGCCGCTGCAATTCCTGGTGACACAGCTGCGCCTGCCCGGCCAACTCGCCCCGCTTCACCACCAATGCGCTCACTACGTGTAACTCCGCCATGAATCCGACTCCTCGCTATCAGGTGAGGGGGAGATTCTCCCGGTTCGGCCGGGTTGGATCATGTGCGGCTGCTACATAATGGCGGAAAAACCACCCTACGGCTCGGTAAGATAGACCTCGATACGCCGGTTGCGCCCGCGTCCTTCCGCGGTGCCATTGTCGGCGACCGGGCGCGCCACGCCCATCCCGCGGGACTGGATGCGCTCTGGGGCACTGCCGAGTTTAACCAAGGCCGCCTTGACCGCCTTGGCGCGCTGGGCGGAGAGGGTCAGATTCGCCGCGGCCGTACCGCGATTGTCCGTGTAGCCCTCGACCTGGACCAATAGACCGGGTTCCTGCGCCAGGAGGGCCGCCAATGCGGTCAGGCCGGCGGGCAGCGGACTCGGTAGGGTGGACTTGCCGGCGCCGAATTGCAGTTCAGGCTCACCCAGCGTGATGAGGATGCCCTGTCCGGTAAACTGTGCACCAAGTGCGGCATAGGCTTGGTGTTTCGCCTGGAGGCCGGCGACGGTCCCCTCCAGGTCTGCAATGCGCTGCCGGGCGGCGGTAAGTTCCGCGGCGGGGCTCGGCGCCGGCGCCAGGGACTTGGCGGCGGTCGGCGCGCGCGGCGCCAGGTGCGGTGGGTTGACGACATAGACGAGCAGGACGCCGGCGCCAAAGAGCAGGATCAGGCCGAAGGGGAGCAGGCGGGCGAGCATCCGGCTGGTCGCCGAGGGGACCGGCAGGGGGTCTGGCATGGGGTCTGACATGGAAACTCCTCAGGCGACCCGCGGGTCGCGGACGATGGCGGTAAAGGGTGCGCTGGTGCCCGGCCCGGGAGGCTTGGATGGATGATGCCGACCGGGGCTGGTCACCGCGCCCCGCCGGCCGCCCCCGGCGGGCGGCAGCGTGGCGCCGGCGGCGGATCAGGTTGGCGGCTAGTCTACGGGACCTGGCGCACGCCGGCATCGATAAACGTCGCGGTCGGACCCTCTGATATTCTCTACTGGCCGACCGCGTCGCCGCGCGGTTGGCCGGGTGGTCGCATCCTCGCCGAACCCCTACAATGGGCGGCAATCCGCGGCAGGTCCTCAGTCGGAACGCCCCCCGCCGCCGCCTCACCACCGCATCCCGCCATCAAGTCTCCGCTATGACCGCTGACACCGATTCATCCATCCGCATCCGTCCCGCGCTGCCCCGGCGACTGCACGCCGGTCTGCCCCTGGCCGTGCGCCCGTTGGCCGGCGGTCCCCGATGACCGACGACGCGGCTCGGGAACGCCACCGCCGACGCATGCAGCGTCAGAAGGAGATCGTGGACGCGCGGGTGGCAGGGGCCACGCTGGAGCGCGGGGTGCTGGTGGTCAACACCGGCAACGGCAAGGGTAAGAGTTCCGCCGCCTTCGGGATGGTGGCGCGGGCGCTCGGCCACGGCATGAAGGTGGGCGTGGTCCAGTTTATCAAAGGCAGCCACGCCACCGGTGAAGAGGCCTTCTTTCGGCGCTTCCCCGAACTCGAATACCATGTGATGGGGGAGGGCTTCACCTGGGAGACCCAGGACCCGGACCTGGATCGACGCGCCGCCCTCGCGGCCTGGGGTCAGGCGGCGGAGTTGCTGGCCGATCCCGCCTTCCAACTGGTGGTGTTGGATGAACTCAACATCGCGTTGAAGCTGGGTCTGGTGCCCCTGGACCGGGTGCTGGAGGCACTCGAGGGTCGCCCCGCCCACCAGCACGTGGTGGTGACCGGGCGCGGCGCCCCGGCGGCGTTGATCGAGATCGCCGATACCGTGACCGAGATGCGTCCCATCAAGCACGCCTTCGATGCCGGGGTCAAGGCCCAGAAGGGCGTCGAGCTGTGAATCCAACCGTGGCGCCGCGCACCCTGGTCCTGGGCGGGGTGCGCTCCGGCAAGAGCCGCTTCGCCGAGGGGCTGGCCCGGGCCGCGGCCCTTCCCGTCACCTATATCGCCACCGCCCGGGGCGCGGACGGGGAGATGGCGCGCCGGATCGCGGAACACCAGCGCCGCCGTCCCGCCGCTTGGGACCTGGTGGAGGAACCCCTGGCCCTGGCCGCGGCGCTGGCGGCGGCGGCCGCCCCGGGGCGTTGCGTCCTGGTCGAGTGCCTGACCCTGTGGATTACCAACCTCTTGGTGGATGAGACACCGGAGCGGATCGAGCGCGCGTTCGAGGCCCTGCTCGGGGTCGTGGAGCGCAGCCCGGGGCGGGTGATCCTGGTCGGCAATGAGACCAACATGGGCGTGACCCCGCTCGGGGAACTGTCGCGGCGCTACTGCGACCTGGCCGGCGGCCTGCACCAGCGGCTGGCCGAGCGCTGCGACCAGGTCATCCTGGTGGTCGCGGGCCTGCCGCTGGTCCTGAAGGGGCCGGCACCGGTCGCATTACCCAACTAAGTAACGAGCCAAGTACAAGCTAAACACAACAAAATCGTTGCGATCCCTAACCCCTAACCCCTAACCCCTAACCCCTAACCCCTAACCCCTAACCCCTAACCCCTAACCCCTAACCCCTAACCCCTAACCCCCGGACCCTAGACCACTCGCCCATGACCGATTCGCTCGCCTGGCTCGCCAACCCCTGTCC
>Ga0247840_10003251_pt1 | contig 27748 bp, 26 predicted proteins | sample LaCruzMarch2015__FD_192404 | JGI IMG/M metagenome (GOLD analysis project Ga0247840, IMG submission 192404) | Freshwater microbial communities from meromictic Lake La Cruz, Castile-La Mancha, Spain - LaCruzMarch2015_17m | ecosystem: Environmental > Aquatic > Freshwater > Lake | place: Spain...
TAAAGCATTCAGTGAAACAAGACTACAAGAAGCGGTTAGAATTAAAGAAAAACTAGATCGTTATGGCAAAATCGATGAGATTGAAGCTGAAACAGTCGCGCATTTTGAAACAATGACATACAGTTCGGATGCTGTAAAAGCGAAGACTTTATCTCAAGTTAAAGAAACAACCCATGGGATCGTCGCTGATGAAGTGAGACGTCTCATTACGATTGAAAAGATTAGACCGGATGGTAGAGCCATTACTGAACTTAGAGCACTCAATAGTCAAATCGACTTACTGCCTAGAGTTCATGGATCAGCTTTATTTACCCGTGGTGAAACCCAAGTCTTATCGGTTTGTACCTTAGGGGCTTTAGGTGATAATCAAATCATTGATGATTTAACTGAAGTTGAATTCAAACGCTTTATGCATCATTATAACTTTCCTCCGTATTCAGTTGGGGAAGTTGGTCGGACAGGTTCACCTGGAAGACGTGAAATCGGGCATGGGGCCTTAGGCGAAAAAGCCTTGCTTCAAGTCTTACCCAATGAGAATATATTCCCGTATGCGATTCGTTTGGTTGCTGAAACCATGGAATCCAATGGCTCAAGTTCACAGGCATCTATCTGTGCAGGGACAATGGCTTTGATGGCAGCAGGTGTACCAATTACTGCACCAGTTGCGGGTATTGCGATGGGTTTGGTTACATATGGTGATAAGTATACCGTTCTAACTGATATCCAAGGTATGGAAGATCATTTTGGCGACATGGATTTCAAAGTCGCTGGAACAACCACTGGTATTACCGCTTTACAAATGGATATTAAGATCGCTGGTTTAAATAAAGCCATTCTTCAAGAAGCCTTGGCTCAAGCTAAAATCGGTCGTCATGAAATCATGAAGAATATGTTAGAAACAATCAATGCACCTCGTCCTAATGTGGGTAAATATGCACCTAAGATCGCTAAGCTATTGATACCACCCGATAAGATTAGAGATGTCATCGGTGGTGGAGGCAAAATCATCAATCAGATTATTGCGGATTGTGATAATGTTAAAATCGATATCGAAGATGATGGAAGAGTTCTCATCTATCACCAAGACCAAGCAGCCATTGATAAAGCCAGAGGCATTATCGAAGGTTTGGTTAAGGTTACTAAAGTCGGTGAAATATACGATGCTAAAGTTGTTAGAATGGAAGCCTTCGGTGTATTTGTGGAATTATTCCCAGGCACTGATGGACTACTTCATGTCTCCAAGATCGCCTATGAACGGGTTGAAAAACCAAGTGATGTATTTAAAATGGGTGATATCGTTCAAGTCATCGTTACTGAAATCGATGAGAAGGGTAGAGTCAATGTTTCTCGCAAAGATTTACTACCTAAACCTGAAGGTTTCGTAGAAAGACCAGTCGAGAAAAGACCTCATACCGATCGTCCACATTCAGATCGTCCGTTTAAAAAGAAGATATAGATTTAAGTTAATTGTTTACCGTACCCTAAAGAGAAGATTCACCTTAAAGTGCCTCTCTTTAGGGTTTTTTATTAGTTTAAGTAAACAAGGTTTTATAATTCTCAAAATAATATGAAAATAAAAATGAGAAACAAAGTCAATAAAAAAGAACGCATATATGCGTTCTTTATTCATTTCTGTTTAATTCTTAAGGTCTAAATTTATTCTGAAGATACTGAGTAATTGCTACAGATTCAGTTGAAGTAATCAAGTGTTTAGCGTCATAGATGATTAGTTCACCCAAGGTCAAGTTACTATCGAAGTTGACTTTGAAATCGGTTTGTTGAAGTGTAGCTGTGGTTGTGATCGGAAGTGTACAAGTACTGACTCCATTGATATCGATGGCGAGTGTATCTTGGAATATTGATAATTTAAAGATATTCCAAACTGAACCACGATAAGTGTTGTCTGTACAAGTTAGAGTAAAGTTGGTTGTATTGGCACTGGTGGTGTAGCGAACCAAGACAAGATTCCCTGATGCGTCTGTCTTTAGTTCCCAACGATTACCCGTGGTAGTCGTAGTTCTGGATTGTAGAATGGTTTTACTGACGGGGAATGCATCATCAAATTTGGCCGCAAAATAAACCGTTAAATTGGTTTTTGAACCAACAGAAGGGCTGGTTGCGGAAACCAAAGCTCCGGTTGTAACGTCTAGAACGCCAGTAATGCCTTGAACATACTGAGTACTTGTTCCTGTTCCTAAAGTATAACTATATATAATCGGCTGATTCGCACTGGTTGTTTGAATCAGATTGATTGCAGTGGTATTAAGATCAGTCCACTTTTTAATATAGGTTGTTATGGAAGTCCCTGAAGTTAAGATTCTAACTTGATTGGTTGTGTCGGTTGGATTAATATAAGATGCATCCAAATGAGTCAATAAAGATGTGTTGACTGGGAAGGGAGAAATATACAAAGGATTGCTTTCGACTGCACTACCCATTTGAGCTTTTTCTCCGACAGGGGTAACGACCAACTTTAAGAATCTACCAGCATAACTATCTGGGACAGCTGTTATGAGACTAGAAGTATGATCTGTAATGATTTCATAATCATCTGGGAAGACTGGGGGGCTACTCAGGATGTACTGATTTGATTTCGAGATATACCAATAATAAACATATCGAATCAATAAACCCGGATTATCGACAACTAATTCAGCACCAAGATCTATCGATAAGTTTGGCATCGTTATATTTGGATATGCTTGTACAACAGAATTAGAGGATACTGAAATACTAACTCCACTGGTAATGACTGGAGTCAATAACACTGGAGGACGAACCGCAGATACAAAGGTCTGTAGAGTTTGACCCACTGTTGAAGTTTGGGTCACATCATAAACCAATACACTTCTCGCTTCGGTTCCTGAAAAAAGAGTAATCGTTCTTGTGGTATACCCAGTTGGGCTTCCGCCATCCTCTAAAGTACTCTTAACATCCGCAATACTCTGTTCGATTTGTTGTTGAGCTAGAAAAGCTCTTTCAGTGATGGCTTTGGATTGATACATATTGATAAAAACGGTTGAAAACATTGAGAAAAAACCAATACTGATGATTGCGAATATTGTAATAGATAGAAGAACTTCAATTAGTGTAAAACCCTTTGAACTTTGTTTTTTCATAGCATAGTACTCAGTTAGAACTGGCTGATAGTCTCGGTCCTAAGAAACGCCACAACTCATTGGTAATCGACATCTGGATTTCAGTAAAAGACAAACCCAATGAATCTGCATCGGTTGCATAATATATACGTTCGGTTGGTGTAGCGGTTGAATCGGCAATATAGGTGATTTGTGAGGCAGATACATTGGATGCAAATGAAACGACATAATTAGTGGCAAAATCAGGATCACTAAGATTGGCTCCCATCAAGGCAACATAATTGTTTGCGGTGGTATTTCCATCATCCCCTCTTACGTAACCCAGTGGACAACTCGTTTGGCGGGCTGTGAACTGACAACTTGGAACGGTAGAACTATCTGTATAATACTGTGGAGTAGTCCAAACAGTCTTGTAAGTTTTACATGTGCCATTGGTTTTCCAAACAGTACAAACACGCGAACTGGAATTTGACATTGAATGAGTATTTGTATCACCATCAACTAAGATAATCGTATAGTTCTTGATAATGGTATCAACGGTAGCTGAGGCAGTATCTGCAGTCTGTTTGGTCTGTAATTGATAAAAAGCCCTACGAAGACCATCTCCTGTATTTGTGGTTCCGTTCGTATCTAAATTTTCTATCGCTGTTTTAATGGCTGTTTTCTGATTCGCGTTTTTAATATCATAGAAAATACTTGGTGTTGGTGCAATAGATTCAAATGGTACTAAAGAAATATTGATTGAAACATCACTATTAGAGTTTGATGAGAAATTATCGACAAGGGCTGCTGCCTGAGTTTCTAAGATAGTAAGTCTACTCAAGGTGCTACTTCCATCATCAATACTATGACCAGTAAGATCCCAAGCCATACTACCTGAAGTATCTAAAACCATTGCGATATTTACGATGACTTTATAATTCTCATAAGAAGCAGTTTCATTACGATATGCTAATGCAGTAGCCGGATGGCTTTCTGTTCCATAATTGATAACTTGTAGCGCATTTAATGCTTCATAACCGCTAAGGATGTTATAGCGTTTGGTTGTTCCATCTGCTGCATATGTTTCAAAGTAGAGTTTTAAGGAATTATCTGTAGATAGATTATTCTGTTTGGTGAAACCAATATTAAAGGTTACATCTGGGTAAGGGCCAGCCATAATTTCCTCAATGTGAGTTTGACTTGTCGCATCCCATTTATAGTTAATAATTTCAGTGTGATCACTATTTGTTCCGATGTAACTCCATTCAGGATCCAAATAAGTGACATCTGGAACCGCAAAAATCGCGGTTGAATAACGAACCAGTCTATCAGTTTGTTGAAGGGCTAGACGAGTCCCAGATTGAACTTGATATTCAGCAGACGTCATAGTAAAGATATTGAATCCATAAAATAATAAACTGAAGATCATAGTCAATACAATGCCAACAATGGCCAGTACCGCCAAGACTTCAACGAGTGTAAATCCTTTTCTGTTTATTTTCTTCATATTTGTTTCCTTAAGTAGTTCTTCCCTTATTCCCATTTTTGTATTTGTGGATACTTGATATTGAAACTCATTTTACTGACTTGAGTTACGTTAGAGTTTGAAATACTACCTGTAGAGGTAATCAAAACATAACGTTCTGTTCCATCGATATAGGAACTGACCACAATGTCAGCACTTCCGTTATCCAGAGTAATAGAACTAGATAATGGGGATACTGTTACTGCAACGGCTTTATCAAAATAACTGTTTAATAACGAACGATTGTTTTGAAGCAAAGCCCCAAAGGCAACATCAACACCTGATTGAGCCACATAATGAGCTCGGATTGCATCAGTTTGCATTTGCTCTTCTGTCATATTACTGTTAAAGAGTGCAAAAATCGCTACAGATAAAGTGCTCATAATTAAAAGCACACCCAACACAAACACAAGTGTTACTCCACGCTTATCAAAAACTTTTCTAATTCGGTTCATATCAATCACCTCATTAAGAACATTTATATTAACTTATCTTATATTATTATACACCCAAGTGTTTTGCCACGCAATTATCTTGATTTCTATGCAAATTATTGACTAATAACTCAAAATGTAGGCTCTTACATTACTTATAATAGCAAAAACATCATAAAACCTCAATGTTTATGGTGTTTAGTCTTTTGACTTTTAAAAAAAGTGCTATAATAAAAACAGAATAATTGTAAAAATACATCTTGGTAAACCATCTGAAAAGGTGGGACACAAAGTTCGGCGTCTAAGGCTCATTTGCTATGATCGGCCAATTGCACGGTAGGTTTCCTTGAAAAAATGGAAACCTTTGTAGATTACAAAGGACTAATTGTTAGAGAAATGACATTGGTCAATAATACCATCTTGAAAGTATAACTTTTTTAATTTAGTTATATATGACTGATAACTCTCGAACCAACAAGTGATGGGAGGAATGCTAGAATTGAATTCTGTTACCAATATTCGAATATATTCTTGGGGGATAATTCGATGTAGTCTATGGATTAGAAAGATTTGAGTTTATTCGTTTAATAATACGAGTAATATTGCTCAAAGGGAAAGGGACAATTCATATGCCAAGCAAATTCCGCTTTACAGCTGTAGACAGTTCAGGAAATATCACTACTGAAACACTCAGTGTTGATTCGCCTGAACAACTAATGGCTCAAATTCATGCGAAGGGGCTATTCTGCATGAATTATGAGGAAGTTAACGTTAATACCGCTACGGCTAGTAAGTTAAGTACAAAAAGCTTAGTTATATTTTGTCGGCAATTGGGAACGATGCTAAATGCGGGGATTCCAATTTCACTTGCTTTACATCTAATTAAAGATAAAGTTGATAACCTACGTGCTAAGAAGGTATTTTCTCAATTATATGAAGATGTTCAAAAAGGTAATTCTTTATCGATTGCGATGCAACTTCAACCGGGTATGTTTCCTAATTTACTTGTTAATATGATTCTTGCTGGAGAAGCAGGTGGGACCTTAGATTCAGCTATGAATCGGATGGCGGATCATTTCGATAAAGAAAATAAACTTCAAAACAAGATAAAGCAAGCCTTGGTTTATCCGATCATATTATCTGTCATATCTATTTTGGTTGTTTTGGTACTGGTTACCTTTGTCCTTCCAACCATCACGAATATGTTTGATCCTAAATTGATGCCTGCTACAACGCGTTTCTTAATTTCTGTCAGTGATTTCTTGACTCATCAATGGTATATCGTATTAATAGGCTTGGGTCTTCTATTTGTAGGGCTTAAGTTCTTATTTCGTTTACCGGAAGTTAAATATGAATATGATCGTATTTTGCTTCAAATGCCGATCATCGGTAAACTTAATCGAACCATTTATTCTGCCCGTTGTGCTCGTACGTTTGCTTCACTCTACTTAAGCGGTGTGCAAGCTTTAGATATGATTGAAATCACAGGTAAAGTTTTAGGCAATAGTTATTTAGTCAAACGCTTTGATGAAGTCATCACCGCTGTAAGTCGTGGCGAGTTCATCTCAAAAGCGATTGCTGATACAAAATCCTTCGATCCAATGTTAAGTTCAATGCTCTATATTGGGGAAGAATCTGGTTCATTGGGTGACATTCTATCGAAGACGGCTGATTATTTTGATGGGGAATCCGAAACCGCACTTTCTCGTATGATAGCTTTAATCGAACCGTTAATGTTGGTTATCATGGGCGTCATCATAGCATTTATTGTTATATCGATTATGCAACCTATCTTTACGATGTATGACTCGGTTGGAAATTCATGATAAGGGGAAAGAGGGAGAAATATGCCACTATCTATTGAGATTCGTACTAAGCAGCTTCTAGTGGTGCAAACAACGGTAGCTAAGAGCCGTGTGCACTACAAAAAAACCTTCACTGTCGACCTAGAAGACGGTTGGGTTGATTCAAAAGGCATTATTAATCAGTCTGGGATTGTATCTACTTTGAACCAAGTTCTATTAAGTAAAGGTATCAAAGAGAAAAAATGCATCCTGTGTATCAACAATCATTCAGTCATTTATCGTGAACTCATGATTCCTAAAATTGAAGATAAGCGCATTCCTTTCGTTGTAAGAAGCGAAATGATCGCTGCTTTAGACTTAACGACGGATCACATTGTAGATTTTGTTATCTTAGAAGAAATTACTGACGCACATAAAACAAGTCTTCGCGTTTTAGCTGTAGCAATAGCACAACCAGCGTTAGCTACTTATGTCAATTTATGCTTGAAACTTGGATTTAGCCCTGAATTCATTGAAACAGCCACCAGTTCAGTCATTAAGTTGGTAGATAAATCTGATCTCTGTAAGAATGGTAATCCAACCATCTTCGCAGATGTTGAAAAAGATGTTATGCGTCTTTATCTATTCGAACATAAGAAATATATCTTAATTAGAAATATCAAACTCAATGAAATAGAAGAGGATAAGAAGACAGAATGGATCAGTGATATTGAAGATAACATCAATAAGATGATGCAATATCAGTTCACCAGAGAATCGCATACGGGAATTGAGAAAATATACTTCTTTGGTAATCATCCTCTACTAACTGAAATACAAGAATCGGTTAAAGAAAATCTGTCGATTGAAACTTCACTGTACCCTAAACCTGACTTTCTGTCAGGGGGAGAGGAGAGCTATCTGCCTTATTTGAATGCCATAGGCGCAGCGTTGAGGAAATAACTATGAAAAAGGAAAACATTAATCTACTTGAGCATTATCAGATAGTTGAAAAGAATCGCAAGAATCAAGGAACAAAACCCCTTAATTTAATTGCTATACTTCTCATTGTAGTACTTCTACTCTCAGCGTATTCATTTAGTCTCTTTTTACAAGAATCTAGTATAAAAGCCAATAATAAAGAATTACAAGATTATACTACGAGTACAATGGTTCTTGATCAAATCAAGGTCATCTCTGACAAACAAAAGCAACTAACTGATTTAAATGAAATTCTAACTAATCTGAAGTCTTTAAATGCTGCTTTTGAGGCGATGCCCGTCATGGAATCAAGCGTTCTGAATTCGATCAACGCTTGTGTTCCTCCTGATACGAAAATCTTATCGGTTGATTTTGATGGTCAATGGTTTACGATACAGACTTCTTCAACCAGCCTTTTAAGACCATCTCAATTCGCTCGAAATTTAAGAAATACCATGCTTTTTGAAGAAATTGTTTATAATGGCTATACCACTAGCACTTTGTTAAAGACTACTTATATTGGATCCGTGAAGATTGCAATGAAGGTGGGTAACTAATATGAAGCTATCAAAACGTGAAATGAATCTGCTTTATGCTTTATTTGGATTAGGAATCATTGTTGCATTCTTAATGTTGGTTATCTTCCCACTTCAAAAATCAATTGCATCTGAACAAGCCCTCAATTTATCTTTGAAGGAGCAAAAGGTACTCATAGATGCTCAGATTGCCAATGGAACAGGTTTAGATGCTAAACTAACGACAGCATTAGAGGATGTCAATCTAGAATTGGCTAAGATTGAATCTCCTGTCAATGCTGAGGAATTTGAATTAAGGCTTCAACCTTATATGCTTGCCAATAACATCCGAATCATATCTTGGAATGTGAATGAACCAGTTGTAGCTAAACCTAACCTACCTGTGTTTCAGAAAATGTCTTTGATGTTTAGACTTCAAGAATTACTTGATGCTTACAGCCAAAACAACACGACAGGAAGAGTTATTCCTACTACTGAAACTGAATTGGTTAAAACAACCATCGTATTTTCCTTTGTAAGTCACTATTCTGTTTATTCTGGCTTATTAGATACGATTGCCAATTTCAAGTCAACCATCTACGTTACATCAGCCAACCGTGAAAGTGCAACAAGTACAGCAACCATCAATATAGATATCTATACACTTTCTAAACCGGTTACTCAACCTTAAGTTTTCATTAGCTTATAAGCATCGTTTTTTCTAAGGGTCTGTAGATCAAAACCATTAGGAATCTAAAGTACAAGGAGCGATCATTATGAAATCATTAGTCTTAGGCCAGATTTTACTGGAAGAAAATGTTATTACTGAAGAACAGCTTAATCAAGCCTTAGAAAACCAGAAGATTTCTAAGAAACGGTTAGGTGCTGTTATCCTTGATATGGGTATCGTCGAAGAAAAAGAAATTCTGAAGGCTTTATCACGTCGACTCAAAGTTGATTACTTAGAAACGCCCCTTTTCTCGATTGATTTAGAAACCGTGAAATTGATTCCAGAACATTTTGCACGCAAGTATCGTATCGTACCTTTAGATATTAGAAAAGGGTATTTATATATTGTTACCAGTGATCCTCTAGACTTTGCATGTTTAGAAGATATCAGTATGATTACTTCAATGGATGTTCAAACCATAATATCAACTGGAACGGAAATCGATAAGGCCATTGATCGTGTCTATACACAGCGTAATGCAGATGAGATTATTGAAGATATTCGTTCAGAATATGGTGACTTCAATATTGAGATTAGTCCGGGTCAAGAGGAACAAGCTGCCATCGTAGAGCGGGTAGATTCTGCTCCAATCGTAAAACTAGTCAATTCTTTAGTTCAAGAAGCCTATCAAGAGAATGCATCAGATATTCATATAGAGCCTGAAGAAACCCATACTCGTGTACGTTTTAGAGTTGATGGAGATTTGGTTGAGCATTCAACTTTCTCAAAAGATATCCATGGCTTATTAACTACTCGTATTAAGATTATCAGTGGAATGAACATCGCTGAAAAACGCGTACCTCAAGATGGTAGTTTCAATATTAGAACAGAAACAATTCATGTTGATATGCGTGTATCTAGTTTACCTACTCCTTATGGAGAAAAAATCGTTATGCGTTTATTGGGAGCCAATCGAGCCATCGATTATGATATGAAGGCTCTAGGACTTTCAGTTCATACGCTAGATCTACTTGAGAAGTCTCTACATATTCCCAATGGTATCATCTTGGTTACAGGTCCAACAGGATCAGGTAAGACCACGACCTTATACTCCATGTTGAGCAGTATCACCAAACCAAACATCAATATCGTTACAGTTGAAGATCCAATTGAACGTCGATTTGAAAATATTACCCAAATCCAAGTCAATCCAAGAGCTGGATTAACCTTCGCTTCAGGTTTAAGATCAATCCTTCGTCAAGATCCAGATGTCATCATGGTTGGAGAAATAAGAGATGCAGAAACAGCAGAAATCGCTATTAGAGCCGCGATTACAGGACATTTGGTCTTATCGACCGTCCATACCAACGATGCCTTATCTACCATCATTCGTTTGACTGATATGGGAATTGAACCTTATCTGGTAGCATCATCTGTGAAATGCGTAGTCTCTCAACGTTTAGTTAAGAAGATTTGCCCTCACTGTAAAATGAAAGTAGAAGTAACCGTTGAACAAGCACGCTTATTACAAACGAAGCTTATTTATAGTTATGTGGGCAAGGGTTGTCCACAATGTAAAACTAGTGGTTATTTAGGTCGTCAGCCAGTTCATGAAGTTTTGGTTGTCGATGGGACATTTGAAGAATTGATTACACGCAGAGCTTCCATGGATGAATTAAGAGTTCATGCGAAAGCTAAAAAAATGAGAATGCTGAAAGATGAGATTATTGATTTGATTGCGCAAGGGTCTACAACCATTGAAGAGGGACTAAGAATCCTATATTCTGTCGACTAAGGAGAATCAATGCTTCAAGAAATACTTAAGAAGGGACAAAAAGAACTATGTTCAGATATCCATATCTCAGGTAATGAGAAAATCCGCTTTAGAAAAGACGGACGACTTCTTTGTTATTCTGATGATATTGTGAGTCCAGAAGAAGCTCTATCCTTGATCCATCAACTGATTAGTGTTAAGCACGCTGACTTATACTCTTTAGGGAACGATGTTGATGCAGCCTATACTGATTCTGATAACAATCGATATAGAATCAATGTTTATCGCCAACGTGGAGTTCCCGCCATGGCAATCCGTTTATTGAATAATAGTGTTCCGACGATTCAAGAATTGATGTTACCAGAAGTTTTGAGTGAATTGGCAATGCTTCCTAGAGGATTGGTCCTAGTGACTGGCCCTACAGGATGCGGTAAGTCCACAACCCTAGCCGCTATGATTGATCATATCAATCGTAATAGATCTGTGCATATTCTGACCATGGAAGATCCCATCGAGTACATCCACATCGCAAAGAAGGGGATGATACATCAACGTGAGATCCATACTGATGCAAATGATTTTGCTTCAGCACTACGTTCAGCGCTCAGAGAAGATCCGGATGTAATCTTGGTTGGAGAAATGAGAGATCATGAAACGATCTCCTTAGCTCTCACAGCCGCGGAAACCGGACACCTCGTATTATCTACCCTCCACACTACAGGGGCAGCTAATACGATTGATCGAATCATTGATGTTTTTCCACCCCATCAACAAGATCAAATCAGAGTTCAGTTGGCATCCTCACTACAGGCTGTCATCTCTCAAGATTTGATACCTCTCGAAAGTGGTGTAGGACGAATCGCAGCTCATGAAATTCTATTGAAGACAGATGCAGTTGCGAATTTAATTCGAGAGAATAAAATCGTTCAGATTAATTCTGCGATTCAAACTGGCATGCGGGTGGGCATGTGCACCCTGGACGGATCCCTGGTTAACTTGATCCGAATGAATCTGATTTCTGTGGACATAGCATTGGAGTATACCGACAACCCTGAGGCATTGAAACGTTTACTCCATAATTTCTAGTCCAAACAAACAATCTAATAAAAGGAGAAAAATGAAGAAATTAAACAAAAAGGGGTTCACACTGATTGAACTCATCGTCGTAATCGCAATCTTGGCTATCTTGGCTGCGATCTTGATTCCAGCAGTTACCGGGTATATCACCAAGGCGACTGATGCTAAGAATACTGCTAACTGCCGTTCATACTACTCACAAGTAAGCTTACAGGTTATGTTGGATCAAACATTGAGCCCAGCAACCGCAACGACCGTTAATGATTTGGCACTTGTTTATGTAGCGGATGAAACTAATAATGTTATTACTTCCTTCCAATGCACACCAACAACAGGTACTACAACTGCTATCGTACTTAAGTAATTAGCATGTATAACGAATGGACGGTTCCTCAGGGCCGTCTTTTTATTTGCTTAATTTTATAGTAGTTTATCAATTCAATAATGGATTAATAAAGAGTGCAATTTATAGAAATATGCACTTTTTTAGGCATTAGGTTATATGGCTTAAGAGGATATGATAAAATAGACGCTAGGATGGTAAAAACTATGAACTTCTATGCTGAAGCTTTAAAAAGAAAAGAAGCGATGATCAAAGACTTACAAGGTCTGATTCAGATTCCTTCTTTATATGATGAGAAAACAATCAAAGACCAAGCGCCTTTTGGCAATGAACTTAGAATAGCTCTAGACTATATATTAAATAAGGGTCAAGAATTTGGCTTTAAAACCAAGGATGTGGACGGTTATGCGGGGGTTGTTGAGTTTGGTGAAGGAAATCAAATCATGGGTGTCTTAGGTCACTTGGATGTGGTTCCAATTGGAACGGGTTGGTCAGTAGAACCTTTTGGTGGTCAGATTAAGGATGGATATATCATGGGACGAGGATCGCAAGATGATAAGGGTCCAACCATGGCCGCATTCTATGCGATGAAGATTCTTAAAGACTTGGGTTATACTCCAAAGAAGCGCGTCTTCTTATTGGTGGGCTGTGATGAAGAAAGTGGCATGCAATGCATGACCTATTATAAGAAACATGGAGAAATCCCTGATTTTGGTTTCGTTCCCGATGCAGATTTTCCTGTTATCTATGGTGAAAAAGGGATACTCAATCTAACAGTAAGCGGAAATGTAGAAACAGTAATTGATTCATTGCAGGCTGGAGAACGACCCAATATTTGTATCGGTGAAGCCGAAGTCTTGGTTAATGCACCCATGAAGTCTGAACTCTTTGAGTTTTATTGTGAGACCTTTACACTTAGAGGTGAAGTTAAACTGGTTGATCAGAAAACACTCTATAAAATCTATGGTAAATTTAGCCATGGATCACGTCCTGATGAAGGCATCAATGCTGCTTGGCACTTATTGAACTTTATTGGCTCAGCTTATGAGGATCAGTTTGCTCATCAAGTAGCTACTTTACTGAGAGATTATCGAGGTGATCCTTTAGGGATTAAAGTTTTTGGATCTCATATGGGTTATCTCAGTATGAATATTGGGATAGTTTCGATCCTTCATGGTGAAGTTAAGATTGTCTTAGATATTCGCTATCCACAAGAAACCAATGAGAAAGACATTCTAAAGGGTGTTAAGCAAGCGTTTGATAAAACTTCACTAGATGTCTCTATCAGTGCGCATAAAGAACCACTTTTTGTCGATCCTAAGGGTAAAATGGTTGAAACTTTAGAGAAAATATATCGGACTTATAGTCAAGATTATACAACACCATTGATGACGATGGGTGGGGGAACCTATGCCCGAAGTTTTCCTAACTTTGTGGCTTTTGGAGCTGAATTTCCTTTGCATCATCGCCCCGCTTGGGTTGGCCAAGTCCATCAAGCGGATGAAGGTTATCAGATCGATCAGTTCATCATGGCAACTGCTATTTATGCCCAAGCCATTTATGACTTAACGAGCGAATAAGATGCGGATGCGTAATAAGCCTTGGGCTTTGGATTTTCTAAAAGATTGTCCAAGGGTCTATTTAGAAAACCCCCAGTTGAAAGGTCAATGGAAGGGTCCATTTGAAAAGTGTATCTTAGAGATTGGCAGTGGGAAGGGTGATTATATTATGGCCTTAGCTATGATGCATCCAAGCTATCACTATATAGCTCTAGAACGAGATAAGAATGTATCAGCCGTAGCCATTAAAAAGATGCAGGCAAACTTGGCTCCTAATGTCAGTTGGTTGGTTTTAAATGCTGATGAACTATTGGATTTATTTGAATCCAATGAGTTGGATGAAATCCTTTTAAACTTTTCAGATCCTTGGCCAAAGAAGGGCCATGCGAAGCGTCGTTTAACCGCTAAACCCACCATGGATAAGATGCTCATTTTACTCAATGCCAAAGGTGTGATAAAATTAAAGACAGATAATGTGTCTTTGTTTGAGTATTCAATCTTAGAACTTCAGCATTATCCCTTAGACTTAGATTATTTTAGTGTTAACTATCATCAAGATGAAAAGAGTGATGATGCGTATACTGAATATGAGAGACGCTTTATTGCTTTAAATCAACCGATTTATAGAGCGATTTGGAGAAAGAATGAAACTAAGTAAAGATACCCTAGAATTAATGCGTGAGTTAACTCAAGCCCATGGCATCAGTGGTGATGAAACCGAAGTCAGCCAGATTTTAGCTCGCCATTATCGTTTGTATACCAATGAGATCATCTATGATAATTTAGGTTCAGTGATGGCCATTAAGCGTAGTAAGAAGCCCAATGCCAAGACCGTTCTATTATTAGGGCATATGGATGAGGTTGGTTTTATTGTCTCTAAAATCAATGAGAAAGGCTCATTATCGATCGTCCCGATTGGTGGATGGTGGTCTCAAACTTTATTGGGTCAAAGAGTCATCATTAAGACTAAGACTGGTTCTAAAGTAATTGGAACCATCGGTAGTATTCCTCCGCATCTATTAACCGATAAAGAGCGCTCAAGTCCGATTGAGATTAAACATATGTTGGTGGATATTGGCCAGCTTAATAAGCAAGATGTTTTAGATCTAGGCATCAATGTGGGATCTGCTGTAGTTTTAGATGGACCCTTTCATTTCTTAGAAAACCAACATCGTCTACTGGCTAAAGCTTGGGATAATCGCTATGGTTGTATCATGGGTGTAGAAATATTGAAGGCATTTAAAGATGAAGAATTGGACGTCAATCTAGTGGTTGGAGCCAGTGTCTTAGAAGAGGTTGGATCACGAGGAGCTCAAACTGCGACTTATCTAGTTAAACCCGATGCCGCCATCATCTTTGATTGTTCACCCGCAAATGATGCCAATGATGATAAAGAATCCTTTGGACAGTTGGGACAAGGACCCTTGGTTCGCTTTACCGATGCCAACTTCTTACCTCATCGAGGATTTCTAAACTATTATGTGGATTGTTTAAACTCAAACAAACTACCTTATCAATACTACCAATCATTGGGTGGAACGGATGCAGGGATTGTTCATAAATCATTTGAAGGTGTCTTAACTTTAACCATGTGTATCTGTGCCCGTAACATTCATACCAATAGTTCAATCATTGATGTGTCTGACTATCAAAATGCCTATTTGGCTGTTTTAGCGATGGTGCGTTCTTTAAATTCAAAAACAATTGCTGAATTGAAAGTGAGTAATCAATGATACGTAAATTCATAATGATGTCGCTGATGCTGATCATTACATTAAGTGGCTGTACTCAGATAACTCAATCCGATCTAGAATCAGCTATTTTAGCTTCAATGGATGATGTGGTCGATAATCCAAACAACAGTCTTAATAATATGCGGAAGGATTTATATAGTTATTACTTACCTCGATCGATTGGAAGAATCAGTTCAACCAAGTTATCTTCAGTTTTAGTCAGTCATAATACAAGAATTTTAATGAATCTCGATGTGATTGCGGTCTTAAGTGAAACCTACTATACCGAGACACAAAATGTTCTAAGATCATTCGTTAATAAAGAATCAGCTTTAGTGGATGTCAGTAGTTTCTATCTTGATAGTGACTTTCATCACATTGACTTTAGTGTCAGTGTCATTAAGATAAGCAAGTCTAAAGTTCTTTTAACCGTTCAAACGGAGTATTTTATCTTTAATTCAATTACAGCTACAGCGCTATGTCCAGAGATAGTCTATGATATGTTGACCATAGCCCGTAGTGTTAAAATGGATAAGCCAGCCATCTTGTTGGCTTATTCCCAAAGAGAAATCATCAATTATCAAAAAGAAACCTTAAGTATATTCAGTCAAATAGCCCCTGAATCAGGCACTGTCTTGGATATGATTACTAATTCAGATAATCCACCCACAGAAGGAGAATAAGCATGCTAAAGAAACTGCGTAGTTTATTATTCGATGAAGAAATCGTTCAAGAAGAGCCTGAAGAGAAAGACTTAAATATTCCCGTCTTTAAAAAAGAAGAGAAATTTGTTGAGTTAGATAAACCTAAAGTTGAAGCAGTTGATAATGGTGTTATCTTTATTGATGTCGAACCAAAAGAAGTGATACCAAGTGTAAAGAAAGAACCCATCCCAAGTGGTGTTTATGAGTTTAGACCCGTCATTAGTCCAATCTTTGGGATTGATGAAGCAAGCATTCAAAGCGTTAGACCAACCCTTGCACCCAATGTTGAATCGACTACCACTCATCGCAATAGTTTGCTAAAGACGGTCATCAGTCCAATTTATGGTGATATCGAAGAGAGACATGAAGTAGTAATGGCACCGATGGATAAGGCTGAAAGTAAGCCTGAGATTAAAACAGAGAACTTAAGTTTAAATGATATCGTGCATGATCAAGAAGAAAGTGCGCCTATGTTGAGTGCAACTGAAATTACAAGTGAAGAAGAGCAGGTAGAACAATTCAATCTATTTGATGATAAGGACTAATATGAAGTTCTTCTTTGTTGGGATTAAGGGCGCTGGAATGGCTGCATTAGCATGTATGATGAAAGAAATTGGGCATGAGGTTGAAGGGTCAGATTTAGAGAAACATTTCTTTACTGAAGAACAACTCCATGATTCTAAGATAAAGATGCATCCATTTGGAGTGCTTCCATCACCGGGATCAACGGTGATTATAGGGAATGCCTTTAAAGATGATTTTGAAGATGTGATTAAAATCAGACAGGATCAGAGTCTGATTATTTATCGTTATCATCAATTCTTAGGTACCCTAGTTAAACAGTACCATTCAGTGGCAGTCAGTGGTAGTCATGGCAAAACAACCACCACCAGTATGATGGCTGCGATGCTTAAACAAAAAGAGCCTACGGCTTATTTAATTGGGGATGGGCATGGTCATTTGGCTCAAGATTCCTATTATTTTGCGCTAGAAGCAGATGAATATCGGCGTTTCTTTATCGACTATTTTCCTGAATATGCGATCATAACCAATGTGGATTTAGATCATGTAGATTTCTATAAAGATGAAGAGGATTATCGTCAAGCTTTTATTGATTTCAGTCATAATGTTTCAAAATGTATCTTGATGTTTGGGGATGATCCCTTAGTACGCTCACTAAAAGTTGAAACCAAGCACTTATATTATGGTATTTCAGCTGATAATGATGTGTATGCCGAAATATTGGATGAACAACCAAGCTATACGCGTTTTAACCTATATTATCTTAAGCAGAATCTAGGTGAAATCCGTTTACCTTTCTCAGGCCGGCATTTGGTTTGGAATGCCTTAGCTACAATTGGGATTGCCTTACAAGAAAACTTCACCTTAGCTCAAATTCAAGCAGGCTTAGATGCATTTAAAGGTGCAGCTAGACGCTTTGTGGTGGAAGAAGCCAAGGGTTATGTCTACATCGATGATTATGCTCATCATCCAACTGAAGTCTCGGTTACGATTGATGCGGCTCGTTTACGTTATCCCAATAAGAAACTGATTGCCATCTTTAAACCACATCGGGTTTCAAGAGTATATCATTTTGCGGATGCTTTTGCCCAAGCTCTATTAAAAGCGGACAAAGTATATCTCTGCGAGTTTAATGCGATCGATGATAAAGAAGTTGGGATTGATATCAATATTCATTATCTACAAGAACGCTGTGCGGGATCGATCATCATAGATGAGAATGAACAAGGAGCCAAAGAGTTGGCTCAGAATCAAGAAGCCGTTTATTTGTTTATGAGTTCAAAAGATATCTATGTTTTAGCTAATTTAGTAAAGCGCTACCATAAATCTTGAAAAGTTTTACATTCCATATTATACTAATAAAGAGGTAAACCTATGGATGCATTATTACTTGAATTAAATCGGGTATCAATATTATTGTTACCAATTTTAGGAGTTGTAGTTTTAGTCTTTATTGTGGTCTTGCTAAAACGATTTTTAGAGACATTGAAGCGCTTAAATTCTACGGTTGATAAATTGAATCATACGATTGATACCGTTGATCAAGTCTTAGTCGATCTTGAAAAACCAGTTCAAACCTTGGTTAATATTGCCAGTACGGTGGATATGGTTAATTCAGCTACGGTTAACTTGGTTAAAGGAGCAGTTAGTGGAATTAGCTCTAATATGAGTGCCATTAAGACATGGTTCTCTAATCGGTTTTCACATAAAGAAGAGGAGGAAGTCGATCAAGACCCGATCGATAACGAATAATGGACGATAAATTTAAACGTGAACTCGATGAGTTTACAGCGAGTGCTAAGAAACTAATAGAAGATATTCAGCTTAAAGAAAACCTCGAAATCATGCAGAGAGAGCTGAAGATTATTTATGATAAGGCTGCTGAAAAATTCAATGAAGTTAAAAATGATGAAGAATTAAAATCTAAACTCAAAGAAGCAGGTAATACTGTCAAAGATAAGACGATGGAAGCCGCAACCGTGGTAAAAGATTCCACGATTAAAGCGGTTGAGAATACCAAAGAGTATTTAAATCGTCCTGATGTTAAAGAGAAGATTGATAATGCTAGAGATAAAACCAAAGAAGCCGCTGAAAAGAGTGTTGAGACGGTTAAAGAATGGTTTAAACCTAAAGGGGATAAGAAGTGAAAAGAGTCACCATCTATGATGTTGCCAATGAAGCTAAAGTCTCTTTAGCAACCGTATCCCGAGTCATCAATGGTTTAGATATCGTTAGAGAAGATACCAGAGTTAGAGTCAATCAAGCAATTGAGAGATTGGGTTATAAACCCAATGCGATCGCTCAAGGATTGGCTCTGCAAAAGACAACCACCATCGCATTGGTTGTACCTGAAGCCAGTTTCTCATATACCGGTCATATCATCAGTGGTCTTTTAGATGTGGCTCGGATTTATAAATATAGTATTATGTTGCATACGATATCTGAAGATACAGTTGAAATTGGCGATATCATTGAAACCATCATTAAGTCACGAGTCGATGGGGTCATTATCTATAATGATAAATTGATGCATGATGAACTGGAAGTATTAACTCAATATCAATTTCCAATCGTTTTAATTGGGAATCAAATGTCGAGTCAAAACATATGTTCAGTTTATGTTAATCTACAAAAAGCGATGTTTGAACTGGTCAGTTCATATCTGGAGAATGGTAAGAAGAATATCGCGATTGTCCAAGATCGTAAAAATAAGTATATGGTTGAACAACTCATTCGTGGTGCTAAACAGGCCTATGAAAAGAAGGGCTTAGTCTTTGAGAATTTCATAGAAATTCCAGCTGAGTATCGTAGTTCATACCAATATCTTAAAGAGTATTTTAAGACCCATACGCATGATTTAGTGATTGCCCATCGCGATTCTCAAGCCTTGGCTGTGAGTAATGCGGCAACCGAAAATAATATTAAGATTCCTGAAGAATTAGAAATCGTCTGTATCATCGATACCAAATATAACTCGATGGTTCGTCCTCAACTCAGTAGTTTTGCGATTCCATCCTATGATTTAGGAGCGGTATCGATGCGAGTGATGACTAAGATGTTGAAACAAGATCCAATTATGGAGCGTGAGATTGAATTGAGTTATCTATTTACCCCAAGACAGTCTACAAAATAATAGACTAAACATTAATATACAATATCAGACTTACTGGAGGACACTATGAGCTTTTATGATGAATTAAAATGGCGTGGATTGGTTAAAGATGTGACTGATGAAGAGGCCTATATTGAACGTTTAGAAAAACCCATTACTTTATATTGTGGCTTTGATCCTACTGCGGATTCAATGCATATCGGTAATCTTCAACAGATCCTATTACTCAAAAGATATCAAATGCATGGTCACACACCGATTGCTTTAATTGGTGATGCGACTGGGATGATTGGCGATCCAAGACCAACCACTGAGCGTAGATTGATGCAGATTGAAGATGTAAGAGCCAATGGTTTAATCATTAAGGAACAACTTGAACGCTTTTTAAGTAAAGATGGATCGAATGCAGTAATCATTGCGAATAATCATGATTGGTTGAGTAAAATTGATATTCTTAGTTTTTTACGTGATTATGGCAAGCATTTTAGTGTCAGCTATATGCTTAATAAAGATGTTGTAGCCAATCGTTTAGCCAGTGGGATTAGTTTTACTGAGTTCACTTATACGATCCTTCAATCGATTGATTTCTTGCATCTATTTGAAACGTATCAGTGTGAGTGCCAAATAGGTGGATCTGATCAGTGGGGTAATTTAACCAGTGGTACTGAATTGATTCGTAAGATTAAAGGAGATGTAAAAGTCTTTGGGGTGACTTCACCTCTGATTGCCAATTCAGATGGTTCTAAGTTTGGTAAATCAGAAGGAAAGAATATCTGGCTCGATATCAATAAAACCAGCGCTTATGCCTTTTATCAATATTGGTTAAATGTGGCTGATGAGGATGTCATCGATTTGATGCGTCGTTTATCATTTAAAACTCCAGGAACCATTCAAACCATGGAACTCAGTGTCCTTCATAATGCGCATTTGCGTGAAGCTCAAAGAGCTTTAGCTAGCGAACTAACCATTATGGTTCATGGGCAAGCAGCCTTCATGGAAGCGGTTAGAATCAGTGAGGTCTTATTCAGTGGACAATGGGCCAACCTCAGTCTTAAAGAAATCCTAGAAGCCTTAGAAGACGCTCCTTCTTTTAATACAAGTTCTGATATCCTATTATTAGATGCCTTGGTGGATAGTCAAATAGCACCCAGTAAGCGTGAAGCCCGTGAATTGATTCAAAAGGGTTCAATCAGTGTCAATGGAGTTAAGGCTTCATCGATAGAGATGATGTTGAATAGAGCTGAAGCCATCCAACAAAGTGTGGATGTAATTAAGAAAGGTAAGAAGACTTACTTAATCGTTAAGTTTACTGAAACAGTATGAACCCATATATCGTAGCCTTATCATTGGTTCTATCTTTGATATTGATTGGTCTTAGAGCCTATGATTATTATCGTCAAAATAAATTAATCAAAGAGATTACAGCTAAAGAGGGTCCATTAAAAAAGATCGCATTTTCAAATCGTTTACTGTTGGTATATGCGATCATCATTGTCTTAGTAATTTCAGCCTTAGCCGTTTCTAATCCCAATATCCTAGAGTCTTTGGTTCTAGTCTTGGTTTTTGGTTTTATTATTGGGGCTGAGTATATCAATACTTTAATTCAAAACAGTATATTCTATTCAGATAAGTCTTTTATCTATGGTCAAAATGTTTATAAGTTTCGCTCAATTCGGACTATAAGCTTAAAAAATAAACGCTATAAAAATATCTCATTTTTAGATAAGCGTGAATTGGTGCTTAAGTTGAATATTGCTGAACAAATTGAACAGCTCTATAAAGAGTTTAAAGGGCAAAAGTAGCTGTGGTATAATGAACCTATGAAAAAACTAGTCTTGATCTGTTTGATTTGCTTACTTACGGCTTGTCAAAACACTGCACAATTAGAAACAGCTAAATACAATCTATATAAAACCTATTATACAGATATTTTTAATCAGTCTACGTTTACTCAAACATCCCTATATTTTGAGATTGCAGTCAGTCGCCAAGTAATTGGGACCAATCTATATCGCTTTGATGTCATCATTGATCAGGCTAAGGTAGCGATGTATGATGTGGAAATCTTAGTGATTGTGGATAATGGTAGTTTAACTGTTTCTGATACGATGATGCCCAGTGTGGGAATCTTTGAAGATGATACCTACAATATGATTCCATATCAATCCAATAATGATCTACACTATGTCAAAGGCTTTGGCTTAAATGGAGTCAGTTCAGAAGTCATTACGCATCTTAAGGTATTGGTTATGTGGAAAGATTATACTAAAGTGACTCAGTTTAAGGAGTATTTAGAGTTTATACTCGAAGACTAATATGACAGAAGGTCAAAAGAAATCTTTAATTGCGGGAGGCTTAATCTCTACAGCAGGGATATTTTTAACTAAAATGTTGGGGGTATTGTATGTTTCCCCCTTTACTGCTTTGGCTACATCTGAGAATCTATCCTATTACGCGCGAGCGTATTCTTTTTATGACATCGTAGTTAGATTATCGGTTTCTGGATTACCTTTTGCGATTGCAACTTTAGTTACCCGTTATGTTTTAAAAGAAGAGTTTAAAACGGTACTTTATATTCGTAAATTGGCTTTTGCCTTAATGGCTGTGATTGGATTTGTGGCAATGGTTTCGATGTTTCTATTGGCTACCCCTTTGGCAATGTTTTCAGTTCAAAGTGGATTACAATCAACTGAAGTCATTTATACACGCAATGTTATTATGATCATTGCCTTAGCCATATTTGTAGTACCCTTATTGAGTTCTTATCGAGGTTATCTACAGGGTTTAAAAGAGTTTAGAGTTTATGCGACATCACAAGTATTAGAACAAATAGCCCGAGTTAGTTTTCTTTTAGGACTGGGTTTCTTATTGGTAGTGATCTTAAATATGAATGCTATTTGGGCTGTCTATGCAGCCATTATGGCAACCAGTGTTTCAGCCTTATGTTCCTTAGCTTACTTAATCTTTAAGGATCGTAAGACAAATGGAAACATTCGCCAACTAGCTCTCACTCAGACTGTGCCTGTCCCAAGACGCAAAGAGTTATTATTGGAACTGATGTATTTTGCCTTACCGTTTATGTTGAATGCGATTCTATCCAATACCGATCAATTGATCAATTTAATGTTGTTTAATCGAGCTATGTTGATGGCGGGTAGTACGGTTAAGGAAGCCAATCTATATTACTCTTTGATTTTATTGACGACCAATAAACTAACCTCGATCCCTCAAGTGATTGCGCCTGGTTTTGCGATTGCGATCATTCCCTTTGTGACTGAAGCATTCGAAAAGAGAGATAAGGCTAAACTTCAGGAGCATGTGCTCAGTGCCTTTAATACGGTTTTATATGTTGCCTTACCTTTAACGCTCTTTCTATTTGCGATCAGTGATAAGGTTTACTATGTCATGTATGGTGGGGATGTGTTAGCTCAGGGAGCCAGCGTTTTAACCATCAACAGTATCTTAGGGGTAGAAGTAGCGATGGTTATGGTAATCGATGCGATGATGTTGGCTCTTAGATTGCGTAGACTCAATCTCAGTTTAACCGCTGTTGCTTTTGTTGTACGTTTACTTATTTTTATTCCATTGGTAATTCTACTGGGTTTTGCGGGTAGTATCGTTTCAGGTATCTTAACCCAAAGTATTTATATCCTGGTATGTCTATATGTATTAAAAAGACAATATGATGTCAATTATTATTCACTTTATAAGACATTGATTCAATCGGCGATTGGTTTAGCGGCGATGGCACTTTGTTTTAAAGGTTTAGAACTGATAGGTCTGATGGTTATAGATCAAAATAGATGGTTTGCTTTATTAGAATTGACTATTTATGGCATTGTTGGAATGGCTGTATACATGGGCATTACCGAATATATGCATGTACCAAAGCGTCTATTTCATATATCCTATATTCAACTGATTAAGAAGGCTTTCCATGCGATTGGATAAAGCCTTGGCAGATTTGAACTTAGGTTCACGCAAAGAAGTTAAACTATTGATTCGAAAAGGTCGAGTGAGTGTCAATGGAAACATTATTAAAGATGATGATTTTCATATTGATATCGATCATGATTTGATTCTATTTGATAATGAACCATTAACTTTTAATCAAGTTCAATACTTTATGCTGAATAAACCAATGGGTTCTATCTGTGAGAATCGATCAAAGAATTATCCCAATGTATTGGAGTATATCCATGAAGCTCTAAATCCAAAAACCCAAACCGTTGGACGCTTAGATGTCGATACGGAAGGATTACTTCTGATTATGAGTGATGGGGTTTTAGCCCATCATCTATTGGCTCCCAAATCACATTGTCCAAAAATCTATGAACTGAGTTTAGAAAAACCTTTTGAGAAAAGATTTCTAAGTGAACTTGAAAGTGGCATCATGTTGAGTGATGGTATATGTAAAGCAGCTAATGTGACTTTGATTGATGAAACCCATATGTTGCTTGAAATCAGTGAAGGAAGAACCCATCAAGTCAAACGGATGATGCATGCCTGTGATAATGAAGTCATTACCTTAAAGCGATTACAGTTTGGTCCATTGACTATAGGTGATTTGAAAGTTGGTGAGTATCGAAGCTTGAGTTTAGAAGAAATCGATGCATTAAAGTGCTTAAAATGAGTATAAGGATGGTCTATAATTTATGTCTGGTAGTATAATAATAACGAGATTGGGAGGCACATATGAATAATACGAAACAAGTCTTGGATACCATCTATTATGTGGGAGGCAATGATCGCCGAATTACTCGCTTTGAGAATCTTTTTCCCATTTATCATGGGATGGCTTATAATTCCTATCTCATCATCGATGATAAAACCGTTTTAATGGATACGGTTGATGGATCCATCAGTGATTTATTCATGTCTAATGTTGAGTATGTCTTAGCTGGAAGAAAGCTAGATTATTTAGTCATCAATCATATGGAACCTGATCATTGTGCCAACATCGCCAATATCATTCGTCGATATCCTCAAGTTAAACTGATAGGGAATACAAAAACATTTCAATTATTTGAACAATTCTATACATTAGATGCCAAAGCCAACTATGTGATCGTTAAAGATCAAGATGAATTGGTGATAGGAAAAACTACCTTAAGATTCTATTTTGCAGCGATGGTTCATTGGCCAGAAGTGATGATGACCTATGATATTAAACATGAAGTACTTTTCTCTGCAGATGCTTTTGGCGTATTTGGTGCTAATCAAGGAACAATCTTTGCAGATGAATATGATTTCAAGGGTTTATCAATGGATGAAGCCAGACGCTATTATGCCAATATCGTAGGGAAATTTGGAGGTCCTGTTCAAAGCATCTTCAAGAAATTATCTAATGAATCCATTCAAATGATATGTCCACTCCATGGACCGATATTTAGAGGAACAATTTTAGCTGAGATCTTAGGCAAATATAATCTATGGTCAACTTATCAAGCTGAAGAGAAGAGTGTCCTATTCATCTATGGCAGTATGTACAACAATACCGCTGACTTAGTGGATGCTTTAGCGTTTAAACTCAGTGACATGGGTGTTAAAAATATGCGTATTTATGATGTGGCTGCCCATGATCCATCTTATCTCATCGCTGAAATATGGAAATATAGTCATATCGTATTAGCCATTCCAACCTATAATGGGGATCTCTATTATAAGATGCATGGTTTATTGCATGAAATGCAGAGTTTAAATCTTCAAGATCGTAAGATTGGTTTAATCATCAATGGTTCTTGGGGTGGCAGAACTTTAGAGAATAGCATCAGTATGATTGAGAAGATGAAAAATACACCAATCATAGGAAATCCGTTGGTCATCAAATCATCCTATCAATTGAGTAATCAGGCTGAATTGAATGATTTAGCATTGGCACTTTTTAAATCGCTTAAAGAAAGTTAATCTTATCTTAATATTGACTATGGTATAAATTAGTTAGAGGAGAAATACCATGAAGAAAATAATGAGCATTTTAATTAGTCTAATCATTCTAACCAGTTGTGGGCAAACCTTTAACTATAAGCCTTCACCTACAGATGATTTAGTTCGTATCACCAGTAAGAGCCAATTGAAGACTTTACTGACAACCATTTATAAGGGTGGTGTTTCACCAACTTATAATGATCAGAAGGGTGCTTTAGAAGCCGCTGCTGATGGGAAAACCAGTCAAACCAATACCCAAGTGATGGGGATTGATGAAGGGGATGTGGTTAAAGTCAATGAGAATATCTTGATTACCACCGCCAATAATAAGATTTATATCGTCGATGTTAAAACCAATACCATACTATCAACTCTAGATTATACGATTGAACAAAGTGATACGGTTGCTCTGTATCCTCAAGAATTATTCCTATTAGGTAATCAGTTAATTATCATTGGGAGTAAATCCACCACTACCCAAAATCCCAATATGGAAGGGGATGGCTTGTATCGTTTCTTCTGGTGGTGGGGTTATCAAGATACCTTCGTTCAAGTGTATGATTTAACCGATCCTAGCCATTTAGACTTAAGCCATTCATTCGAAGTCAAAGGTAATTACTTTACCGCTAGACTCAGTGAAGGCAAACTACTAGTCATTACCAACCAATATAATACAATGCTTTATACACAGGGTAAGGAAGAGCCTGAAGTCATTGAACCAAGTGTTACTGATGTGTTAAATGATGTAACCGTTAGTTCAATCGATAAAGGTACAGCCTATGTTCTACCTGGTCAAGAAGGCAATTCATTTGTTAATATCATGCGTTATGATTTTAATACCAATGCAGAACCAAGTCTAACTTCGTATCTTGGTTGGATTCAAACCTTATACATGAATGAAGATGCCCTTGTATTATCCCAAGCCCGTTATGTCTATGACGAGAAAACACAATTAGGAAGTACTTTTACCGATTTATTAAAGTTTAATGTTGATACATTAAAATTAGAAGCTCAAGCTTCGATCGAAGGCTATTTATTGAATCAGTTTGCATTAGATATTTATAATGGCAATTTAAGAGTTGCCTTGACCAACTGGAGTAATACCGGTGGAGTCGTAAATACTGTAGCAGTCTTTAATGGTTCACTTAAACTCCTTGATCAAATCAATGATTTAGCACCAAATGAAAGCATCAGAGCCGTTCGTTTCATCAATGAAAAAGGCTATGTGGTAACATTCGAGAATATTGATCCATTGTTTGTCTTAGATTTAAGCAATCCAAGTGCCATTAAAGTGGTGGGCGAATTAAAAGTTCCAGGCTTTAGTACTTATCTACATCCAGTCAGTGATAATGTCCTATTTGGAATAGCCGAAGATCTTGAATTGGTTGAGTATAAAGAAGGGGATGTTACCCGGATTAGTGCCAATCGTTTAGGGGTTAAGATCAGTCTGTTTGATGTATCTGATCCAAGCAATCCTCGTGAAATTACATCCTTAAGAATTTTGGATGGGAATGGCTATACAGAAGCTGCATATAACCATAAAGCGATTGTCCTTGATCCAGTCAACAATCTAGTTTATTTACCATTTGGCAACTACAACTACTCTAGTACTTGTGGTAAAGATGGAACTGTAACAAATGAATGTCAGTATACTTATGAATATGAATCTGGTATTAAAGTTCTACGTATTACTGAAACAGCGGTTGAATTGGTTCATACGATTAGTTTAAAAGGTGATGAGACTTTCAACTCTTGGATTTATCGCAGTGCCTTTGTTGAAAATCAACTCTATGTGCTTGGTTACAATGCGATTAAAGTCTATGATCGCACGACCTACGAATTGATTACCAGTATCGAACTTAAATAGAAAAAGTCCCGTAGAACCTATTCCTTTAAAACGGACAGGGGATAAATAAAGACCTAAGTGAGAGCTGACTTCCGATACATAATCGGAGTCAGCTCTTTTAGTTGTTCTTGTAATCTATGTTGATTGTAAAAGATTACGTA